>ENA-OUVC01000146-OUVC01000146.1-marine-metagenome-genome-assembly--contig:-NODE-146-length-50286-cov-4.992890_pt1 | contig 50286 bp, 59 predicted proteins | sample MGYA00248622_ERZ508571 | MGnify/ENA primary metagenome ERZ508571 (study PRJEB26236, sample SAMN06267175) | marine metagenome | isolation source: Columbia River Estuary | place: USA:Columbia River Estuary... | reverse complement strand
AAGCGGCAGCGTTTGCCTCCAAACCAAAACGCCACGTAGAAAGTACTATGGGCCTATTGCTTTTTGCATTTGTTTTGAGAGAAATTGCTCCTAAAGATTGGAAGGGTTTAATAGCAAAGCCGGCGGTACTTAAGGCCGAAAGTTTTAAAAAAGTTCTTCTGTTTTTCATTGGTTTCTTTTTTTGGAGAGATGTCCTTTCTCAAAAATAATGAAATTTTTGGCCCTAGCTAAGGTTGAAATATCTTATCAAATGTTCTGGCTTAGCCCTTAAGCGATGGCTATACCTACCACATGGCCAATGCCGTAGGTAATTGCGGCGGCGGCTAGTCCGAAGAAAACCTGCCTAAAGCCCGAATACCATACGTTTTTGCCTGTAAATAGGGTAATAGCGGCACCAATTATGAATAAACCTACAGCACTCCCTGCAACGCTAAAAGCGATGGCAGAAAAGCCGGTAGTAAAGAAAAATGGCAATACAGGGATAATAGCCCCAATAGTAAACAGCAGGAACGAATAAATGGCTGCTTCGGTTGCCGAGCCTTGTAGTTCTTCGGCATTGATACCCAATTCCTCTTTCACCAAGATTTCGTGTGCATGGGTTTTATCTTTCATTACTTCGGTGGCCATGGCTTGGGCTTGCTTTTCTTCAATGCCCTTGGTCATGTAAATAAGGGCTAATTCTTGGCGTTCTCCTTCGGGGTTAGTTTCCAACTCTTCCATTTCAATCTCCATCTGATTTTCGTAGAGTTCTTGCGAACTTTTTACCGAAATCCATTCTCCGAGCGACATGGATAATGCGCCTGCTAACATACCTGCTAAACCTGCAATTAGTACACCCGAACCACCGGCTGTGGCTCCTGCTATGCCCATTACCAAACTAAAGTTAGATACCAAGCCATCGTTACCGCCCAATACGGCGGCCCGAATGGCGTTGCCACCTACCGATCGGTGGCGACTCTCGAATTTGGAGATATATGCTCCAGCTCGTTTACTATCTTTTTCAACTATGGACCGTAATATTTTTACGTGATTGGTTTCGGTGCCAGTAAGTTCTAGTTTATGTTCTTTTTTTGTTTTAATAACTGCATTAGAGATACTTTTTTCAGTATCCATAAGCGTACCTAGTACGTAATCGTAGCCAAAAATTTTGCCAATGGTATTTAAGGTCTTGGCACGCCAAGAGGGTTTAAAAATACTTTCTAAGTTGATATTTTCTTTGAGGGCAAATGCTTCCGCATGACTTTTCTCGATAGCACTCATTTGTGCATAAACGTGTGCAATAAGCTCATCCGATTCATTTTCCGCTAATTTTTGATATAAATAACTAGCATCAATTTCTGTTTGAATAGCGTGATTAGACATCATAGAGCATGTTTAAATTGCTCTCAAAAGGTACAAATTTTCTCAGCAAATTGGCAGGCTATTTTAACGAAATTTCAGGTAGTTTAAACATTGCTAAAGCAGCTGCTGTGGTGCTTTTTTGCGATTTAATTTTACTCAAAAATGCAGGAATTGATTTTCCGTACCCTCTACGGCTTATGGCTAAGAGTAGTAAACCTTTTTTACCTTCTTTGGTGGTAGTTTTTATATAACGATAGGTATTCCACTCCACAATGCCTGCTGCTTTACCATTGGCGTCGCTTTGTATAAAATTAATAAGCACATCGTTTCCGATTTTATCTTGCTTTAGGCCCTCTGCAAATGCGTAGGGGTCTATTTTTTTACGATCTTTTGTACTGCCAATTTTCTCTAGTGCCATATTTTTTGGAGAAGCCTCTTCATCGGCTAAAAATTCAATCATGAACATCTCTTTATATTGGTCGGGGTTTACGCCTTTGGCTAGGTACTCGTGTTTATAGTAGGTAGCTGAGGGGTGTGAACTCCACGATAGGTTGTAGCTTGTTTTTTCGAAAACAATGGGCCCTCTTACACCCAATAGGTTTTGTGTTTGAGGGCAATTGGAGTTTAGCGCACCGAAGGCAAAAAAAATGCTTAAAATAGAACTTAAGTAAGGTGTAATCATAGCTTAGCGTGTTTGGTTTAAAGGGGTATCAACCAAATAGCGCATGAGGTTGGTGGCAGTTATTAAAGTTGGTCGTGCTAGGGTATCGTTTAAAAGCATAGAAATCGGGCCTTGGCCAAAATAAAGGCCTTGCTCGGCTAAGAAATTGATTCGTAAATGATTGGTATGGGGAGGGTCCAAGCGGTCTTGAGGCCAGGGGCTCAGTTTTTTATATATTTTTTCGCCAGATTCAAATAACTGATTTGTAAGTAAATTCGATTCTTCTGTTGGGCTATCCCAAAAAATACTTTTTTCACTATGGTTAATGTAGGTAGCCACACCATTTTTGTAGGCGGCAAGCGTATCTAAGCCTTCGGGTAAATTAACTTCCAGTACAATGCCTAATAGCCGATTAGTAGGAGGGAGAAGATCTAAATTTCGCAGTTGATTGGCAGCAAGTAATTGAATGCGTGGATCGCTTGATGGATTGATTAATAATTCACCCAAAGCAGCACTCGATTCACCGAAAAGGGCATCCCAGGGGTAATCACTGTTGCTAGAATCATAAAGCGCCAAGTTATCGCAGAATAAACTTTGATAAATTCTGTTTATAGACTCGTCTGAATAGGGCCCAGCAGTAGACATAGCTTAATTGATTAAAAAATTGGCGTTTACTACAGCGGTTATTTCTTTTCTAATGGCGCTTACATCATTTACGCCATAGTCCGACGTTATATTGGAATTTTCGGGCGTAATTTGCAAAACACCCATTCGGGCATTGGTTAGTACACCTAAGTTTCTGCCGGTGGCTTCGGCAATACGTCGGCCACGTATCATGGCATCTTTGGCGGCATCTGCTTGTATATCAATTTTAATTTCAGAAAGTTTGGTGTAGTAGTATTCGGGTGCATTTACGGTAACACTTAATCCTCTTTCTACCAAGGATGCCGCATCTAGCGAAACATCTCTGATTAGGTTTACATTGGATGATTGCACCTCTATAGTTTGTGTACCTCCAAAAGATCGTACACTAATGGGGCTACCTGCTTCACTATAAATATAATTGGGAAATACATTCATTACCTGCACGCTCATTTTGCTTTTATTAAGACCTTTCTTCGCTAAATAAGCCATAACAATTGGCACTTGTGTTTTAAGACTTTGGTACACCCCTAACTGGCCGGGCTCTTCTACATTGATGCTTAGCCTCAGAATACCTAAATCAGAAACAATACTTTTTTTGGCAGAGCCTGTTACATTGATAGTTTGATTTTCGGATTTTGAAGATTTCCAAGCGGCTGCAAAAATGCTTACCGATAAAATGATAGCCGAGCCCATTATGGCTGCGGGTGCTAGAAAGCGATTTTGCATCATAGTAATTGTAGGTTTTTGAAACAACGCTTTGTGTTTGCGGCTTATTGTTTGAAAGTGGTATTTTATCTGATTTTTCATTTAGTAGTAGAAATGCCTAATTTAGTGGCCTAAAAGAGCGCAACATGGATACTACTTCTTTTGATTTTGAAAAACCAATTGCTGATTTAAATCAGGAAATTGAAAAGGTGAAACAGATTGCCGAAAAGACAAAAGTGAATATGTCTGATAAGGTAAAAGAGTTGGAAATTAAACTCGAGAAAACAAAAAACGAAGTGTATCAGAATTTGAGTCGCTGGCAAGAAGTCCAACTCTCTCGTCACCCAGATAGACCCCAAACTTTAGAGTATATAGAGCAAATTTGCGACGAGTTTATTGAAATGCACGGCGATAGAACTGTAAAAGACGATAAAGCTATTATTGGTGGTTTTGCCACTTTGGGCGGCCAAACGGTGATGATTATTGGACATCAAAAGGGAAAAAATACGAAAGAGCGTCAGTATCGAAACTTTGGTATGGCAAACCCAGAAGGTTATAGAAAAGCCTTGCGCTTGATGAAATTGGCTGAGAAATTTAACAAGCCTGTTATTTCATTTATAGATACCATGGGTGCTTACCCGGGTTTAGAGGCCGAAGAACGTGGCCAAGGCGAAGCCATTGCCAGAAATTTATTAGAAATGTCGGTATTAAAAGTGCCTATACTCTGCTTTATTATTGGCGAAGGAGCCTCGGGCGGTGCCTTGGGCATAGGTATTGGCGATAAAGTATACATGTTAGAACATACTTGGTATTCGGTAATTTCTCCAGAATCGTGCTCATCTATTTTATGGCGTAGTTGGGATTTTAAAGAAAAAGCTGCAGAATGCTTGAAACTTACTTCTAAAGATATGTTTGCCAATAAATTAATTGATGGCGTGGTGCCCGAGCCTTTGGGCGGTGCGCACAGAAATATGGAGGCTATGGCGCAAACCATTAAAGAGCAGGTGATTAAAGATTTAGCTCAACTAAAGAAAATAGATATTGATCAATTGGTGAACCAACGCATTGAGAAATTTTGTAGCATGGGGGTGGTACAAGAATAAACGTACATGTTGCTGTATACAAAAAAGGGGGCTTACCACGGTAAGCCCCCTTTTTTTATGCTTGTAATTTATCTCGGACTTAAACTCGATTGCAAGTCTGTAAACTGTTTTTGAATACGGGTGTTTAGCTCTTTTTGCCCTTGAGCATTGGTGCTTCTTAGGGCTTCATTTAAAATAGAAAATCCTAACTGGATGTCGTTGCTGGCTGCATTGGGCTTGTCTTTTTCTATGGCTATGAAATAGCGCAACTCGTCGCTTACATAATCGCATATTTTGCCAATAAGTGCATTTGCTTTTTGGGTTTCACCGGCTTTATATAGTAAATCTGCAGTGAAATAAGTACGCACGGCAAAACTCATGGAGTACAATTTATCGGGTACTACTTCCTGGCATTTCTCCAAAGTTTTTTTCGCTTCAACAACTTTTCCTTCTAAAAGTAATTGCTCGGCCAGTATATTAAAGTTGTTGATGATGATGAGCATCATTCGGTTAGATTCTGTGTCGAGGTAGCTGGCATTTTTCATGTTACCCCAACGGAATTTTGTCATCATGTTGGTGTACATGGTGTTGGTGTTTAGCAATTCTCTTTCGGTTGGGGTAGCGCTTGGCTGAAGAGGAAGCAAGCGGTACGCAAAACCTTCTTTGTACAAATATTTATCTAGCCCGGCATAATTATCAGAAGGTACGGTAATGGCGAAATAAATAGGACGTTTCCAATTATTATGCGCTAAGATGTCTAATAGCCCTAAGTTATCTTTAGTCACGTGGTTTTTATTATATGTCCACGTCAGAGCAGGGGTTATTTTATCTTTTAAATTAGCTGGAAGCGTACCGCTTGCTAAAACTTCTTGAGGGTTTACACTAAGCTTGAAGTTTTTAGTAGGCAAGAAATTTTGTTTGTCACCATTTTCGTAGCCAACTTTATCGGCATCGGCATCCGATAAAAGGAATTCTACCAAGTTTTTAAGTTCAACGGGTTCTTTTAATCCGATGTCTTGGTAATACAAGATATCACGCACACCCTGCACAAATTTTTCGTTCGGCATGCTCAATGGAGCGGGCTCTGCTTCGTTTATTTTATCTTTTAACTGACGTAAATACCAATCGGTACCTAAAAGGCTTAAATTAATTACCCGTACATCTGGGCGAATATTTTCTACTTCTTGGGCGTACCAAATAGGGTAGGTATCGTTATCGCCGTAGGTGAATAAAATAGCATTGGGCGCACACGATTCTAAATAATCAATAGCAAAATCTCGTGGCGTGGTTTTGCTTGATCTATCGTGATCGTTCCAGCCTTCTTTGGCCATTAATACAGGTGCCATACATAGGCCAATTAGTGTTGCTAAAATGGCGCCATTTTGTGGATTCAGCTTTTTGCTCAAAAACTCCGAAATAGCGGCAACACCTAAGCCAATCCAAATAGCAAAAGCGTAAAAAGATCCGGTATAGGCATAATCACGCTCTCTAGGTTGCAAAGGTGTTTGGTTTAAGTACAATACAATAGCCATGCCGGTAAAGAAAAATAAGAGTGCTACAATACCAGCGTCTTTTTCTTTGCGTTTAAAATGCCAAAATATACCAATAAGGCCTAAAATAAACGGAAGGGCAAAGAAACGGTTGTAAGCAACCTGCGTTTTAGCTCCTTGCGAAAGTGCGTCTTGGCCGCCAATGTGTAAATTATCTAGGGCTTTAATACCAGTCATCCAATTGCCTTCTAAATAATTTCCATGGCCTTGCTCATCATTTTGTCGGCCTACAAAATTCCAAGCAAAATAACGCATGTACATAAAGCCGGTTTGGTAGCTAAATAGAAAACCAAGGTTATCTGTAAAACTAGGAGAGCCCGTTTCACCTAGCTGCATCCAATCTTTGTAGAAACCAACGTGGCTGGGATCATCACTATACATTCTTGGCAGTAAAGTATTGCGATCGTATACATATTCGTTCTTTTTGCCAGCAATTTCATATTTAGTTTCACCCTTGCGGTAAATAGATCCACCTTCAGTTACATCAATCGGTTTAGAATCGAAATACTGCCCGTATGCCAAAGGCCGGTCGCCATATTGCTCTCTATTTAAGTAGCTCAACATGGCATATACATTGTCTGGATCTGAATTGTTTAAACTTGGGTTAGCCTGTGCTCTGATAATTAGCATGGCATAAGAGCTATAGCCTAATAAGATGAAAGTAAAGCATAGCAAGCCTAAGTTGAGTACCGTTTTGTTTTTACGTATGCTGTATTGAATGCCATACACAATAGCCCCGATAAGCAAGAGTGCAAATACAAGCACTCCACTACCAAAGCCTAATCCTAAAGAATTTACAAAGAATAAATCGAAATTGGCGGCTAGTTTAATGAGGTATTGAATAACCCCGTATTGAATAACCCCTAAAATAAGAATACCCGTAAATAAGGCTAAAATTGTTCCTTTGGGCGTTGCAATTTCGTTGCGTTTGAAATAATACACCAAGGCAATGGCTGGTATAACTAATAAGTTTAATAAATGTACGCCAATGGAAAGCCCCATTACGTAGGCTATAAAGATAATCCAGCGGTCAGCACCGGGTTCATTGGCTTGTGCTTCCCATTTTAAAATAGCCCAAAACACAATGGCTGTACACAAGGATGACATGGCATACACTTCAGATTCTACTGCAGAAAACCAAAAAGAATCTGAAAAAGTATAGGCAAGAGCGCCCACCAATCCACTTCCAATAATACTAATTAATTGGCCTTTGCTAAGCTCTGCATTGGGTTTGGCTACCACTTTTTTAGCAAGTGCTGTTATGGTCCAAAACAAAAATAATATGGTTAAACCGCTACAAAGTGCTGAGCCTACATTCATGAAATAAGCTATTTTGGCAGTGTCTCCAAAAGCTAACAAGGAGAACATTTTCTGCACCATTAAAAATAGTGGAGCGCCCGGCTGGTGTACTACTTGCAATTTAAAGGCAGCGGCAATAAATTCGCCACAATCCCAAAAACTGGTAGAAGGTTCTAAGGTTAAAATATAGGTGATAGATGCGATTAAAAAAGTAACCCATCCGGCCAGATTATTAATTTTTGAATAGTTCATAAACGGTTTTCCTTTAGAAATGTCGAAAATAAGGAATAGAATTTAAATTTGGGCAATTCAAGCTTGGGTATTAACAGAATTTAACAGCTCGTATTTTCTTATGCCTAAAATGTAAATTCATTTGCAGATTAGTATTTATCCCTCTATATTTGCAAACCATTTGCCGGCATTAGCTTGGTTTTTGGAGATTGTCCTATAGTATAAAGGTAGTACAACTGGTTTTGGTCCAGTCTGTCTAGGTTCGAATCCTGGTAGGACAACATGAAAGAGTTCGGATTGTGCAATTCACACAATCCGAATTTTTTTAAACGCCTAACAAAAAGGTTATGCCCTTACAATTTAATCCTGTAAAACTATTTGCTGGTTCTGGAACTACGGTTTTGGCCCAAAAAATAGCAGAATCGTATGGTAAGCCATTAGGCGATGTTTCACTTTCTCGTTTTAGCGATGGCGAATTTCAGCCACACTTCAACGAATCGGTAAGAGGATGCGATATCTTCTTAATACAAAGCACTACTCCGCCAACCGAAAATTTGATGGAATTGTTGCTCATGATAGATGCAGCCAAAAGAGCATCGGCCCATTACATTACCGTGGTGGTTCCTTATTTTGGTTTTGCACGTCAAGATAGAAAAGATAAACCCAGAGTAGCCATAGGCGCAAAGCTTATTGCCAACCTGATTACTGCAGCGGGTGCCCACCGTATTATGACGATGGATTTGCATGCTGCACAAATACAAGGGTTCTTTGACATTCCGGTTGACCATTTGGATGCTTCGGTAATTTTTGTGCCTTATATTAAGAGCTTAAACTTACCCAATTTAACCATTGCATCGCCGGATATGGGAGGTTCTTACCGTGCCCGTACGTTTGCCAAATATTTTAATGCCGAAGTGGTTATTTGTGATAAACGAAGAAAACGTGCCAACGAAATAGAATCGATGTCGATTATTGGTGACGTAAGCGGGCAAGATATTGTTTTGATAGACGATATTTGCGACACCGCCGGAACCTTGGCCAAAGCCGCTTCCTTAATTATGGAAAACGGAGCCAATAGTGTAAGAGCCGTTTGTAGCCATGCCGTATTATCGGGTAAGGCTTACGAAACCATTGAAAATTCTGCCTTGGCAGAATTAATAGTTACCGATACGATCCCATTAAAACAGGAGAGTAGCAAAATTAAGGTCCTATCAACCGCCGATTTGTTTGCCAAAGCCATTGCCAACGTAAACGAACACGGCTCGATATCAGATCTGTTTAGAGTAGAATAACAATAACGTTAGATATATAATAAATTAAAAATGAAATCATTTGCTATTAGCGGTTCTCGTAGAGAGAACGTAGGGAAAAGAGACGCTAAAGAATTGCGATACGAAGGCAAAGTGCCTGCAGTTCTTTATGGAGGAGACAACCAAATCCACTTCGCCGTGTCCGCAGCTGATCTGAAAGGCTTGGTGTATACACCAGACGTTCATTTCGTTGACATTGATGTAGAAGGTACCAAAGCGCAAGCGGTATTGCAAGACATCCAATTCCACCCATTAACCGAATTAATTTTGCACGTTGACTTTTTAAGAATAAACGAAAGCAAACCATTTGTAATGGAAATTCCGGTAAAATTAACCGGTACTTCTCCAGGTGTTAAAATGGGGGGTAAATTAATCCAAAAACTACGTAAACTGCGTGTTAAGGCATTCGCTAAAGATATGCCACAATACGTTGAAGTAGGTATTGAAGTATTAGAATTAGGAAAATCTGTACGTGTTGGCGATTTAAGCTTCGATAAATTTCAAGTAACCAACAATACCGACGATACTATCGTTTCTGTGGTAATGTCTCGTGCATTAAAACAAGCAGAACAAGAAGCAGCTAGTTAATACAACCTTGCTTCTCGAAAAAAGCGCCTCCAAAACGGGGCGCTTTTTTTATGCCCACTAAGCCCAGTCTTTTTTTATATTTGTTAACCATGAAATATCTTATAGTTGGATTAGGAAACATAGGCCCCGAATATGCCGACACCCGGCATAACATAGGCTTTATGGTGTTAGATGAGTTAGCCAAAAAAGCTGGTGCCAATTTTACCACCATGCGTTTGGCCGGCTATACCGAAGTTTCTTTTAAAGGCAAAAAACTCTGCCTCATAAAACCAACCACCTTTATGAACCTGAGCGGGAAAGCCCTCAACTATTGGATGCAAGAATTGGTCGTTCCGGCCGAACGGGTACTTGTTATCGTAGACGATTTAGCCCTACCTTTTGGAACGGTTCGTTTAAAACCCAAAGGCAGCAATGCAGGCCACAACGGCTTAAAAAGCATTGAGGCGGTATTGGGCCATTCCGATTATCCACGCATTCGCTTTGGTATTGGCGATAATTTCCCTAAAGGACACCAAGTAGATTATGTATTAAGCGGATTTGATGCAACCGAACAGTCTGAATTACCGTCTTTAATAGATAAAAGCATACAAATGATAGAAAGTTTTGTGGCCATTGGCCCCGAGTTAACCATGACAAACTTTAATTAATAAGATGATTACCCTGTACGGCATACCCAATTGCAATACCGTTAAAAAAGCCCTCGATTGGCTTAAAGACCATCAGGTAGAATTTACCTTTCACGATTTTAAGAAAAAAGGCATCACTACAGATAAGTTAGAAGCATGGGCCAACCAAGTGGGTTGGGAAGCCTTGTTAAATAAAAGAGGCACTACTTGGAAGCAATTGCCTGTAGAAATTCAACAAGGCATTCAAAATAAAGAAACAGCATTTGAGTTAATACTGCAGAAAACAAGTGTAACAAAACGCCCCGTTTTAGAATCCAAACAAGGTATTTTGTTAGGCTTTGATGAGGCAAGCTATGCCGCATATTTTGCTAAAAAGTAACAATTGTAATCGATTCACGTATTTGACAATCATTTTCACTAATTTTCAACCCTAAAATCAATCTCATAATGAACAAAATCAAACACTTCATCGGTGTATCGTTGGCTTTGTTGCTAGGATTTACTTCCTTCGCACAACAAACTCCAAGCGCAAGCACCACAGCACCGGTATCTAAGTATAGCTATCAGGATGCTTTTGCTCCCATTTTTTATACTAGAACAGGTAACGAATACCGTTCGGCAAGTGGGCAGCCTGGTCCGAAATATTGGCAAAATCGTGCCGATTATCAATTAACTGCTAAGTTAAATGATCAAAACAACGAAATTTCGGGTTCAGCAACCGTAACCTATACCAACAATAGCCCCGATGCCTTAGGCTTTGTTTGGATGCAATTAGACCAAAATTTGTTTAAAGCTGATTCTCGTGGGAATGCCCTAATTCCAATGGGTGGAAGCCGTAATGGTGCTGGTAATCAAAAATTTGATGGTGGATACACCATCAAATCGGTATCGGTTTTAAACACCCTTCAGGGTAAAACCATCCAAACCGAAGTGAAATACCAAATTACCGATACCCGTATGCAAGTTTTCTTGCCAAAATCGCTACAAGCGGCCGGCGGACAGGTAAAATTAAAAGTAGAGTATAGTTTTGTTTCACCTTTGTACGGTTCCGATCGTATGGGTGTTGAGCAAACAAAAAACGGTAAAATATTCACCATGGCACAATGGTATCCACGCATGTGTGTATACGATGATGTGCGTGGTTGGAATGTAGATCCGTATTTGGGTGCTAGTGAGTTTTACTTAGAATATGGCGATTTTGACGTATCATTAACTGTTCCTACAAGCCATATTGTAGTAGCTTCGGGCGAATTAACCAACCCGCAAGACGTGTATACTGCCGAGCAGCAAAAACGTTGGGCAGAAGCTGCTGCTAGCGAAAAAACAGTGATTATTAGAGGTGAAGCAGATCTAACTAACCCTGCCTCACGCCCAGCTGGCAAAACCGAATTAACGTGGAAATATAAAATTAAAAATTCTAGAGATTTTGCCTTTGCATCGTCACCAGCATTTATTATTGATGCTGCAAAAATTAACGTAGCAAGTGGTAAAAAAACCTTGGCCATTTCTGCCTATCCGGTAGAAAGCGTGGGTACCGATGCTTGGAGCCGTTCAACTGAATACACCAAAGCATCTATTGAACATTACTCGAAACAATGGTTCGAATTTCCGTACCCTGCAGCTACCAACGTAGCTGGTAACGAGGGTGGAATGGAATATCCAGGCATAGTATTTTGCAATTGGAAAGATAAAACCGCTGGACTTTGGGGTGTAACCGATCATGAATTTGGTCATACGTGGTTCCCCATGATTGTAGGTTCAAACGAGCGTATGTTTGGTTGGATGGACGAAGGGTTTAACACCTTTATAAACAGCCTAAGTACCGAAGCCTTTAATAAAGGCGAATACGCTGAAAAGCCAATGGATATGCACCGTATGGCAAATATTATGACTAGCCCTACACTTGAGCCTGTTTTGAGTACTCCAGATGGAATGAAAGAGCGTAATATTGGTTTGTTATGTTACATGAAACCAGGTGCAGGCCTTACCTTATTGCGTGAGCAAATTTTAGGCAAAGAGCGTTTCGATCGTGCATTCCGTACCTATGTAGAGCGTTGGGCCTACAAACACCCAACTCCAGATGATTTCTTCCGTACCATGGAAAATGTATCGGGTGAAAACCTAAGTTGGTTTTGGAGAGGCTGGGTACAAAACAATTGGCGTTTAGACCAAGCAGTTACCGCGGTTAAATACGATAAAAACGATCCAAAAAACGGAGCGATTATTACCGTTGAAAATCTAGAAAAATTACCTATGCCCGTAATTTTAGAAATTAAAACAAAAAGCGGTAAAAAAGAACGCATAACCTTGCCAGTAGAAATTTGGCAACGCAATACTTCGTGGACCTTTAAATATCCATCAACCGAAGAATTGGAATCAGTAAGTTCCGATCCTGATCACGTATTGCCAGATCATAATTCTGCAAACGATGTTTGGAAAGCAACGGCCCAAGAAACTACAGCAACAGCTCCGGTAAGCAACGATATGTACGTAGGAACCTATTCTACTACTAGCATGCCAATTAAACTAGATATTAAAGTAGAAAATGGAGGATTAGTAGCACAAGCAACTGGTCAACCGGCTTTCCCTATAACACCAAATGGTAAAGATAAATTTTCTTTTGAGGCCGCCGGTCTAGATTTAGAGTTTAATACTGTAAAAGGCGAATTAACCATTATTCAAGGAGGTTCACCTATTGTGTTTACTCGTGACGGTGGTCCGGTTGTTGTTGCAGCACCTGCTGTGGCGCCTGCCGCTCCGGCAAAAGGAAAGAAAAAATAATTTTTTTTAATCTTTTTACAACAAAAAAGGGGAAGCGAAGTCGCTTCCCCTTTTTTGTTATCTAACTCCCCTAATTCGGGCTATGCTAAGCAAGGCTATTGCTATTAAATTGCCACAACGAATTATTTTCAATAAATGCTTGAAAATCAAAAAGGGAAACATTACCTTTGCAGTCCTTTAAAATAGGATAAAACAATTTTAAAACTAAAAACAACAAATGCCAACCATTCAACAATTAGTTAGGAAAGGTAGAGTAGCTATGGTGGATAAGAGTAAATCCCCAGCGTTGGACAGCTGTCCACAGCGAAGAGGTGTGTGTACCCGTGTATACACTACTACCCCTAAAAAACCAAACTCAGCCATGCGTAAAGTAGCTCGTGTGCGTTTAACCAACGGAAAAGAAGTAAATGCTTACATCCCAGGAGAAGGCCACAACTTGCAAGAACACTCTATCGTGTTAATTCGCGGTGGACGTGTGAAAGATTTACCGGGTGTACGTTACCACATTATTCGTGGTGCATTGGATACCTCTGGTGTAGACGGACGTAATCAACGTCGTTCTAAATACGGAACGAAGAAACCTAAAGCTAAAGCATAAACGGAGGAAAGAATCATGAGAAAGTCGAAACCAAAAAAACGAATTATCCTGCCTGATCCGAAGTTTAACGACGTAATGGTAACCAGGTTTGTAAACAATATGATGTATGATGGCAAAAAGTCAATTGCGTACGCAATTTTCTATGATGCTGTTGAATTAGTAGAGAAAAAAACGAGCGAAAACGGATTAGAGTCTTGGAAAAAGGCACTAAACAACGTAATGCCTATGGTAGAGGTTAAATCTCGTCGTGTAGGTGGCGCTAACTTCCAAGTACCAACCGAGGTTCGTCCAGATCGTAAAATTGCTCTAGGAATGAAATGGTTAATTAATTATTCACGTAAACGTGGCGAAAAAACCATGATGGAAAAATTAGCAGGCGAAATTATTGCTGCCGCTAAAGGTGAAGGTGCTGCCGTGAAGAAAAAAGAAGACACCCATAAAATGGCTGAAGCCAATAAAGCATTCTCTCACTTTAGATTTTAATTAGAAAGATAAGATGTCAAGAGATTTAAAATTTACCAGAAATATTGGTATCGCCGCACACATTGATGCTGGTAAAACAACAACCACTGAGCGTATTCTTTATTATGCTGGTGTAAGTCATAAAATTGGTGAAGTGCACGAAGGTGCAGCTACCATGGATTGGATGGCACAAGAGCAGGAGCGTGGTATTACCATTACTTCGGCTGCAACAACCGTTGGTTGGAAATACAGAGGTCAAGATTATCATATCAACATTATTGATACACCAGGTCACGTGGATTTTACCGTAGAGGTAAACCGTTCACTGCGTGTATTAGATGGTTTGGTTTTCTTATTCTCTGCGGTTGATGGTGTTGAACCTCAATCTGAAACCAACTGGCGTTTAGCTAATAACTACAATGTTGCCCGTATCGGTTTCGTTAATAAAATGGACCGTTCTGGTGCCGACTTCTTAAAAGTAGTGAAACAAGTTAAAGATATGTTAGGTTCTAACGCCGTGCCTTTGCAGTTGCCAATTGGTGCTGAAGAAGGTTTTAAAGGTGTTATTGATCTCATAAACTTCCGTGGTATTGTTTGGAATGAGCACGATAAAGGGATGACCTTTACCGAAGTACCAATTCCAGAAGATATGATTGCTGAAGCAACCGAGTGGAGAGAAAAATTACTAGAATCTGTAGCTGAATACGATGAGAGCTTGATGGAGAAATTCTTCGATGCTCCAGAAACAATTACAGAACGCGAAGTTTTAGACGCTCTACGTCAGGCTGTTTTAGATGCTAAAATTGTTCCTATGGTTTGTGGTTCATCTTTCAAAAACAAAGGTGTACAAACCATGTTGGATTATGTGATGGAATTATTGCCTTCACCAATGGATGTAGAAGGTATTGTAGGAACTAATCCAGATACCGGCGAAGAAATCTTACGTAAACCATCTGAAAAAGAGCCATTTGCAGCTTTAGCATTTAAAATTGCAACCGATCCGTTTGTGGGTCGTTTGTGTTTTATTCGTGTTTACTCAGGTAATCTAGAAGCCGGATCGTATGTATATAACATGCGCTCAGGTAATAAAGAACGTATTTCTCGTATCTTCCAAATGCATGCTAACAAGCAAAACCCAATTCCTAATGTAGGAGCTGGAGATATTGCAGCGGTAGTTGGATTTAAAGATATTAAAACCGGAGATACCCTTTGCGATGAAAAACATCCAATCGTGTTAGAATCTATGAATTTCCCTGAACCAGTTATTGGTTTAGCTATCGAGCCTAAAACACAGGCCGATATGGATAAATTAGGTATGGCTTTAGGTAAATTATCTGAAGAAGATCCTACATTCCACGTTAAAACAGATGAAGAAACAGGTCAGACTGTAATTTCAGGTATGGGTGAGCTTCACTTAGATATTATCATGGATCGTTTGAAACGTGAGTTTAAAGTAGAAGTAAACCAGGGAGCTCCACAGGTTTCTTACAAAGAGGCTATTACCGGAACGTCACAACACCGCGAAACGTATAAGAAACAAACAGGTGGTCGTGGTAAATTTGCCGATATTCAAGTTATTATTTCACCAATTGATGCCGATTACGAAAAAGGTGGTTTACAGTTTGTAAACGAAATTTCGGGTGGTTCTATTCCACGTGAATTTATCCCTTCGGTTGAAAAAGGCTTTGCTGCCGCGATGGTAAACGGTGTTTTAGCCGGATATCCATTACAAGGCATGAAAGTGCGTTTAATTGACGGATCTTTCCACGCAGTCGATTCAGATGCGTTATCATTCGAGATTTGTGCCCGTTCTGCTTTCCGCGAAGCATTACCAAAATGTAAGCCGGTATTAATGGAGCCAATCATGAAAATAGAGATATTAACTCCTGAAGAAAACATGGGTGACGTAATCGGGGATATGAACCGTCGTCGTGGCCAGCTTTTAGGTATGGATTCACGTGCAGGCGCACAGGTTATTAAAGCCACCGTGCCACTTTCTGAAATGTTTGGTTATGTAACTCAATTACGTACCATTACTTCGGGTCGTGCAACCTCTACTATGGAATTCGATCACTACGAACCAGCTCCTAAAAACGTACAAGATGAGGTAATTGCTAAATCAAAAGGCAAAACCGCAAACGCATAAATAAATTAATTACCAACCCTGCTAACTAATAGCTCTTAGTAGGGTTTAAACAAAAATAACATGAGCCAAAGAATCAGAATTAAATTGAAATCGTACGATTACAACTTGGTTGATAAATCAGCCGAGAAAATCGTAAAAACAGTAAAACCTACGGGCGCTGTGGTAAGTGGACCTATTCCATTGCCAACTGAGAAAAGAATTTTCACTGTGTTGCGTTCACCACACGTGAACAAAAAAGCACGTGAGCAATTCCAGTTATGCGCTTACAAACGTTTGTTAGATATATATAGTTCTAACTCTAAAACGGTTGATGCCTTAATGAAATTAGAATTGCCCTCAGGTGTTGAAGTAGAAATCAAAGTCTGATAAATTGGGTTAAACCAATAAAAAAGCCATCCCAAACGGGGTGGCTTTTTGTTATGAAATTTAGGGGGCGCATTTTACAGATCAATCAAATCATTTTATTTTCAAAAAATTACATAAAGTGTTTGAATGTTTAATTGTATTTCCTATCTTTGCCGTCCCTTTAGAGGGGTTTACCATGTCTTGAACGAAGCCCTACTGCTTCGATGGACACAAACGAATTAAGAAAAATGTCAGGAATTATTGGAAAAAAAGTAGGAATGACCAGCATTTTCGATGCTGAAGGGAAAAACATCCCCTGTACTGTAATCGAAGCTGGGCCTTGCGTAGTTACCCAACTACGTACCGTCGATGCCGACGGCTACACTGCCGTTCAGTTGGCTTTCGACGAGAAAAAAGAGAAAAACACTACTGGAGCATTAAAAGGTCATTTTGCGAAAGCAAAAACAACCCCAAAACGCAAATTAGTTGAGTTTAAAACTTTTGAAGACGAAAAAAATCTTGGAGATACTATAACCGTTGAGATTTTCGCTGAAGGCGATTTTGTTGACGTAGTAGGTACTTCAAAAGGTAAAGGTTTTCAAGGGGTTGTTAAACGTCACGGATTTGCCGGTGTTGGTGGTCAAACTCACGGTCAGCACAATAGAATGCGTGCACCGGGTTCATTAGGAGCATCTTCATGGCCATCTAAGGTATTTAAAGGTATGCGTATGGCCGGCCGTATGGGTGGCGATCGTGTAAAAATTCAAAACCTTGAGGTATTGAAAGTGTATCCAGAGCACAACTTAATGGTAGTTAGCGGATCTATTCCGGGAGCTAAAGGTTCTTACGTTATAGTTGATAAATAAGATGGAAGTTAAAGTAGTAAATATTTCAGGCAAAGAAACAGGTGCCAAGGTGCAACTTCCTGATGCGATTTTCGCGGTAACCCCGAATGATCACGCCATTTATTTAGACGTAAAGCAATACTTAGCAAACCAACGCCAAGGAACGCATAAATCTAAACAACGTAATGAAATTGCCGGTTCAACCCGCAAATTATATAAACAAAAAGGTACAGGTGGAGCTCGTGCTGGTAGCATCAAATCACCATTGTTCAATGGTGGTGGTCGTATATTCGGTCCGCAACCACGTGATTACAGTTTTAAATTAAATAAGAAATTGAAATCATTGGCTCGTAAATCAGCCTTAACGTACAAAGCACAAGATAACAACATTGTGGTTTTAGAAGATTTTAGCTTTGATTCTATCAAAACTAAAAACTACATTAAATTGGTTAGCGATTTAAAAGTGGCTGATCAAAAAACTCTATTGGTGTTACCCGCTGCAAATAATAATGTGTATTTATCAAGCAGAAATCTGAAGAAAGCAAAAGTGGTTACCGCCGCCGATTTAAACACTTACGATGTGTTAAACGCAGGCACACTCTTGTTAACTACAGAAACTGTTAAAAAATTGGAGGAGGCATTTGCCAAATAAGATGGAAATTTTAAAGAAACCAATTTTAACAGAAAAAGCAACCGGCTTAACCGAAAAGTTAAACCGTTATGCTTTCCAAGTTGATCCTAAAGCCAATAAATTACAAATTAAGGATGCAATCCAAAAGATGTATGGCGTAACTATTGAAGCAGTAAATACTTTAGTAGTTTCAGGAAAAGTTAAAAGTCGTGGCACCAAAGCTGGAGTAGTATCAGGTAGAACACCTAAATACAAAAAAGCTATTGTTACGCTTAAAGAAGGTGAAGTTATTGACTTTTATAGCAATATTTAATTAGATCATGGCAGTAAAAAGATTTAAACCGGTTACCCCGGGTACCCGCTTCAGAGTAGGTGCCGATTATTCGGATGTAACAACCAACGTACCAGAAAAGTCGTTGGTAGTTGCCATCAAAAAATCGGGTGGTAGAAACAATACCGGTAAAATGACTATGCGTTATCTCGGTGGGGGGCACAAAAAGGCTTACCGATTGATTGACTTTAAACGCGATAAACACGATATCCCCGCAACTGTTGCCACAATTGAGTACGATCCTAACCGTACGGCTCGTATTGCATTGGTAAATTATGCCGATGGTGAGAAACGTTACATCATTGCTCCGAATGGTTTGCAAGTAGGTCAGGTATTGGTATCTGGCGCCACTGCTGCTCCGGAAGTAGGTAACGCCATCCCATTGAAAAACATACCATTGGGATCTATTATCCACAACATTGAGTTAAACCCCGGTCAAGGAGCATCTATTGCTCGTTCGGCTGGTACCTATGCTCAGTTATCAGCTCGTGATGGCAAATACGCCATCATCAAGTTGCCTTCTGGCGAAACCCGTATGATCTTGTCGACTTGTATGGCTACTATTGGTAGTGTATCCAATGCCGAGAAATCAAACGAAGTATTAGGTAAAGCCGGAAGAAACCGTTGGTTAGGTCGTCGCCCAAGAGTAAGAGGTGTGGCTATGAACCCGGTAGATCACCCTATGGGTGGTGGTGAGGGCCGTTCATCAGGAGGTCACCCACGTTCACGTAAAGGTTTATTAGCCAAAGGCTACAAAACCCGAAACAAGAAAAAAGCATCAGATCGTTACATCATTGAAAGAAGGAAGAAATAATGGCTCGTTCAATTAAAAAAGGTCCGTATATCGATCATAACTTAGAAAGTAAAGTACTTTCTCAGAATGAAGGCAACAAGAAAACAGTGATCAAAACTTGGTCACGTCGTTCTATGATTTCTCCGGATTTCGTTGGTCATACGTTTGCCGTACACAACGGAAATAAATTTATCCCTGTGTATGTTACAGAAAATATGGTTGGTCATAAATTAGGCGAATTCGCCCCAACCCGTACATTTAGAGGTCACGCTGATAAGAAAAAATAAGCAATGGAAGCAGTAGCAAAATTAAATAATTGCCCTACCTCACCACGTAAAATGAGATTAGTAGTTGATCTTATTCGTGGCGAACGTGTAGAAAAAGCATTGTACATTTTAAAGTACACCAACAAAGAAGCAGCAATACGAGTTGAGAAACTATTATTATCTGCTATCAAAAATTGGGAAGCTAAAAATGAAGGCCAACGCCCCGAAGACAGTGAATTGTTTGTAAAAACAGTGATGGTTGACGGCGGACGCCAATTGAAGCGTTTAAGACCAGCCCCTCAAGGTCGCGGTTATAGAATTCGTAAGCGTTCTAACCACGTTACCTTGGTGGTAGATAGTAAAAATAATGAAGCTAAAAACTAATTAGGAATGGGACAAAAAGCACATCCAATAGGTAACAGATTAGGAATCATCAAAGGTTGGGATTCTAACTGGTTCGGTGGCAATAAGTACGCTGATAAATTAGTTGAAGACGAAAAAATTCGTAAATACTTAGCTGCACGTATCAACAAAGGTGGCGTAGCTAAAGTAGTTATAGAACGTACCTTAAAACGTATTACCGTAACTATTCACACTGCCCGTCCGGGTATTGTAATTGGTAAAGGCGGTGCCGAGGTAGATAAAATTAAAGAAGAGTTGAAAAAACTGACTAAAAAAGACGTTCAAATCAACATCTTCGAAATCAAACGCCCAGAATTAGATGCTCGTTTGGTTGGCGAAAGTATTGCAAAACAACTAGAGGCTCGTATCTCTTTCCGTAGAGCAATGAAAATGTCTATCCAATCGACCATGAGAATGGGCGCTGAAGGTATCAAAATTATGTGCTCAGGCCGTTTAGGTGGAGCAGAGATGGCCCGTACCGAACAATACAAAGACGGTAGAATTCCATTACATACCTTCCGTGCCGATATCGATTATGCTTTATCTGAAGCATTAACTACCTATGGTAAAATTGGTATCAAAGTATGGATTTGTAAAGGTGAAGTATACGGCAAACGCGATTTATCTCCAAACATTGGCCAAACAGCTGGTGTACGTACCCGTGGCGAAGTAGCTCCTCCATTTGGTGGAAACGACCGTCGTCCTGGTGGAAACGACCGCAGAGGTGGTGGTGCAGGTGCTAACCGTGGTGGTGGATTTAAAGGAAAAAAATAAATAAGATTTATAACGCATCGTTTAACGATAAAAAATAAACAGCAATGTTACAGCCAAAAAGAACGAAGTTCAGAAAGATGCAGAAGGGAAGAATGAAAGGTCTCACCGGTCGTGGTGCAGAGTTAGCATTCGGTTCTTTCGGAATCAAAACTTTAGAAGCAGCCTGGATTACCAGCCGCCAGATTGAAGCAGCCCGTATCGCGGTTACCCGTTTTATGAAACGTGAAGGTCAGGTGTGGATTCGTATTTTCCCTGATAAACCGGTTACTAAAAAACCAGCAGAGGTACGTATGGGTAAAGGTAAAGGTGCTCCCGAATATTGGGTAGCAGTTGTTCGCCCAGGACGCATGATTTTTGAAGCCGAAGGTGTGCCTTTAGAAATTGCTAAAGAAGCATTGCGTTTAGCCGCTCAAAAATTACCGGTTCAAACCCGATTTGTAACACGTAGAGATTACGTAGAAGCATAAATTAGTTAGCGTGGGCTTAATCTCTCACTCGAACACAATTTTAAAAAGATGAAATACTCAGAAGTAACAGAGCTATCAACAGAAGAACTAGTAGCTCGTATTGGCGAAGAAAAAGCAAATCTCACTAAATTGAAATTTGCACATGCAGTTTCTGCTATTGAAAATCCATTACGGATTAACAAAGTAAGAAAAGACATTGCTCGTTTGAATACCGAACTGACTAATCGTAAAGCTGCAGAAGCAGCAAAACAGTCTGCTGAATAAGTTTAATAAAAGTCGAAATGGAAAGACAATTAAGAAAAACAAGAACCGGGTTGGTAGTAAGCAACAAAATGGATAAATCTATTGTTGTGGCGGTTGAACGTAAAGTGAAGCACCCGATCTATGGTAAGTTCGTAAAGAAAACTACCAAATTTATGGCTCATGACGAGGCTAACACGTGTGGCATTGGCGACACGGTGTTGATAATGGAAACTCGTCCGCTGAGTAAATCTAAGAACTGGAGATTAGTTGAAATTTTAGAAAGAGCTAAGTAATGGTACAACAGGAATCAAGATTAAATGTTGCTGACAACAGCGGAGCCAAAGAAGTATTGGTAATTCGTGTGTTAGGAGGTACCGGTAAGCGTTACGCTTCATTGGGCGACAAAGTTGTCGTTACCGTAAAAAGTGCTATCCCAGCGGGTAATATTAAAAAAGGTACGGTTTCAAAAGCCGTAGTGGTAAGAACCAAAAAAGAAGTTAGACGCAAAGACGGGTCGTACATTCGTTTCGACGATAATGCGGCGGTATTGCTAAACGCTCAGGACGAACCACGTGGCACACGTATTTTCGGCCCAGTTGCCAGAGAATTGCGTGAAAAACAGTTCATGAAAATTGTATCCTTAGCACCAGAGGTATTGTAATATGGAAAGAAAAAATAACAAACAGCCTAAATTAAAAATCCGTAAAGGAGATCTAGTGCAAGTAATTGCAGGCGACTCTAAAGGTAAACAAGGCAAAGTATTAGAGGTAATATTAGCCACTAATAGAATAGTTGTAGAAGGCGCTAACTTGGTATCTAAACACACTAAGCCAAACGCTGCCAACCCTAACGGAGGTATTGTGAAACAAGAAGCTGCTATCCATGTATCAAACCTCATGGTAGTTGATGCCAAAAGTGGTAAACCAACTCGTGTGGGTAAACAAAAAAATGCCAATGGAAAGTCCATTCGTGTAGCTAAAAAATCTGGGGAGGAAATTAAGTAATGACGTACGTACCAAGATTAAAGACAAAATATGCAGACGAGATTCGCAGCTCGTTGAAAGAGAAATTCCAATACAAAAGTGTAATGGAAGTTCCAAAATTGCAGAAAATTTCAATCAACCAAGGTGTTGGTGGTGCTACTACCGATAAAAAATTGATTGAAAATGCCATTAAAGAAATGACCACTATTACCGGTCAACAAGCAGTGGCTACATTATCTAAAAAAGATATTTCAAACTTCAAATTGCGTAAAGGCATGCCAGTAGGTGTGCGTGTAACGCTACGCGATAATACCATGTTCGAGTTTTTAGATCGTTTGGTAGCCGTAGCATTACCACGTATCCGCGATTTCAAAGGTATTAACGATAAAGGATTTGATGGCCGAGGTAACTATACCTTAGGTGTAACAGAACAAATCATTTTCCCAGAGATTAATATTGATCAAATCAATAAAATTGCGGGTATGGATATCACTTTTGTAACCTCTGCTAAAACAGATGTAGAAGCATTGGAATTATTAAAACAATTCGGTTTACCATTTAAGAATCAACAAGCTAATGGCTAAAGAAGGTTTAAAAGCACGTGAAGTAAAACGTGCCAAATTAGTAGCAAAATACGCTGAAAAAAGAGCGGCATTAAAAGCTGCAGGCGATTTAGTAGGCTTAGATAAATTGCCTAAAAATTCGTCGCCAGTTCGTTTACACAACCGTTGTAAATTAACAGGCCGTCCACGTGGTTACATGCGTCAATTTGGTATTTCAAGGGTAACATTCCGCGAAATGGCCTTAGACGGAAAAATCCCGGGGATTAAAAAAGCAAGCTGGTAAAACAGCTTTGAGTTTTGTGTGATCAGTTGGGAGTAATTTCCAAACTAAGAACACCGAACTCCAAACTAGAATATTAACCGATGAAAGGTCCGAAGTGGAAACCCTCATCATAAACTATAAAAATGAATACAGATCCAATAGCAGATTATCTTACGAGAGTAAGGAATGCCATTAAGGCCAACCACAGGGTTGTTGAAATTCCTGCATCAAACCTCAAAAAGGAAATTACGAAAGTACTTTTTGATAAAGGTTACATTACGAACTACAAATTTGAGGATACTACCGCTCAAGGCATTATTAAAATTGCATTGAAGTACCATCCAATTACTAAAGTTCCTGCTATTCGCACCATTACACGTGTGAGTAAGCCTGGTTTGAGAAAATATGCAGGTGTAGAACGCTTGCCACGTGTATTAAATGGTTTAGGTATCGCAGTATTATCTACCTCTAAAGGTGTAATGACTGATAAAGAAGCCCGCAACCTGAATATCGGTGGTGAGGTATTGTGTTACGTTTATTAATCAGGAGGAAGAACGATGTCAAGAATAGGAAAAGCTCCCATCAGTATCCCGGCCGGTGTAACCGTAACCGTATCAGATACAAACTTAGTGACCGTAAGCGGTCCTAAAGGTACCTTAACACAAGATGTAGATACCGATATTAAAATAGTTCAAGAAGGCGACATCTTAACCGTTGTACGTCCATCGGAACAAAAACGCCATAAAGCGTTACACGGATTATACCGTTCGTTAATTTTTAACATGGTAGTTGGTGTAACTGAAGGCTATAAAGTAGAACAAGAACTAGTGGGTGTGGGTTACCGTGCTACGAATACTGGCAATACTTTAGATTTAGTTTTGGGTTATTCTCACCATTATGTGTTCGAATTACCGAAAGAAATTAAAGTAGCAACTACCGCTGAAAAAGGTAAAAACCCCACTATTATTTTAGAAAGTATCGACAAACAATTATTAGGTCAAGTAGCAGCAAAAATACGTTCGTTACGTGCACCAGAGCCTTACAAAGGAAAAGGTATTAAGTTTGTTGGTGAAGTATTACGTAAAAAAGCAGGTAAGTCTGCAGCTAAAAAATAATCATCATGGCAGGAATTAAATTATCTCGTAGAGAGCGAATTAAAAGAGGAATCAGAAAAAGATTATCCGGTTCTGCTGAGCGTCCACGTTTATCTGTTTACAGATCTAACAAAGGTATTTATGCTCAAATTATTGATGATAATACCGGTAAAACCATTGTTTCAGCATCATCTATCTCTAAAGATTTTAGTGCAAAAGGAAACAAATCAGAGCAATCTAAAGCTGTTGGTAAAGCAGTAGCTGAAAAAGCACTTGCAGCTGGTATTAAACAGGTAGTTTTTGATAGAAATGGTTATTTATACCATGGTCGTGTTCAGTCATTAGCTGAAGGCGCACGTGAAGCTGGTTTAAACTTTTAATTCAAGAAGAAGATGTCAACTATCAATATAAAAAGAGTAAAATCAAGCGAAATCGAATTAAAAGATCGCTTAGTAAGCATCCAGCGTGTTGCCAAGGTAACCAAAGGTGGTCGTACCTTCAGTTTTTCAGCTATCGTAGTGGTAGGTGATGAGAATGGAGTAGTAGGCTACGGTTTAGGTAAAGCTAAAGAGGTAACTGAAGCCATTGCTAAAGGTGTAGATGATGCTAAAAAGAACTTGGTTAAAGTTCCAATTATCAACAATACTATTCCTCATGAGCAAATTGGTAAGTTTTCTGGAGGCTTTGTATTTCTTAAACCTGCTGCAAACGGTACTGGTGTAATTGCTGGTGGTGCTATGCGTGCAGTATTAGAGAGTGCTGGCGTTCATAACGTATTGGCAAAATCAAAAGGATCGTCTAACCCACATAACGTGGTAAAAGCAACAGTATCGGCTTTAGCGCAAATGCGTGATGCGTATACCGTGGCTCAACAACGTGGCGTAGATTTGAATAAAGTATTTAACGGATAATGATCATGGCGAAGATTAAAATTACCCAAATTAAGAGCGTAATCGATAGAAGCGAACGCCAGAAAAAAACAATGCAGGCTTTAGGTTTAAGCAAAATTAGCCAGTCTGTAGAAGTAGAAGCTACCCCGGCTATTATCGGGATGGTGAGAAAAGTTAATCATTTAGTAGCCGTAGAAAGCATTTAATTATGAACTTAAGTAATTTAAAACCTGCAGAAGGTTCAACAAAAAGTAGAAAACGTATTGGCCGTGGTACCGGATCGGGCCGTGGCGGTACTTCAACCCGTGGACACAAAGGTGCGGGCTCACGTTCAGGCTACAAAAGTAAAGTAGGTTTCGAGGGTGGTCAAATGCCATTGCAACGTCGTGTGCCTAAAGTAGGGTTCAAAAACGTAAACCGCATTGAGTATGTAGGCATCAACTTAGATACCTTACAAATTTTGGCCGATAAATTTAAATTATCTGCTATTGATTTTGATGTGTTAAAAGCTCACGGTTTGGCTTCTAAAAACGACTTGGTAAAAATATTAGGTCGTGGCGAAGTAAAATCTAAATTAGAAGTTAAGGCTCACGCTTTTACTGCAACCGCTCAAAAAGCAATTGAAGCAGCAGGCGGAACCAGCGTTAAATTGTAAGCATGAAAAAGCTGTTCACCACACTATCCAACATTTGGAAAATTGAAGATTTAAGAGCGAGAATTTTATTCACGCTCTTATGTCTTTTAATATACCGTATTGGTTCGTTTATTGTATTGCCAGGGGTAAACCCAGCATCGTTAAACACCGAAGAAAAAGAAGGCTTATTGGGCCTTTTGAATATGTTTGCTGGCGGATCGTTCTCTAGAGCTTCTATTTTTGCCTTGGGTGTAATGCCGTATATTTCTGCTTCTATTGTGATGCAATTGTTAGGCATTGTAGTTCCGTATTTTCAAAAATTACAAAAAGACGGTGAAACTGGTCGTAAAACCATCAATCAGCTTACACGCTATTTGACCATTATTCTCACAGCATTACAGGCTACTGCGTATGTGAGTTCGCAAATTGCGGCCGATGCTAAAATTATGTCTGAGCCATTATTTACCATTTCTTCTATGTTTATTCTAACCGCAGGTACGCTATTTGTAATGTGGTTAGGAGAGAAAATTACCGACAAAGGTATTGGTAACGGTATTTCATTAATCATTATGGTGGGTATTATTGCCCAGTTGCCATATGGTATTTTTGCCGAATTTGCTACCCGTATGGAAGGTAATGGAGGCTTAATCCCATTCATTGTGGAGATTGCTGCATTGTTCTTTGTGGTCATGTTTACCATTTTAATTGTACAAGGGGTACGTAAAATACCTGTACAGTATGCCAAAAAACAAGTAGGTTCTAAACAGGTAGGCGGAGTTCGTCAGTACATTCCATTAAAAGTAAATGCGGTGGGTGTAATGCCTATCATATTTGCTCAAGCCATTATGTTTATTCCGGCTACCATGATGCAATTCTTTCCGAATGCACAGTCATCTATTTTGGCTTCGTTTAGTGATTATACCTCATTGGCCTATAACCTAACCTTTGCCTTGTTAATTATTGTATTTACATTTTTCTATACAGCCATTACAGTTAATCCAACTCAAATGTCTGACGATATGAAGAAAAACGGTGGCTTTGTACCGGGAATTAAACCTGGTAAAACTACCGGAGATTATATTGATGCCATTGTGTCTAAAGTAACCTTACCGGGTGCTGTATTTTTGGCCATTATTGCTATTCTCCCATCCTTTGCAAACAAGCTTGGTGTAAATAGCCAATTTGCCCACTTCTATGGCGGTACTTCTCTATTAATTTTAGTAGGAGTAGTATTAGATACCTTGCAACAAATTGAAAGTCATTTATTAATGCGTCATTACGACGGATTAATGCAATCAGGTAGAATTAAGGGTCGTAACCCAGGTTCAGCTGGAGCAATTTAATGTTCCATGTCAAAAATCTATTATAAGTCTATCGATGAGATAGCACTCATAAAAGAGAGTTCTTTGCTTCTTTCAAAAACTCACGGAGAAATTGCCAAGGCAATTGGCCCAGGAGTAACTACCGCTTCGCTAAATGAATTAGCGGAAACGTATATCAAAGATCATGGTGGAATTCCAGCTTTTTTAAATTATGGCGGTTTCCCTTACTCTTTATGCATCTCTCTTAATGATCAGGTGGTGCACGGATTTCCGAGTGCTTATGTGCTTAAAGAAGGTGATTTAGTTTCGGTTGATTGCGGTGTCATATTAAATGATTTTTACTCCGATTCGGCCTATACCTATCCAATAGGAGAAATTTCGCCAGAACACGCTCAATTGCTTAAAGTAACCAAAGAGTGTTTAGCCTTAGGCATAGAAAAAGCGGTAGTTGGCAATAGAACTGGTGATATTGGTTTTGCCATTCAAGAATATGCTGAAAAGCATGGATATGGAGTAGTACGGGAATTGGTAGGACATGGGGTGGGCGTAAAGCTTCACGAAAAACCCGAAGTGCCTAACTACGGAAAACGAGGAAGTGGTGTTAAATTGGAAGAAGGTATGGTAATAGCCATAGAGCCCATGATTAACCTAGGTAAAGCCGGGGTTAAGTTTTGGGAAGATGGCTGGACCGTAAGTACCATAGATGCGAATGCATCGGCTCATTATGAGCATACAGTGGCAATAAAGAAAGGGAAAGCAGAAGTTTTAACTACTTTCCAATTTATAGAAGAAGTTTTAGATTAAAAATTTAAAAGTTCAGAAAATTTTATTTAATTTTGCGTCCCCGATAATACGGGTATAATTGAGTAATAATCAATAAAATATGGCCAAACAGGCTTCGATTGAACAAGACGGCATAATTAAAGAAGCGTTATCAAACGCAATGTTTCGTGTAGAATTAGAAAACGGTCACGAAATTATTGCGCATATATCAGGTAAAATGCGGATGCATTACATTAAAATTTTACCTGGCGATAAAGTAAAACTAGAAATGTCGCCTTATGATTTATCAAAAGGCAGAATAACTTATAGATATAAATAACAATGAAAGTTAGAGCATCCATTAAAAAGCGTAGTGTTGATTGTAAAATCATTCGCCGTAAAGGAAAACTTTTTGTAATTAACAAAAAGAATCCAAAGTATAAACAACGTCAAGGATAATATAATTCGCTAAAAAAATATGGCAAGGATATCAGGTATTGATTTACCAAGAAACAAAAGAGGAGAAATAGGGCTAACCTACATTTATGGTATTGGCAGATCTACAGCGCAAAGCATTTTAGATAAAGCCGGTATTAGCTACGATGTAAAAGTGCAAGACTGGACAGATGCTCAGTTAACACAGATTCGTAATTTCATTAACGATGAGATTAAAGTGGAAGGTGCACTACGTTCTGAAGTTCAATTGAATATCAAACGCTTAATGGATATTGGTTGCTACCGCGGCTTACGTCACCGTAAAGGCTTGCCTACTCGTGGACAGCGTACCAAAAACAACTCACGTACCCGTAAAGGAAAACGTAAAACAGTTGCTAACAAGAAAAAAGCTACTAAATAATAGATAGATAGGAGTGCTTAAATTGTAGGTATGATAATCGTATCGTTTAATCCGCTCAAATCTGGAATAACAAGATAAAAATTAGCATAAGAGTGCCGGGGTAAAAAAACTATCTCAAGTCTCTTATCTAAAATCTAAAAAGAACATGGCAAAAACTAAAAAAGTAACCAAAAAACGTATTGTTGTTATCGAGCCTGTTGGTCAGGCACATATCAATGCTACTTTTAACAATATTATTGTAACCCTTACCAACAATCAGGGCCAAACTATCTCTTGGTCATCTGCTGGTAAAATGGGTTTCAAAGGTTCTAAAAAGAATACCCCTTATGCTGCTGGTCAAGCTGCTTCCGATTGCGGAAAAGTAGCCCACGATTTAGGCTTGCGTAAAGTAGAAGTATTTGTAAAAGGTCCGGGTTCTGGTCGCGAATCAGCTATCCGTACATTACAAACCGTAGGAATTGATGTTTTATCAATTAAAGACATCACCCCGATGCCACACAATGGCTGTCGTCCTCCGAAACGTAGAAGAGTTTAATCAACCAATTTTTTAAAGCTAAGATTCGCCCCGTACAGCGGGAACGATACTTTAAAACACACAAACATGGCAAGATACACCGGACCTAAGTCCAAAATCGCCCGTAGATTCAGAGAGCCAATTTTTGGCCCTGATAAGGCATTAGAAAGAAAAAATTATGGTCCTGGTATGCACGGACCAAACAAGCGTAGAGGTAAACAATCTGAATACGCTGTTCAGTTACAAGAAAAACAAAAAGTTAAATACACGTACGGAGTTTTAGAACGTCAGTTCGAAAACTTATTCCACAAAGCATCTTCTAAGGATGGTATTACGGGTGAGAACCTATTAAAATTCTTAGAAGCTCGTTTAGATAACGTGGTTTATCGTTTAGGCATTGCTCCAACTCGTTCTGCTGCCCGCCAATTGGTTTGTCATAAACACATTACCGTAAACGGCGAAGTGGTAAACATTGCATCGTACAGCGTACGTTCAGGCGATGTGGTAGCTGTTCGTGAGCGTTCACAAACTTTAGAAGCCATTACCCAATCGGTAGCTGGCCGTACCATCAACAAATTCAGTTGGTTAGAGTGGGATGCAAAAAACCTAACAGGTAAGTTCCTAAACTATCCTAACCGCGACGAAATTCCAGAAAATATTAAGGAAAACTTAATCGTCGAGTTATACTCTAAATAAGCTGATCATCCTGAGTTTTTATGCTCAGGATTGTTCATTTATGTTAAACTAACATTTAAATTAAACGATATAATGGCAATATTAGCATTTCAAAAACCAGATAAGGTAATTATGCAGAAATCAACAGATTTCGATGGAACGTTTGAATTTCGTCCCTTAGAACCTGGTTTCGGTGTTACCATTGGTAATGCTTTACGCAGAATTTTGCTTTCTTCTCTAGAAGGATACGCAATTACTTCTGTACGTTTCTCTGGTGTATCTCACGAGTTTTCTACCATTAAAGGTGTGGTAGAAGATGTAACCGAGATCATTTTAAACTTGAAACAAGTTCGTTTCAGCAAAACTGGCGATTCTGGCGATTCAGAAAAAATCTTTGTAATTATCAATGGCCAAGATCAATTCAAAGCCGGCGATATCACTAAATTCTCGAATAACTTTACCGTATTAAACCCCGATTTAGTGGTTTGCAATATGGAATCATCAGTTACCTTAGAAATTGAGTTAACCGTAAATAAAGGTCGTGGATATATCTCTGCAGAAGAAAACAAAAATGCCGACGCGTTAGTAGGTGTAATTGCTATCGACTCTATTTATACTCCAATTAAAAACGTTAAATATACCATCGAAAACTTTCGTGTTGAGCAAAAAACCGACTACGAGAAATTGGTATTAGATATTTCTACCGATGGTTCTATCCACCCGGAAGAAGCCTTGAAAGAAGCAGCTAAAATTTTGATTCACCATTTCATGTTATTCTCTGATGAGAACATCATGTTAGAATCTCAAGCAAAAGAAGAAACCAAAGAAGTTGACGAAGAAATTTTACACATGCGTAAAATCTTAAAAACCGAATTGGTAGATCTAGATTTATCTGTACGTGCCCTAAACTGCTTAAAAGCAGCGGATATTCGTTCGCTTGCCGAGTTAGTTTCGTACGATGTAGCAGATATGCTTAAATTCAGAAACTTTGGTAAAAAATCATTAACCGAAATTCAAGACTTAGTTAAATCTAAAGGCTTATCATTCGGCATGAACCTGTCTAAATTTAAATTAGACGAAGAATAATACAACAATTTATAAGCGACGTGTTCGTAATTCCCTCAACAGAGACGGTACGATCACGAAAAACGAAGAACAATGAGACACGGAAAAAAAATCAATCACTTAGGCCGCACCGATACCCATCGCAAGGCTATGTTGGCCAATATGGCCTCTTCGCTTATTTTACACAAGCGCATTACCACTACCTTGGCCAAAGCAAAAGCTTTACGCCAATATGTAGAACCCTTAATTACTAAATCTAAGAGCGATACCACGCACTCACGTCGTACCGTATTTAGTTATTTAAAAGATAAAGAAGCGGTTACTATTTTATTCCGCGAAATAGCAGAGAAAGTAGCTACCCGCCCAGGTGGATATACCCGTATTTTAAAATTAGCCAACCGTTTAGGTGATAATGCAGAAATGTCTATCATTGAATTGGTTGATTACAATACAACCTTTACGCAAGGTGCCGAAGCCGGTGCTGCTAAAAAGAAAAGCCGTAGAGGTGGTGCAGCTAGCAAAGCTAAAGTTGCAGATGCTCCTGTAGTAGCTAAAGAAGTAGTAGAAACTGCTCCTGTAACAGAAGAAGTAGCTGAAGAAGCTCCAGTTGTTGAAGAGGTTGTAGAAAGTACGCCTGTAGTAGAGGAAGTTGCAGAAACTCCAGTAGCTGAAGCAACGGAAGAAGCACCAGCAGCTGATGCAGCAGAAAAAGCTCCTGAAGAGCCTGCAGCAGAATAAGCAAAACATACACACATTTTAAAGCCCCGAACAACCGTTCGGGGCTTTTTTTCTGCCATCCTGTCATAAGAGGGATGGCTTTTTTATGCCTTAAAAAGTCCATTTCTGCCAATTAGGTGCCTTTTACAGCTTGGCATGTTGCTTGATACTAGGCTAGTAATTCAATACAACATTGAATACATTAAGGAAAGAAAATTATGTCAAAAATTATTGGAATCGATTTAGGAACTACCAACTCATGTGTTGCCGTAATGGAAGGTAACGAACCGGTAGTAATTGCCAACAGCGAAGGTAAACGTACTACCCCATCGGTAGTGGCCTTTGTAGAAAATGGAGAACGTAAAGTGGGCGATCCTGCCAAGCGTCAAGCCATTACCAATCCCGAAAAAACCATTTCATCTATTAAGCGCTTTATGGGCAATAGCTTTGATGAAGTAAAAAAAGAAACCAGCCGTGTGCCCTACAAGGTAGTAAAAGGCGATAACAATACGCCACGAGTAGAAATAGACGGCCGTAACTATACCCCTCAAGAATTATCGGCCATGATTTTGCAGAAAATGAAAAAAACTGCAGAAGACTTTTTAGGCCAAGAAGTTACCGAAGCGGTAATTACCGTTCCGGCATATTTTAACGATGCCCAACGCCAAGCAACTAAAGAAGCTGGTGAGATTGCCGGTTTAACCGTAAAACGTATTATTAACGAGCCTACTGCTGCAGCCTTAGCCTATGGTTTAGATAAAGCAGGTAAGGAAATGAAAATCGTGGTGTTCGATTGCGGCGGTGGTACCCACGACGTTTCTGTATTGGAACTAGGCGATGGTGTATTTGAAGTAAAAGCTACCGATGGCGATACGCATTTAGGTGGTGACGATTTCGATCATATCATTATTGAATGGTTAGCCCAAGAGTTTAAAGCCGAGAATAGCATGGATTTACACCAAGATCCGATGGCTTTACAACGCTTAAAAGAAGCTGCCGAAAAAGCAAAAATTGAATTATCGAGCAGTAATCAAACTGAAATTAACTTACCCTACATTACTGCCGACCAAAGTGGACCAAAACACTTGGTGCGTACTCTAAGCCGTGCAAAATTTGAGCAATTGGCCGAAAGTTTAATTAAACGTACCATCGATCCATGTAAATCTGCCTTAAAAAATGCCGGCTTAAAAACCAGCGATATTGATGAAATCATCTTAGTTGGTGGTTCTACACGTATTCCGGCTATTCAAGAAGCAGTAAAAGCATTCTTCGGAAAAGAGCCTTCAAAAGGTGTTAACCCCGACGAAGTGGTAGCCATTGGTGCTGCTATTCAAGGTGGTGTATTAACCGGAGAGGTAAAAGACGTCTTATTATTAGACGTTACGCCACTTTCTTTAGGTATAGAAACTATGGGTGGTGTAATGACCCGATTAATTGAATCGAATACCACCATTCCGACCAAAAAATCGGAAACCTTCTCTACCGCATCTGACAACCAACCATCGGTAGAAATTCATATTTTACAAGGTGAGCGCCCTATGGCCAATCAAAACCGTACCATTGGACGTTTCCACTTGGATGGATTGCCGCCTTCACCACGTGGAATTCCACAAATTGAAGTGACTTTTGATATTGATGCCAACGGTATTTTACACGTAAGCGCACAAGATAAAGCCACCGGTAAAGAGCAAAAAATTCGTATTGAAGCTTCTTCTGGCTTAACCGATGAAGAAATTAAGAAAATGAAAGACGAAGCCGAAGCAAATGCCGAAGCAGATAAAAAAGCAAAAGAAGAAGTAGATAAATTAAACGCTGCCGATGCCTTGATTTTCTCTACCGAAAAGCAATTGAAAGAGTACGGTGATAAAATCTCTGCCGATAAGAAAACGCCTATTGAAACCGGTTTGAAAAAACTACAAGATGCGTTTGCTGCTAAAAATTTAGAAGAGATGGAAATTGCACAAACCGAATTGCAAGAAGCATGGAATGCCGCTTCAGAAGAAATGTACAAAGCTACGCAAGAAGCAGGCGCCCAAGGCGCTCCTTCTGATGGTTCGGCTGATAACAGCGACCAAGTAACGGATGTAGATTTCGAAGAAGTAAAAGACGACGATAAAAAATAAGTCGTAAAATTCTACTAGAGCAAAAAAGCCCTCCCGAAATTCGGGAGGGCTTTTTTAATGCGTGGATGTATGTTTAGTAACTAATGCTGATGCTATTGGCTAGATTGGCCATGCTAGCAGAAGCAGTGCCATCAGCAGCACGATTGAGTGCCACTCGTTTTCCGTTCACCACCAAGTTTTTTACTTTGGCATCAAAACCATGCAAAACCATGTTTAGCTGAGTAAAGCGTGAGCTAAAGTTACCTACAACTTTTTCAACTAACACCTGTTTCTTAGCAGGCACAAAGCTGATGTTGCGTTTGTAATAGGTGCCTTTCTCGTTATCAAAAGAGCTGCCATCATCTTCATAATACACATAGCTACTACCTTTTTTGCCATTCCAGATGTGTATACTTAAAATTCCATCACCTTTTTCCGACGTATTTTGTACCACAGCTTGCATCGGGATAATGCCACCTGCCTTTACAAATACCGGTAAATCACTTAGTGGTGCAGCTGCCTCAATGGTGCTGTTTCCGACATAGCTCACATCGCTGCTCAAACGATACCAGTCGCCGGCAGGTAAGTATACCGAAGTACTTGTTTTGTTGCTTTCAACTGGAGCCACCAAAATATTATCGCCAAATAAAAACTCATTCTGGAAAGCTTCTTTATAAATCTCCGAGTCGGTACTATAATCAATGGCTAAACTACGTGCCACCGGTAAACCGCTTTGTGTACTCTTGTAAAAAGAAGAATAAATGTAAGGCAATAGGCGGTAGCGATGCTCAATATCTTTGCGCATTACGGTTTCGGCTTCGGGGCCAAAGCGCCAAGGCTCTCTCATGGGGGCATTAATGTCGGCATGGTTGCGGAACATAGGCGTGTAAACCCCTAACGAATTCCAACGCATCATTAATTCTGCCGATGGGTTTCCAATAAAGCCACCAACATCTACACCCGTATAGGCCACGCCGCTTAAACCCAAGCTATTTACCAAACGCTGGCCCAAAAGCATGTGTCCATCGCTCGTAGCATTATCACCGGTCCAAACGGCCGAATATCGCTGAATACCGGCATAGGCAGCTCGGGTAAGAACAAATGCTCTGCGACCTAAAATATCTTGCGTGCCTTCATAGGTTGCTCTCGACATTTGTAAGCCGTAGCCATTCCGTGCTTCACGCAAGGTCATTTGTTTTCCTTTGTCACCAAACTGAATAAGGTCTGGTATATTTTGTCCCCAAGCCGAAGGCTCATTCATGTCGTTCCAAAAACCATCAACCCCTTTTTCGATTAGGACACTAAACGATTTTCCCCACCAATTACGTACTTCTGGTCGGTAAAAATCGGGGAAGTGGCAAGGACCAGGCCAAACTGTACCGGTATAAAAATCGCCATTGGGATAGGTGGCAAAATAGCCTTTTTGTATACCCTCTTCGTATTGTTTGTAGCCCTTTTCAACTTTAATTCCCGGATCTACAATCGTTACCACATGAAAACCCATGCCTTTCAATTGGTCGATGGTATTTTTAGGATTTGGGAAGTTTTTAGGGCTCCACGTAAAAATTTTGTAGGCATCCATATAATCGATGTCTAAATAGATGGCATCGGCAGGTATTTTTTTATCGCGAAAGGTTTTGGCAATTTCCAAAACCTGGGTATCGGGTTTATAGCTCCAACGGCATTGTTGGTAGCCCAAACTCCAAAGCGGAGGCATATTCATGCGTCCGGTTAACCAGGTATAATCTTCAATCAATTTACTTACCGTGCTAGCCCCGAAGAAATAATAATTGAGTTCGCCACCTTCTGCACCAAAATAGCTCATACTCTCATCGGTAGAGGCGCCAAAATTGAAAAAGCTTTTATGTGTATTGTCGAAAAAGATACCGTAAGTAGCCTTATTGTGTAATCCGATGTAAAAAGGAATGGTTTTATAAAGCGGATCGGCATTTAGTGCATAGGCTGGTACATCGCTGTTCCAGTTTACGTAGGTGCTCCCTCTGCGGTCTAAATTTCCTGTTTTTTCACCCAGGCCAATAAAACGTTCGTTGGGTAAAAGTTTGCGGTAGCTGCTTACTTGGGTGCCATTCCATGAAAGGCCAATTCGTTCATCATCGCCACTTAAAAAAGCGCCAGTTTTTATATTGTAAAATGAAAACCGAACGGGGCTTTTAGAAATGCGTACTTGAATGGAGTCGGTATTCACTAAAATTTCGGTGCTCGATTCAGTCAGTTTGCTAAAGCCGCCACTTGCAGTGCGGATAACGGCTTGGGAGCTATCGGGTTTAAAAGTTTGGTTTACCGCTCGTAAACGAATAATGTTAGGTTGATATACCGATAAAAAGACCTGTCCGTTTTCGGCTCTAATTAATAAACCCTGTGCCGTTTGCGTGGCACTTTGTAAGTTACCTAATTGGGTGCTTAAGGTACCCGTTTGTGCCGAAAGGCTAAAGCTGCCCGCAAGGAATGCCATGCAAAGGCTTAAAAGTTTACGTTTTAACATAGGTTGAAAAAATTAAAGAGTTAAGTTAAGCATTCGTGAATAATCTGTTCTAGATTTTTTTCTTTTTCTACGATGCTTTGTAGTAATTGAAATTGATTCAAACTGCGAATTAAATTTTGCTCGGGATAGGAGATGGGGTAATAGATGCTTCCTTGCAAATAATCGCTTAAAAAGCGAAGTGCTTGCATGTAGAGTATAAATTTCCCTGCAAATAAGAGCTGGGTCTTTTCTTCTGCAGTTAATATATCTGCCATTTCAGAGAGGTAACCACTCATAAGGGCTTTAAAATAATCTTCCCGAATGGTGATTTTAGCTAAATCGGTTTCATTTTCATCGTAGGCGCAAAGGTAGGTGCGCATCATGTCGCCTAAATCCGAGAGAAAGTAACCAGGCATTAAGGTGTCTAAATCAATGACGCAAACGCCTGCAAAACTTTTTTTATGCAAGAGCACATTGCTTATTTTGGTGTCGTGGTGTTGCACTCTAAGAGGCAAGGTTTTTTTTAGATTCTCAAAAATATCTACAATTTCTCGGTGTGCTAATGCCATGGCAATAGCTTCATCTGCGGCTTCTTTTCGCTCTTTGGGAGCCTCTGTTAAAGCCCGCCCAAATTGCTGAAAGCGTAGGTTTAAATCGTGGAAAGCTGGAATGGTTTCTTTAAAATGGTCTAAAGGGATGCCAGCCAAAAGCCTACTTAATTCCCCGAATTTTTTGGCTGCTTCGTAGGCTTGTTTGGGGTCGCTAAGGGTATCAAAAGCAATTCCGTCGCTAATAAAGGGGAAAATTCGCCAGTAGGAATCGGCTATCTTTGTAGTGTAGCACCTTTTTTTATTAAGTAAGGGGGCCAAAAAAAGATAATTGTGATCTTTTTCTTGTAAATAAGCTTGGCAAAGCCTAATATTTTGTTCAATGGCTTCGGGTTGGGTAAAAACCCGATGGTTAAGTTTTTGTACAATCCAGCTTTGCTGGTTTCCTGCAGCAATATAGGTTTCGTTAATATGTCCAGAGCCTGCCTTTGTGACTAGCCAGTTTTCTGATGGAATATCATACAACTCCCAAAGAGCTTCAGGAAGGGCTATTTCCATAGATTTGAGGGGTACACACCTGCAGTTACCAAGGCATCGATGCTGGCTTGTACAATGGGTTTATCTTCTTTATAAGTCACGCCAAACCATTGGCTGTCGGTTGGGAGCACTTTAAAGCTAGCTTTTCCTTCTTTTATTAAATTTTCGGCTACCAGTGGAATAAAAAATTCAGCCTTCGGATTTTCTTTATTGGCTAATGCAAATGCTACAAACATGGCTACTGAATCTTCAAATATTTTTGGGGTAAAGCCCCAGAAATTCATCGAAACGGGTGTATTGGTAGCTAAAGGGAATTCTACTCCGTTTTCCTCATACATTACGTCGCTGTTTTTGAAATATACTTGGGTGCGTTCATGAATATCGGTTAATAATCCAGCATCATTAACTTGGCAGACGCCACGAGATACCGAACCGTAATCGGATAAGGTTTTATTGATTTGGAAACCCATTAAAGAATAGGTTTCGTTGTTTACTTCGCTGGTTAAAAATTTAGCCATTTGCTCGTAGGAATCGCGGCTGTAAAAATCATCGGCATTGATGACACAAAAAGGCTCTTTTACGGCATCTTTAGCGGCTAAAACGGCATGTGCAGTACCCCATGGTTTGGCTCGTTCAATTTCTTCGCTCATGCCAAAAGGCTTTAAGTCGTACGTTTGGTACACATAATCGGTAGCAATTTTACCGGCTAATTTCGGTTCAAAAATCGCCTTAAAATTATCGGCAAACTCTTCTCTAATAATAAACACTACTTTCCCGAAACCGGCCTGAATAGCATCGTAAATAGAATAGTCGATAATCGTTTCTCCATTTGGGCCAAAGCCGTCAATCTGTTTCATGCTGCCATAACGGCTTGCCATGCCTGCAGCCAAAATTACTAGAGTGGGTTTCATTTATATAGGATTATTGAGTTCAAATTTTTATACTTGATACAAAATTAAGAATGTATCCCGAAGAATGGTACTGCTGTCTTAATTAATTTGAACAACCAAGTTAATCCATGGAAAGAAGAAAATTTATACGAGCAACCCTGGCGGCTGGTGCTGCAGCTACGGTACTTAACCCTACTGTATTGTTTGCGGCTAAACAGCCAAAAGTGCGTGTAGGGTTTATTGGCGTTGGCTTACGTGGCCGCGATCACCTGGAGTTATGCATGCAGCGTGACGATGTGGAGATTATTGCCATTGCCGATCCTGATACCAAAAGTGCTATCCCAGAAACGCAAGCCCTTATTGCAAAGTACGGGCGTAAAAAAGCAATAGAGTTTAGTAATGGCGATGAAGATTATCGAAATTTATTAAAACGAGAAGATATTGATGCCGTAATAATTGCCAGCCCTTGGGAATGGCACATTCCGCAGGCTATTGCTGCTGTAAAAGCAGGAAAAATACCTGCAGTGGAAGTGTGTGGCGCCAGCGATTTGCAAGAGTGCTGGGATATAGTAGATGCCGTTGAAGAAACAGGTATCCCACTTTTTGCGATGGAGAATGTATGTTATCGTCGAGATGTAATGGCGGTACTCAATATGGCCCGTCAGGGTTTATTTGGTGAATTATTGCACTTGCAAGGAGGTTACCAGCACGATTTGCGTGAGGTGAAGTTTAACGATGGTAAACAACCCTACGGTGGCGGTGTAGAATTTGGAGAAAAAGGATTTTCGGAAGCAAAATGGCGCACCAATCATTCGGTAAAACGCAATGGGGAATTGTACCCTACGCATGGCTTAGGTCCGGTGGCTAGTATGATTAATGTAAATAGAGGCAATCGCTTAACAGCCTTGTCTTCGGTGGCTACCAAAGCCCGTGGTTTACATAAATATATTGTGGATCAGGCAGGTGCCGACCACCCAAATGCGAAGGTGAACTTTAAGCTGGGCGATATTGTAACTACTTCTATTCAAACTGCTAATGGTGAAACCATTGTGCTTTCGCACGATACAAACTCACCTCGTCCGTATTCCTTAAACTTTAGAGTTCAAGGTACCAATGGCCTTTGGATGGACGATATGAATTCCATTTATATTCAAGGAAAAAGCTCCAGAGCCCACGTTTGGGAAAAAGACGAGGCGTACATGAAGGCCTACGACCATGTGCTTTGGAAAAAATATGAAAATCAGGCAGATGGTGCCGGCCATGGGGGTATGGATTTCTTTGTGATTAATTCCTTCATCGAATCGATAAAACGGAAAGAGCCTTTTGCTATGGATGTATATGATTTGGCTACGTGGTATGCCATTACGCCTTTATCCGAATCGTCTATTGCCCAAGGAGGTTCCTTACAGCAAATACCCGATTTTACTCGTGGTAAATGGCTGAATCGCAAACCGATTTTTGCCTTAGATGAATTAGGCTATTAACAAAAAAGCCCCGAACATTTGTTCGGGGCTTTTTTTATTTAAGCGATCTAAAATCTTGTCCGGCTTTTATATCGAGCAAGGCTTCGTAAATTAAGCGAATAACGTTGTCTACATCTTCTTTGTGTACCATTTCTACGGTGGTGTGCATGTAGCGCAATGGCAAAGAAATTAAAGCCGAAACAACGCCTTCGTTGGAGTACGCAAAGGCATCGGTATCGGTGCCGGTAGAACGTGAAGAAGCTTGACGCTGGAAAGGAATTTTATTTTGTTCCGCCGCTTTAATCAACAATTTATTCAAATTGCTTTGTACCGCCGGGGCATAAGAAACCACAGGGCCTTTGCCACAAGCCAAATCGCCTTGGGTAATTTTACTAATCATAGGCGTTTGCGTATCGTGGGTAACATCGGTTACAATGGCCACGTTTGGTTTAATGCGGTGGGCAATCATTTCGGCACCACGCAAGCCAATTTCTTCCTGAACAGAGTTTACAATGTATAAGCCAAAAGGCAATTTTATCTTGTTTTCTTTTAGTAAACGGGCCACTTCGGCAATCATAAAGCCGCCGGCACGGTTATCTAGCGCACGACCTACATAATAACGGTCGTTCAAAATCATGAATTCATCTTCGTAGGTAATTACGCAACCTACGTGAATGCCTAATTTTTCTACTTCTTCTTGGCTGGTGCAACCACAATCTAAAAAGATGTTTTTTAGGGTTGGTGCTTCTTCTTTTTCGCCACTGCGGGTATGAATGGCTGGCCATCCGAATACAGCCTTTACTAGGCCTTTATCGGTATGAATATTTACCCGTTTAGAAGGCGCAATTTGATGGTCGGAACCGCCATTGCGAATCACATAAATTAATCCGTCTTTGGTAATGTAGTTTACATACCATGAAATCTCATCGGCATGCGCTTCAATTACTACTTTATACTCGGCTTTTGGGTTGATAACGCCTACCGCGGTGCCGTAATTATCGACAAAATGCTCATCAATGTACGGTTTTAGATAGTCTAGCCATACTTTCTGGCCTTCCCATTCGTAGCCGGTAGGAGAGGCATTGTTGATGTATTTTTCAAAAAATTCTACTGATTTTTTAGTTACTACCGGTTGGTGTTTTACTTCTTTTTTTGCCATGTTGTTATAAATAGATTTCCATAATCACGAAATCGTGTCCGTCTTGATGGAATTTTTGTTCTGTTTCTGTAAAGCCAAATTTAGCATAAAATGCCGATGCATTGCAACGGGCATTGCACCACATACGTTTGCAGTGTTCATCTTTTGCAAATTGAATGATATGGGCCAATAGTAATTTACCATAGCCTTTTCCCTGCTCTGAGTGTAGCGTAGCAAATTTCCGAAATTGCATACTCTCCTCAGTAATAAAGGTAGATACTACACTAATTAAAACATTTTTATCGAATAAACCGAAGTGAATGCCCTCAAAATCGTTGGCCAGTTGCACCTCTTCTATGCTCCAATTGGGGTACATGACCACTTGGCGTAAAGGCCAAGTAAGCTCTGGTGTTATTTGCTCTATGCTTGCCAATTGCCTATAAAGGAATGTTGCCGTGTTTTTTACGTGGATTGTTTACTACTTTATTTTCGAGCATGGCAAATGCCTTAATCAATTTGCTACGGGTTTCTGATGGTGCTATTACTTCGTCAACAAAACCACGTTCGGCTGCTCGGTAAGGGTTTGCAAATAAATCGGAATATTCTTTTTCTTTTTCCAACCATTTCTCGGAAGGGTCGGCAGCAGTATTTATTTCTTTTTTAAAGATTATTTCTGCAGCACCTTTGGCACCCATAACGGCAATTTCGGCACTAGGCCAAGCGTAATTCATATCGGCACCAATGTGTTTGGAATTCATTACGCAATAGGCACCGCCATAAGCTTTGCGGGTAATTACCGTAATTTTTGGAACGGTGGCTTCGCAAAAGGCATACAATAATTTGGCGCCATTGGTAATAATGCCGTTCCACTCTTGGTCGGTGCCAGGTAAAAAGCCCGGAACATCTTCTAAAACCAATAGCGGAATGTTGAAACTGTCGCAAAAACGCACAAAACGAGCACTTTTTACCGAAGCATGGTTGTCTAACACTCCAGCTAAAAACGCAGGCTGATTGGCTACAATGCCAATGCTTTTACCGGCCAATCGGGCAAAGCCCACCACAATATTTTCAGCGTATTCTTTATGTATTTCTAAGAAAGAACCTTCGTCGGCCAATTCGTTGATAATATCTCTTACATCGTAAGGCTGAGAAGCATTTTCGGGCATCAACTCATCTAAGCTAGGGCGACTTTCATCACTTGCTTCGTAAGGAATTGCCGGTGCCTGCTCTTCGCAATTTTGAGGCATATAGCTCAGTAATTTTTTTACGTGATTGATGGCATCGAGTTCATTTGCACAAGCAAAATGGGTAACGCCCGATTTGCTGGCATGTGTAGCTGCTCCGCCCAATTCCTCGGCGCTAACTTCTTCGTGGGTAACGGTTTTTACCACGTTGGGTCCTGTTACAAACATGTAGGAAGTATTTTCTACCATCAATATAAAATCGGTAATGGCTGGAGAATATACTGCACCGCCGGCACAAGGGCCCATAATGGCCGAGAGTTGTGGCACTACGCCCGAAGCTTGCGTATTGCGGTAAAATATGTCGGCATAGCCACCTAAGGAAACTACACCTTCTTGAATGCGGGCACCGCCCGAATCGTTTAAGCCAATTATGGGTGCACCATTAGTCATGGCCATCTCCATAATTTTGCAAATTTTTTCTGATTGGGTTTCGGATAATGAGCCACCGAATACAGTAAAATCTTGAGAATATACGTACACCAAGCGGCCATTGATGGTGCCGTAGCCGGTTACCACACCATCGCCAGCGTATTTTTCTTTCTCCATGCCAAAATCGGTGGAACGATGGCTTACAAACATGCCAATTTCTTCAAAAGAGCCTTCATCTAGTAAAAAGTGTAAGCGTTCGCGGGCAGTAAGTTTGCCTTTTTTATGCTGACTTTCCAATCGGGCTTCTCCGCCGCCTAATTTGGCTATCTCTCTTTTTTCGTGTAGGTGTTTTACTTTTTTGTCCAATTTCTGTGGTTTTGAGTGCTTAAAAATACAAAATGTATCGCATCTATTTAACTTAGATTGTATCTTATCTTTTTAAATAATTAATGATCAATTCCGATAAATAATCGAGAAATTTGGCAAATAATTGTTTACAAACACCATGAAAAAACCACAACATACCTACGAGGAGCTTTTGCAAGGAAATAGAGATTGGGTAGCTAAACAATTGGCTATTGACCCTGATTTTTTCACAAATTTAGCAAAGGGTCAAAATCCCGATGTGTTGTGGATTGGTTGTTCCGATAGTCGTGTGCCAGCCAATGAGGTTACTAATTCTAAGCCAGGCGAAGTTTTTGTACACCGTAACATTGCTAATATGTGTGTACACTCTGATATGAATATGTTGAGTGTGCTCGATTATGCGGTAAATGTGTTAAAAGTAAAACACGTAATTGTAGCCGGACACTATAATTGTGGGGGTATTGCCGCTGCATTAAGTAGTCAACAATTTGGCTTAATTGATAATTGGTTGCGTCATATAAAAGATGTGTACCGCATGCACAGTACTGAGTTAGATACAATTGAAAATGAAGCGGATAAAATTAACCGCTTGGTAGAACTCAACGTGGTAGAACAAGTATACAATTTATGCAAAACTACTATTGTGCAAAATGCTTGGAAAAAACGTGCCGATTTAGAGGTGCATGGTTGGGTAATTCAATTAGACAGTGGTTATGTAAAAGATTTAAACGTATCGGTGAGTAATGCCGATAATTTGGGTAAGGTATTTTCCTTAAATAAATTAGATGAATAAATTTAATCTATGGTATACAAAAAAGCCCTCCCGGAATACCGGGAGGGCTTTTTTGTTAATCTTCTGCTAAAAACGGATAGCGGTAATCTTTTGGTGGATCGAAGGTTTCTTTGATGGTTCGTGGAGATACCCAACGCAACAAATTAATCATGGATCCGGCTTTATCGTTGGTGCCTGAACCTCTAGCACCTCCAAACGGTTGTTGACCTACCACTGCTCCGGTACATTTATCGTTAAGGTAGAAGTTACCTGCTGCATTGCGTAAAGCAATGGTGGCTTGTTCCAGTACATAACGGTCTTGTGCCAATATCGCTCCAGTTAGGGCATAACTTGAGGTAGTATCAATTAAGGTTAATGTTTTTTCGAAATCGCTATCCTCGTATACAAAAAGAGTAAGTACTGGCCCGAAGAGTTCTTCGCACATGGTTACATATTTCGGATCTTTAGCTACAATAATGGTTGGCTCAATAAAATAACCTTTAGATTTATCGTAGTTGCCACCTGCAATAATTTCTACATTATTGTCTTTCTTGGCAGCATCAATGTAAGTAGCCAATTTATCGAACGATTTTTCATCGATTACGGCATTTACGAAATTGCTAAAATCTTCAGTAGGACCAACTTTTAGGGTAGCCAAATCGCGAACGAGTAGTTTTTTTAATTCTGGCCAAACAGATTTGGCTATGTATGCTCTCGATGCAGCCGAACATTTTTGACCTTGATATTCAAAAGCACCACGAACAAGGGCCGTATTGGCTGCTTCTACATCGGCTGAGCCATGTACTAAAATGAAATCTTTACCACCAGTTTCGCCTACAATACGTGGGTAAGTTTTATACTGATGAATATTGTTTCCGATAGTTTTCCAGATATTTTGAAATACGGATGTAGAGCCGGTAAAGTGAATGCCTGCAAAATCAGGGTGTTTAAAAATAACATCCCCTGCATCAGGGCCCGAAACGAATACCATATTAATAACACCATCGGGTAAGCCTGCTTCACGGAAAATTTCCATTAATACGTTGGCCGAATAAATTTGGGTATTGGCCGGTTTCCAAACCACCACATTGCCCATCATTGCGGCTGATGCTGGCAAATTGGCTGCAATAGCGGTAAAGTTGAATGGTGTTAAGGCAAATACAAATCCCTCTAATGGGCGTTGTTCTAATCTATTCCAGGTTCCTCTAGAGGAAACCGGAGGTTGTTGCTGGTAAATTTCTGCCATGTATTTTACGTTGAAACGTAAAAAGTCGATTAATTCGCAAGAAGCATCAATTTCTGCTTGAAATGCATTTTTAGATTGCGCCAACATGGTGGCTGCATTCAATTTTGCACGGTATGGGCCTGCAATTAAATCGGCTGCTTTTAAGAAAATAGCAGCACGTTGCTCCCAAGCCAAGCGCTCCCAGCTAGCTTTGGCCGCTAAAGCTGCTTTAATAGCTGCTTCTACATGGCTTTTATCGCCTTGGCTAAAATGGCCTAAAATATGTTGGTGGTCATGCGGCGGACGCATAGTTACTTTTTTATCCGTACGTACTTCTTTTCCACCAATAAACATGGGTACATCTACGGTGGTAGCACGGGCATCGGCCAATGCTTTTTTTAGTTCGGCACGTTCAGCACTCCCTGGGGCATAGGGCAGAATAGCCTCGTTTACCGGAGTAGGAACATTAAAAAATCCTTTTAGCATAATGTGGTTATTGATATAACCAAAGATATGATTTTGTAGTCTAATTTCGAGTCGATATCTAACGCATTCGCAGGGTTTTTGTTTTGTAAATTGTAAATTAGCCCTTTATGCTACTGAAGCTTATCCGATTGCTACTTTTTCCTATTTCCATCCTATATGGCTTGGGTGTAGCTTTGCGTAATCTCTTTTTCGATTTAGGACTATTCAAATCCACAAAATTTAATATTCCCGTTTTAATTATTGGAAATATTACCCTGGGTGGATCGGGCAAAAGCCCCATGACAGAATACCTGCTTAAACTTTTGAAAAACGAACTTAGGGTGGCTGTATTGAGTAGAGGATATGGCAGAAAAACAACAGGTTTTAAATTAGTAGAAACCGATAGTACAGCTGCTGAAGTGGGCGATGAGCCTATGCAGTTTAAACAACATTTTCCGGCGTTAACGGTAGCCGTTTGTGAAAATCGGGTAGCGGGAATGCACCAATTGGTGTCAAACCATGACGTGGTTATATTGGACGATGCCTACCAACACCGCTGGCTACAGCCAAGTTTGAGTATTTTGCTTTTAGAATATAGCTCTCTGCAAAAAGTAGATTTTTTAGTACCAACAGGTAATTTAAGAGAGCCCCGTAGCGCCACTAAACGGGCCGATCTATTAGTTGTTACCAAGGCTCCTCAGAACATTAGTGTACTAGAGAAGACGAAGCTTATAAAATGCATACAGCCTCAGCCTAATCAGAAAGTATTCTTTTCGTATTTGCAGTACGGTAGTTTACTGAATGTTGCCGATGGTAGTTCAAGACAGCTAAATACGCTTCGTACCGATACACACGTATTTCTTTTAACGGGCATTGCCAATGCAAGACCCTTGGTAGCAGAATTAGAACGCTACACATCGCAGATTACACATCATCAATATCCAGATCATTATAATTTTAGTACGGCCGATATAGAAAAAATTAGCCAAGAATATCGAGCTTGTGAAGCAGCCGATAAGCTGATTATTACTACCGAAAAGGATGCACAACGCTTAAAAAACAGTACTTTTGCTGCCTCTTTAGCTCGTACTCTGTTGTATGTATTGCCTGTAGAAACGGCTTTTGCTGAAGATGATAAAATTAAATTCGACCAATTAATAGTAAATCATGTCAGAGAATATAGCAAGCACAGCTGAGTTTTTGCAGAAAAAAATAGGCGATTTTAAGCCAGAGATTGGCATTGTACTCGGAACGGGTTTAGGTGCTTTGGTAAACGATATAGAAATTGCTTATCAATTCCCCTATTCCAATATCCCCGATTTTCCGATATCCACTTTGGAATTTCATTCTGGTAAACTCATATTTGGCACGCTTGCAGGTAAAAAAGTGGTAGCCATGCAAGGTCGCTTACATTATTACGAAGGCTACGACATGAAACGCATTACCTTTCCTATTCGGGTAATGAAATTATTGGGTATTGAGTATTTATTTGTTTCGAATGCCAGCGGTTCTTTAAACCCCGATTTTAAAAAGGGTAGTTTAATGGTTATAGCCGACCATATTAATAAACAACCCGATAACCCGCTAAGAGGCCGTAATGAAGATCATTTTGGTCCGAGATTCCCGGATATGAGCGAACCCTACCATCCGAAATTGAGAACCATGGCCTTAGAAATTGCCCAGCAAAAAGGAATTACTTGCCACGAAGGGGTATACGTTTCGGTAGCCGGACCTAATTTAGAAACCAAAGCAGAGTATAAGTACTTGCGTTTAATTGGTGGCGATGCTGTAGGTATGAGTACCGTACCCGAAGTTATTGTAGCCAACCACATGGGTTTGCCAGTTTTCGCTATTTCGGTATTAACCGATGAGGGTTTCCCAGAGAATTTACAGCCGGTATCTTTAGCAGAAATTATTCAAACTGCGGCTAAGGCCGAGCCTAATTTAACAGCAATACTCAAAGAAATGATTGCTCAGTTATGATCAAAATACGGATTCTTTTCATCTTTCTCTGTAGTTTTTCCGTGCTTGGTTTACGTGCGCAAACATTAAAAAATGCCATCGGTAAAAGCACGGGCGGTGCTCCACAAAAATCGGGAGCAAGCCTCAGTTTAGATTCGTTGCGGAAACGAGAAGAATCTAAAAAAGACAGTGTGGTGTTTACTGCTAAATACATTCGTTTTACCAATTTACGTATGCTCAACGATAGTTTACGTACCGAACAATTAGACACCAGTTTGGTGAATTTTCAGCATTATAGTCCTACCGACAAACCCGATAAACCGGCTATTCATTTAGGTGGAGCAGGTTTGGCTGCACGTGATTTACTTTTTGAACCTGCTAAAACCATAGGCTTTCAAACCGGATTTCATTCGCTAGATCGATTTATGTTGCGTAGCGATTCGGTACGCTATTACATTGCCCGAGCACCCTATACCGAATTGTATTATGTAAGCGGAACAGATGTAGAGCAAACTTTCCGGGTAACCCACACCCAAAATATTAAACCAAATTGGAATATTGGCTTTAACTACAACCGCATTGGCGGAACCGGATTGTATAAAAATCAGGATGTAAGCCATTTAAATGCAGCCATTTTTACTTGGTACAGAGGTCCTAAAAACCACTACCAAGTATTGGCTCATGCTTTATTCAACAATGTTCATGCTGGTGAAAACGGTTCGCCGGTACGTGAAGATATTTTTGATACCCCTGCAGCTTTTTCTAGAGATGCCGAATTTGTGCGTTTAAGTGCCGAGGGTGCAAATAGGCCGCAACAAATTTGGAGAGAGAATACGCTGTTTGTAAAACAAATTTACGATTTGGGCAAAAAAGATAGTTTAAAAGCTGGTGGCTTGCCTACCCAGCGTTTTGCCTATTCGTTTAGTTATAGCAAAAACAGGGTTAAGTTTTTTAGAAATGAAGCCGATGAGCTGAATGTATTTCCACATGTGTTACCAGAAATTATTACCACAACTAATGATACGACTGCGTTGAAACACTTTAGTCAAGAATTCAGCTATAGTTTCTACTTAAGAGGCCGATCGGTAAGTTTTTTGCGCAACGAGTTGCGTGTAACATTGGCGGCCCAGCACGATTCGTATAACTATACCCAAATGGGAGCGGAGCAAAAAAATCAGAATGTAACTCTAAAAGGTGGTTTGGGTTATCGCTTCAACGAGCGTTTACTACTCAGCGGACAGCTTAACCAAATTATACAAGGTAGCCAAGCCGGCGATTATTTATACGATGCCCAATTGGCCATTTTATTGAGTAAAAAAGTAGGTAAAATTACGGCATCTGCCTATTTGCAAAACAAATCTCCGGAGCAGTTATACAACCAGGTGAATTACCAATACCACCAATGGTCTAACAATTTTAAGCGTACGGGTACCACCAATTTGGCTTTTAGGTATGAAAATACACCTTTGCGTTTTGCCGCACAAGCGTCTTTTTATAGCCTAACTGATTATTTATATTACCGAGAAACTGCTACCCCACGACTCATTGAACCTGTGCAAAATTCAGCGGCTATTCCATTACTTAAATTATCGGTTGGCAAACAAATTACGCTTGGTAAATTCAATTTAGAGCAATTGGTGGTCTATCAAAAAACAACATCCGAAGCCATTTTGCAAACACCAGCCTGGTATTCGAATACCAGTTTTTATTACGATTGCCGCATTTTTAAAGTATTGCATGCCAATATTGGCTTCGATGTGAAGTACCATACCGCCTTCGATAATCCGGGCTATGCACCTAATGTGAGTCAGTTTTATCAATTGCATACTCCTATTCAATATAAAACCTATCCGGTTGTAGATATATTTATTAGAGCCAATTTGCGTAGAGCCAATTTATTCTTAAAAATGGATCACATGAGCCAAGGCTGGACCGCCGACGGCTATTATACCGTACAAAATTACCCCATGCAAGATAGAATGATGAAGTTTGGCTTGAGTTGGAAATTCTACAACTAGCATGTCAATCAAAATAGTATCTTAGCGACCTAAATATTATGAGCAAAGCAATCATTAAAACCGAAAAAGGCGATATGACCGTAGCGTTCTACGATCAAGACGCCCCAAATACTGTAGCTAATTTTTTAAAATTGGCCGAATCAGGATTTTATAACAACGTAACTTTTCACCGTGTAATTCCAAATTTCGTGGTTCAGGGTGGCGATCCAACGGGTACCGGTGCCGGTGGCCCAGGCTACAAAATTGACTGTGAGTTGGCTGGTGAAAACCAATACCACGATAGAGGGGTATTATCTATGGCCCATGCAGGTAGAAATACCGGTGGTTCGCAGTTTTTTATCTGCCATAGTCGCGATAATACTGCCCATTTAGACCGCAACCATACCTGTTTTGGTAAAGTGGTAGAAGGCGTAGATGTAGTTGATGATATTCGCCAAGGCGATAAAATTTTAGGAATAGAGGTTATAGCAGAATAAAGAGCGTATGAATTTAAGAGGAATAGTTGCCGTATCGGGTAAACCGGGCTTGTTTAAACTAATTGGTCAGAATAAAACAGGCTTTATATTAGAAAGCCTAGACGGATTGAAAACCAAAGCCATTGTAAATATGGCCAATGCCAAATTAGCGTCTTTAGAAGATATTACTATTTTTGGTGAAGACGATGATTTAAAATTGATTGACATTTTTGAGCGCATGAAAAAAATTACGGCCATTCCGGATACCAAAGCAGATGGTCATGCCTTGAAAACTTTTTTTAAAGAAGCCGCTCCAAAACACGACGACGAACGGGTGTACAGTTCCGATATCAAAAAAATTATCAATTGGTTTAGCATCATTAAAGGCTTACCCATTTTTAACGAAAAAGCACCCGAGCCGCTAGACCCGGAGGCTCCGGCGGTTAAAGAAGTAGCCAAAAAAGCAGAAGCTAAACCGGTAGAAGCCAAAAAGCCAAGCAAAGCGGTAGCTACTACCAAACGTACTTCGTCTAAAGCGAAATAGATTTTTACATCTTTGTGAAAAGCCCTCCCGAATTTCGTGAGGGCTTTTTTGGTTTATTGTTTTGCATCTAGATAATCTTGCTCAGTGAAAATAAAATCAAAATAACCAGTAATGGAATAACCTGTTTCTGAAGTAATGGTTCTTAAATAATTATCGGAATTAATTATATTTCTCGGATTAGTATAGACTATTCCGGAAAGATTTGGATCATTGGCTTTTCGATGTAGAATAGTAAATGAATTGTCAT
>ENA-OUVC01000144-OUVC01000144.1-marine-metagenome-genome-assembly--contig:-NODE-144-length-50404-cov-4.736781_pt1 | contig 50404 bp, 45 predicted proteins | sample MGYA00248622_ERZ508571 | MGnify/ENA primary metagenome ERZ508571 (study PRJEB26236, sample SAMN06267175) | marine metagenome | isolation source: Columbia River Estuary | place: USA:Columbia River Estuary... | reverse complement strand
AAATAAGTTGTTTCGATAATATTTTAAGGGTTCTAGCACCGATTCTCCTACCGCTTTATAGGCCGCAAAATGAATGATATTTTGAATAGCATGCGCTGCAAAAAAGTCTTTCACGGCCTGCTCATCACATAAATCGAGGTTAAAAAATGCAGGTTTTACTCCCGTAATCTCTGCGATTTGATCGAGTATCTTACTACTCGAATTGCTCAGATTATCTACAATAATGGGCTCATAGCCAGCGGAAATTAATTCCACCACGGTATGCGAACCTATATATCCGGTTCCGCCGGTAACCAAAATTTTTTGAGCACTCATTATTTATTGTAATACGTAAAATCTTTGTGTTGTATTTCTTGCTCGGGCAGCGATTTAAAGTACTCGTAAGTAATTTTTAATCCCTCGGCACGATCTACTTTTGGCGCCCAATCTAATACCGCTTTGGCCTTGGTAATGTCCGGGCGTCGTTGTTTAGGATCATCGGTAGGCAGAGGCTCAAAAACCATTTTCTGCTTGGTGCCGGTGAGCTTTATAATTTCTTCGCCAAATTGTTTGATGGTAATTTCATCGGGGTTACCTATGTTTACCGGTAGCACATAATCCGAAAATAATAAACGGTAAATACCTTCTACCAAATCGTCTACATAACAAAACGAACGGGTTTGTGAACCATCGCCAAATACGGTTAAATCTTCGCCACGTAAAGCCTGGCCAATAAAGGCGGGCAATACTCTCCCATCGTTTAAGCGCATACGAGGACCATAGGTATTAAAAATACGCACAATACGTGTTTCTAAACCATGAAACGTATGGTAAGCCATGGTCATGGCTTCTTGAAAACGCTTGGCTTCATCGTATACACCACGCGGACCAACAGGGTTTACGTTGCCCCAATATTCTTCAGGTTGTGGATTTACTGTGGGGTCGCCATACACTTCGGATGTAGAAGCGATGAGAATTCGAGCATTCTTTTTGCGGGCCAAACCCAATAAATTATGAATACCTAATGAACCTACTTTAAGGGTTTGAATAGGAATTTTTAAATAATCGATGGGACTTGCCGGCGATGCAAAATGCAAAATATAGTCTAGCTTTCCGGGTACGTTTACGTAGGTAGAAACATCGTGGTGGCAAAATTCGAAGTTTTCTAATTTGAACAAATGTTCAATATTGCGCAAATCGCCGGTAATTAAATTATCCATAGCGATTACGTGGAAATCTTCCCGAATAAATCGGTCGCATAAATGCGATCCTAAAAACCCAGCTGCTCCGGTAATTAATATCCGTTTTCTGCCCATTAGTTTATCAATTTACGACCAATACTATTATAATAAAAGCCTAGGTCGATCATTTTTTGCAAATCGTAGAGGTTGCGGCCATCGAAAACTATTTTATTTTTCAATTTCTGAGCCAATACTTCAAAATCGGGGTTACGAAAAACCGACCATTCAGTAGCAATTAATAAGGCATCGGCATCGTTTAAAGCATCGTAGGCATTTTCCGAGAAACTAATCGTATCGCCTAACAAACGTTTTACATTGGGCATCGCTTCCGGATCAAAGGCCACCACCTGAGCGCCTGCCTTCAACAATTCTTCAATAATATATAAGGCCGGTGCTTCGCGAATATCGTCGGTTCCGGGTTTAAAGGCCAAACCCCAAAGCGCAAACTTTTTACCAGCTAAATTGCCGTCGAAATAATTTTTCACTTTCTCGAAAAGCACTTTTTTCTGTATTTCATTCACCTCCATTACGGAGTTTAATAATTTAAAATCGTACCCAATTTCATCTGCCGATTTGGCCAAAGCCTGTACATCTTTAGGGAAACAAGAACCTCCGTAACCAATGCCAGGGAAAAGAAAACGTTTACCAATGCGGTCATCAGCGCCGATACCTCTACGCACTGCATCTACATCGGCTCCTACCAATTCGCATACGTTGGCAATTTCGTTCATGAACGTAATTTTGGTTGCCAAAAACGAGTTGGCAGCATATTTTGTTAATTCTGATGAGCGCTCGTCCATAAAAATAATCGGATTGCCTTGACGCACATAAGGGCCGTACAATTCGCTCATAAGTTTTTGTGCACGTTCGCTGGTGGTTCCTACCACAACCCGGTCGGGCTTCATGAAATCGTCAACCGCTACGCCTTCTCTCAAAAATTCGGGATTGGAAACCACATCTACTTCTACCGAAGTATGTTGGGTAAAAATGGCTTTCACTTTATCGGCAGTACCCACGGGCACAGTCGATTTGGTAATAACCACTTTATAATCGGTAATAATGCTGGCAATATCTTTAGCAGCACCCAGCACATAACTTAAATCGGCAGCACCATCGCCACCGGGAGGAGTTGGCAGCGCTAAAAAAATTAATTGAGCATCCGCAACGGCTTCGGCTAAATTGGTGGTAAAACGCAAACGGCCTTGTTCTGTATTACGATGCAAAAGCACATCTAAACCGGGCTCATAAATTGGAACCTGGCCATTTCTTAGTTGAGTAACTTTATCTTCGTTAATATCTACACAAGTCACCACATTGCCGGTTTCCGACAAACAGGTGCCTGTAACTAGTCCTACATATCCGGTTCCTACAACAGCTATTTTCATTTCAACTTATTCTTTTGGGCATTAAATAGTAACTTCGACGAAGATACGATTTTTACATGCTTTTACTATATCGCTTCGGCCTATCTATTTTCTATATTCTGATGAAATTTGCATCTCTCTGGCACCCCAAAGCCAAACTTTGGGTAAACGGGCGGCAAAATTGGGAAAAAGAACTGCGAAAAAAAGTAGGTAAAATTGAGTCGAGTGTATGGTTTCATTTTGCGTCTTTGGGTGAGTTTGAACAAGGTCGGCCTGTTTTGGAGGCACTTAAAAAAGCCGAACCCGAAACAAATATCATTATCAGCTTTTTTTCTCCTTCAGGATATGAAATTCATAAAAACTATCCCTTGGCATTGGCGGTTTGCTACCTCCCACTAGATACGACTAACAATGCGACTACCTTTATTGAAATCATAAAACCCAAATATGCCGTATTTACCAAATACGAGTACTGGTTTTACTTTTTTAGAACCTTACACCAGAAACATATTCCACTTTATCTTATTTCGGGTATTTTTAGAAAAAATCAAGCTTTTTTTAAATTTTACGGTGGTTTTTACCGACAAATGCTGAGCTTTATTACTTACTTTTTTGTTCAAAACGAAGAAAGTAAAACACTCTTAAATAGTTTGGGAATTAACCAGGTTGCAGTAAGTGGCGATACCCGTTTCGACCGAGTGACCGAAAATGCCAAAAACAAAAAAGAACTGAAAGAAATTGAAGCCTTTTGCGGAAGTTCGAAGGTGTTAGTTGCCGGCAGTACGTGGCCTGCTGATGAAGAGTTATTAAATACAATAATTGAAAGCTATCCGAATTGGAAATTCATCAGCGCACCACACGAAATTGCGGAAGCAAATCTTCAACGACTAGAAGAGCAATTACTTGGAAAAACAATTCGCTATTCGAATTTGGAAGTGCATAAATTAACACTACCACAAGTGCTTATTATTGATAATATTGGCTTACTCTCATCGCTTTATGCGTATGGCACTATTGCCTACATTGGTGGTGGTTTTGGGAAAGGCATTCACAATACCTTAGAGGCGGCCGCTTTTGGCTTACCGGTAATTTTTGGCCCTAAGTATCAAAAATTTCAAGAAGCAAAAGATTTGATTGAGCTAAACGCAGGCTTCAGCATAAGCAACCAAGCCGAGTTAAACGACTGTTTTAAACTGCTACAATCCGATACCCACAAAGAAGCCGGAAAGCAAGCAAAAGCCTACGTAGACGAACATACGGGCGCTACCGCTCAAATTCTAGAAAAGATTATAGCTTAATTAATCGGCGTCTTCACCAAACGTTCCAAGGTATCAATCCACATTGGATGATCGTTGAGGCTTTCTACCAATTGGATTTTTTCGCCACCGGCTTCCACAAACTCTTCTTGGTATTCTTCGGCAATTTCAAAAATAGTTTCCAAACAATCGGCCACAAAAGCGGGGCAAAACACCAATATATTTTTGGCACCATGTTCAGCTAAATGCTCTATAACATTGCTGGTATAAGGTTGCGCCCAAGGGTCGCGACCTAACCTAGATTGAAACGTAATGGTATATTTTTCTTTTGGAATGCCCAACTCGGTAGCAATTAATTGGGCCGTACGATAACATTGGGCACTGTAACAAAACTTATTATTCTCGGTTATCGTTTCACAGCATTTATCAACTTTTAAGCAATGTTGTTTACTGTCATCACCTTTACGCAAATGACGCTGAGGCAAACCGTGAAAACTAAACAATACGTGGTCAAAAGTTTCGGGCTGGTATTTTTTTCCATTTTCGGCGAAATTTTTAACCATTCCTTCATCATCATAAAAAGAATTAAGAAACGAAATGCTTGGAATAGTTTGCCAAGTGCGCACGATTTCCATCACCTTGTCGTGAATAGAGCCGGTAGTGGCCGAGGCATATTGCGGGAAAAGTGGAATCACTTGAATACTATCAACTTTGGCTGCTTTTAGCTTATTTAAAGCCGATTGGATAGACGGACTCTGGTAACGCATAGCCAATTCTACGTGGTATTCATCGCCCAAACGCTCTTTTAACAATTCGGCCGAGCGTACACTATAATGCATTAATGGAGAACCTTTATCGGACCAAATGGCACGATAGGTTTTAGCCGATTTTGGACCACGAAAAGGCACAATAATACCGCGAACCAACAGCGCCCTTAACGGATAAGGAACGTCGATAACCCGGCCATCCATTAAAAATTCGGCTAAATATTTTCGTACATCTGCTGTTGATGGGCTATCGGGCGTACCCAAATTAACCAACAAAACTCCCTTTTTTCCCATATCAAAAATCGAATATAATTCCTATTGTTGGCAAAATGGTACCAGCAGGATCTTCAATAAATTTCATTTTATAACGTGTGGCATCAGTAGGGTCGCTTTGCGGTGCACCACTAGCAGAGCGATCTAATACCAATTGCTTTTGTTGCTGATAAACAGAATTCGTTATATTCTGAATATCTAGAAATAGGTTTAAGTTGAATGACTTAAAAGTATATTTTTTGTCTAAGCGAAGATCTAACTGCGTAAAGTTGTTTAAGCGTTGGCTATTCAATTGGTTGTAACTAGGCACCCCTCTTGGATAAAAATCCCAATTGGTTTTTAAGGAAGAAGTAGCTAGGTCGTAAGGCGTAAATGGACCACCACCACTCATACGGAAACGTGCACCTAATTCCCAATTTCGGCCAAATAATTTACCGGCTGTTACACTTACGATGTAACGAGTGTCCCATGATGAAGGGATGAATTGACTAGCCAGATCTTTAAATTCGCTACGGAATAGGGTGAAGGAAGCCAAGCCGTAAAAGCCTTCTTTTAATCGTTTTTGGGCCAATAACTCTAACCCGTAGCTGCGTCCCTGCGTAAATCCGGTGAGTTCGCGGTTACCCACTACCCCGAAATCGGCTCCTAAATTGGCTAAGGGAATATCTCGTCCAAACACCCGTACCATGGGGTAGCGATCGTAATATTTATAGAATCCTTCCACCGTAAAGCGGGTGTTACTAAGCGTATTGTATTCGAAGCCTAAAACCGCTTGTTTTGAGCGAATATATTGGGCTTCCGTATTTTCTAAAGCTCCGCCAGTTTGGGCCCGATAGCCCAATAAGGTATAGGCAGGTAATTGATAATATTGTCCCAAATTGGCATTCATACTCAGTTTCTCGGTAAAATTATAGGCAACTGAAACTCTCGGTGAAAGGGTTTTCAATAAATTATTCATAGTAGCAGAGAAATTGTTCGCATCTGCACGTAACCCTGCCGAAAAGTTTAGTTTATCGTTTAAAAAACTTTTACTCAGCTGAGCGAAAAGACCATATTTAATAATGGACAATGACGATTGGTACTGCACGGCACCCAATGGAAAAAGTTGTTTGGTATCGGTGCTATAGGCCGAAGATTCGGCACTGGCTCCTAAATTTAATTTATACCCGCCAATAAAAGTGTTATTCTCAAAACGGAATTTATTCTCTGCTTCTGATGAAAGATAATCGATGGTGCTAGTTTTTGCTGGGTCGTTGTCTTGATATTTGAGTGCCCTATTTTTAAAATAGTTTCGGCTAATAACCCATAAAGAGTTTCCTTTTGCTCGGTAGTTGCGGTAGGTTATACCAAAGGTGTAATTGTTTTGTTCATTTACCGGAATATAATCTAAAATGTATTGATTGCTTTCGGTTTTTTCGGCGTCGTAATTAAGTTTAAACCGGTCTATAGCACCTAAACCAATAAAAGTTAGCTCATTTTTGGAATTAATTTTATGCTTAATTTTAAACTGATAATCTTGGTAGGCAGGTAAAAAAGGCAAACCCAATAGCTTAAACAATCCCTGCAAATAGGAATAGCGATAAGAAGCTAGAAAAGTGGTTTTCGCATCTATAGGACCTTCTAAGGTAGTAGCAAAATCGCTAGAACCTACCGTAAGTGAACTGCTTAATTTATCGCTTCGACCATCTTTTTGACGAAATTCGAATACCGAACTGAGCGTATTTCCACGGTTTGCGGGGAATGCTCCAGAATAAAAATCAACATCACGAATAAAATCGACATTAATTAAGCCTACCGGACCACCCGATGAACCTTGGGTAGAAAAGTGATTGATATTGGGAATTTCTATACCATCTATATAAAATCGGTTTTCGCTTGGAGCCCCTCCCCGAATAACAATATCGTTTCTAAAACTTACTTGCGTGGCTACCCCAGGCAACGACTGAATGGCTTTGGAAATATCTCGGTTTCCACCCGGATTACGTTTTATTTCGGTTACGCCAATGTTGCGCAAAGAAACCGGACTTTCTACTGGTTTTATAAATAGTGGGGCTCTAATGCTTACTTCTCCTAGGGTGGTCATTTGTGCCTCTAAAAATACATCCAATACCGTTGGTTTGGCATTGCTTAATTGCACATCGAATTGCATTTTTTTCTGATAGCCTACCAATGAAAACTGCAGGTTATATACTGCTGGCTTTAGGTTTTTAAATACATATAACCCTGCAGAATCGGTTTTTACACCGCCATTCATACCTTGTATACCCACCGTTACCCCAACTAAGGGCTCGTTGGTTAAGGCATCTTTTACACTGCCGCTAAGTGTAGCCAAATTTTGTGTAGTACGTTGTGCCAAAGCCGACTGAGCCAAGCATAAACATACGATGAAAAGAAGACGATGTTTCATGATTTTAATTTTAACAAAGGTACTATTGCCAAGCTAAGCCAATAACTATGTGTTTATTTATGACAATGCAATTACGCTCTTATTTTAATTGCCATAGCTTCCACCATGGTGTTCCCGGCGAATCGTGATGTTCATAATGGTAGCCAAAAAAATAGCAGGTTATAAAGGCTAAAAAATGATTTTTTTGGAGGGTATTGGATTGATGTTTATTGTCGTGCTCTCCATGATGTGGCATCCAGGTGCCAAAAAAGAATAATTGCAACGTACTCAATAGCGATGGAAGAACCCAAAATAAGATCAGGTTGCTTTCTGCAAACCAAATTTTTAATATATTGAATAGAGTGGCTAAAATTAAAATTTGCCACCACTTTACATACGTTTTTACAAAGTTAAAATACCAAGCAAAGAAATTCCCGTGATGGTAATCTGGATCTTTATCAGTATGCACATGCCGATGATGCTCGTGATGCTTTTGGGACAAAACACGAAGTGGGAAAAGGGCGTATAAAAGTGTGCAAAGTCCGCCAATGAAATTGTTAAACACCTTATTCGACGATACCGTTCCGTGCATGGCATCGTGGGCAGTAATAAAAAGGCCTGTGTACAAATGCATTTGCAACAGCACCAACAGATACACCCAAGGATTGGACCAAGTAATGGTGAAAACGAGTAAATTACAAAGACTGAAAGCCCAAGAGGCTATTACCAGCAAGGCTATTACTACCCCCCAATTTGAGACATACTTAGTCATTTGCTACTGTTTTTAAACTTTTTTTACTGCTATTTACAGGCTGAGGTACTTTTACATAATATCCTGTACCATCGTATGCTCGTTTGCGTGGGTGCTCCATGCAGGTTTCGCAGCAGCAACCTTGCAATGCATCTCCGCAGGCATCGCATTGCGTAAAGTGCTCGTTGCACTCCGGGTTGGCGCAATTAATCATTTTAGCCGTAATGGTACCACAGTTAAAACAGGTAGAAATTACAACGGGGTTTTCCGAATTCACATCCACCGCAACCCGATTATCAAATACGTAACATTTACCTTCAAAATCTTTACCACCAGCTTCTTTACCGTATTTAATAATACCGCCATGTAATTGGTAAACATCTTTAAAACCTTCGTGTAATAACAATGCCGATGCTTTTTCGCATTTAATACCGCCGGTGCAATAGGTTACTATTTTCTTGTCTTTATAGTGTGCCAGTTCGTTTATCTTTTCTGGGAATTCTCTAAAATTCTCAATATCGAGGGTAATGGCATTTTTAAAACGACCCACATTGTGTTCGTAATTAGAACGCACATCTAAAATCACTATATCTTCTTCATCTTTCATAGCCAAAAACTCCATTGGCTCTAAATGCTTGCCAGTTTGTTTAGTTGGATCAATAATTTTTGGATTTCGTAAGCCCGAATGCACAATTTCTGATTTATAGCGGCAGTGCATTTTAATAAATGAAGGTTCCTCTACCTCATCAATTTTGAAATCGGTTTTGGCAAAACGAGGGTCTGCATGCACGGCAGCCATGTAGGCCTTACAAGCCTCTGGAGTGCCCGAAACAGTTCCATTAAGTCCTTCATCGGCCACAATAATTCGGCCTACAAGATTTAACGATTGACAAAATTTTAAATGATCGAGGGCAAATTGCTCGGCTTCTACTATAGGGCTATAGCAGTAGTAAAGTAAGGTTTGGTAGTTTTTCATAATCATTGATGCTGCTGCAAACAGCGTTAAATGAATTACAAAGATAGGAATTGCCCATGAAAAAGCTAGTATTCAGCCGGAACTACAAGTGTAGGATCTTTTGGATCATAAAATATATCTATTAAATCGCCCACCCGAGGGATTTGTACTCTAGACACCGTAAGTTCAAAAGTTGCCACTTTATTTAAGATGCGTACACTAATTGCTACTCGTGGGTTGTTATTTACTGTAAGTCGAGTGTCCACAATGTAAATAATGGGTACAGAAGCCCAAACTCCTTCTTTTTTCAAACGTTTGTACAATTGTTTTTGGCGATAGGCTTTTAGCCAAATGGGTAACCAAAAAATTACCAGTATTGCTGCCAAGCCACCTACAAACAATACTATAAAATACGGATTAACTACATATTGAGCTAACCAAACGGTCATTTTTGCTGCACGGTTTATATCTTGGGTGGTGGTAAATACCAGATACATGCCTCCTAACCACACCAAAAAGAATAAAGCAAGCAAAAAACGGTACAAAAACTTCATACCCTACTTAACGTATGTATAAGGAGTTTATTGGAGATAAGAAAAAATTAATTCAGCCCAATAGCAATGCGAATGCCCCTATTTTGGGCTAGGCTTAAATCGTTTGCTTGGCCGTAAAATATCTTAAAATTTAACCATTGTACACCAACATACCACTCATTATAATGACTTAAATTGGGTGTTTTTAAATAATTAAATCCTGCCAATTCTTGGAGTTTAAGTTTACGTATGAGCGGAATTTTGTTGAAGATAAATCCGGAAAAATTATGCGAAACATGTGCTTCTACAAATTGACCGGCTGTGCTATGTGTATAATAGTCTAAGAACAAAAAACTATTCGGCTGTGCCTGAAAAGCCGTACGCAAATTACCTGTAAAATGTTGGTAATCTGGAAAAAAGACCGAAGAATTATCAAGGTATTTACCGGCAGCAACATAAAAGGATGATTTACCATAAAACCCCATCGGAATATCTGATTTGGTTAAATCAAAACTTAACACATCGTAGCGAACATCAGATGAAAGAAATCCATTCATTCCACGAACATAGTTTAAACCCAAAGTGGGGTACTTTGATGCTTGGTAATATTTACCCGTTGGATAGGTTACATACTTATTACTGAAATTATAACTGGCCCGAAGTTCCAATTTAACCGATTGATTGTTCGGGAAAAGCGGTACATCCTGCGAAGGATTTAATGGGTTATTGGAGCTAAACGTTCTATCATCGAAATTGTTTATGCGGTAAGTGCTCGTATTCAGCAAACTTTTTCGACTGGCAAACTCAAGGGAAGCAGAGGTACGCACGTTTCCAAAAATGCGACCACTAAGTCCCAATTGTGCAAAGGCATTGTGATACAATTTTAAATCGTTACGCTCCTCCAATAGAGAGTTAATGCTGTTTTGTAAGGGCGTTACCGAGCCTCTCCTGTTTAAATCTTGTACGTCGGAGCCTAGGGCAAAAGAGAATATCCCATTGCCCACCGGCAATGAACCTCTAATATGTGCGTTAATTAATTGATTGGCAAAACCATAACGCACATTTGCAGAATAACGCACCCATTTATTACTTAAACTATCTATTTGCTTTACATAAGTGGCACCGTAGTTTAATCCAAAGCCTTCTACCGTATTGTAAAAAGTAGACCACAATAACGAACTTAATCGGAAGTATTCTTTCTTAAATCGATTGCTATGGGTATATCCAGAACCCAGCAAAAAACGCATCGGCTTAAAGATATTACTTTTACTATCTAAAGAATCTAAATACGGTTTAGATTCCCGTTTAGCAGCCAACGTTTCTTTTTTCAAATAGTCAATGGTCTCCTCATCTGTTAAGGGTATAGGCCGCGACCGTTCCCAATACGTAGAATCTTTTTTGTTAACTTCTCTAGTTATTCGGAGGGCTTCTCTAAAACTATTTTTTTCGAAAGCGGGCTCTAATTGGTAGTTTTTAAATACAGCTACAAAATATCCTCCAAAAGAAAAGCCCAGAAAACCACCGTTGAACTCCATTTTTACCGAAGCCGGCATCCAGCCATCAGCACCCGTTGGAATAAAATCTTGCTTAATTTTCAACGTGTCCACAAAGTTCAGGTTATTGTCTTTGCTCAAATACAAGTCGGTACTATAAATACGCCACGAATCTTCTAAAATATAGATGTTACCTCGAAATACCGGATCGGAAGCCCTTTTGGGTATTACCTGAATTTTATTCACCATTTCCCCATTTTCTACAGTATTACCCAAAAATTTATAGGTATAATATAAAAAAGCATCATCAGCTATAGGCGATACCAGTGGGCGTAAACTCAAGCCTTCCCAACTTTGATAATTCTCATAAAAATTAACTTTTAAATCGGTAGCACGGTTAAAACTAAAGGCCCTATTATTGCCCGAAGTCTTCGAAGAAAGCATTTCTTCGCGGTATTGGTTCGGTTGTTGGTAGCTTAATTTCGATTCCGATTCAGATAGGTAAATAATTCCTCTTCGGTTAGAATCTAAGCCCAATTGCTTGCCTAAATCATCGATATTTAAACCCATAAATTTTTTAGGAGCAGCCAATAATTTTTGCATCCCCTTAATGTATACCTCGGCCGTATAGGCTTTTACCTCGGTTAAGTGCGACTTGCGGTTTTTTATTGCTTGACGAATGATGGCATAAGCCGGGTCTTCTGCATTAGCCTTAATCACCACATCACTTAATTGATAGGCCTCGGGCTGTAAAGTGAAATTGCGTTTGGTATCGGCCACTAGCGAAAGGGCTTGGCTATATTGTTGATAGCCCACAGCCCGCACCATCAATTCTAAACTGCCCTGCTTTACACGTAATTGATACAAACCCTCCGAATTAGCGGAAGTACCCACCGTTGTCCCTTTTACATACACACTGGCAAAAGAAATGGGCTGCCCTTTGGTATCGGTCACTTTACCAGTTATGAGCACCGTTTGCCCAAATAGGACTTGGCTTAGCAATAAAAAGAAGAATAGGTAACGTAGTTTCATGAATCTTTGAAGATACTGTAAAGATGCTATTTATCTGGTAAGAGTTGCACCATTCACCATGAAAAAACATAAAAAAATTCAGCCCGAATTGCTTAATTTTACGGTTTAATTACAAAGGTATGTACAAAACTCTACAACCCGTTCTTCAGCAAGAACTGAGCAGTATTAAAGAAGCTGGTTTATACAAACAAGAGCGCATCATTACGTCGGCGCAAGGTGCCGAAATTTCGGTGCAGGGCGACAAGCAGGTACTCAACTTTTGTGCAAACAATTATTTAGGTCTTAGTTCGCATCCTCGGGTAATAGCCGCTGCAAAAGACACCATCGATAGTCGTGGTTATGGATTATCATCGGTACGTTTCATATGTGGCACGCAAGACATTCATAAAGAATTGGAACGTAAACTATCCGAATTTTTAGGTACCGAAGACACCATTTTATATGCCGCCGCTTTTGATGCCAATGGAGGTGTTTTTGAACCTTTGTTTAACGAACAAGATGCCATTATTTCTGATGAATTAAACCACGCCTCTATTATTGATGGCGTACGTTTGTGCAAAGCCCAACGCTACCGCTACAAACACGACGATATGGCCGATTTGGAAGCCCAATTACAAGCTACCCAAAACCTACGCCACCGCATTATTGTAACCGATGGCGCTTTTTCTATGGATGGCACCATTGCCCAATTAGATAAAATTTGCGCCTTAGCCGAACAATACCAGGCTTTGGTTATGATTGATGAATGCCATTGTTCGGGCTTTTTGGGTAAAACCGGCCGCGGTACCCACGAGCACCACGGTGTAATGGGTCAAATTGATATCATTACTGGAACCCTGGGCAAGGCTTTAGGTGGCGCTTCAGGCGGATTTACCTCAGGACGTAAAGAAATTATTGACTTATTGCGCCAACGCTCTCGTCCGTATTTGTTTTCGAACACCTTGGCTCCTTCTATTGTAGGCGGTTCTATTGCAGTATTAGATATGTTAAGCGAAACCACCGAACTACGCGATAAATTGGAGTTCAATACTCAATATTTCCGAAGCAAAATGACCGAAGCTGGCTTTGACATTAAACCGGGCATACACCCCATTGTACCTGTAATGCTTTACGATGCCAAGCTGGCTCAAAGCTTTGCAGCCCGCATGCTCGAAGAAGGCATTTATGTCATCGGGTTTTACTACCCGGTTGTAGCCCAAGGCAAAGCCCGTATTCGGGTGCAATTGTCTGCCGCACATACACAAGCACACCTCGACAAAGCCATTGCCGCCTTTACCAAAGTGGGCAAAGAGTTGGGGGTTATTAAATAAAACTGTTATTTTGGGCTTCGCCCGATAAAATTATGCAAGCAAAACTCGACCAATACACCGCCGAAATCAATCAATTTAGCCCTGCCACTGCCGAAGAGGTAGAAAGCTTCCGTATTAAATTTTTAGGTAGCAAAGGCATTGTTAAAGAATTGTTTGATGAATTTAAATCGGTAGGACCCGAAGAAAAACGAGTTTTTGGTAAAGTATTAAACGAATTTAAACAAGTAGCCGAAGCAAAATTTGAAGCCTGCAAAGCGCAATTTGAATCGAGCACAAGCACCCAAAAATTAGATACCGACCTCACCCTACCCGGCGAAGGCATGGAATTGGGTGCTCGTCATCCTTTACAATTGGTGCGCCGAGAAATTGTAGAAATATTTAAAAAATTAGGTTTTACGGTAGCCGAAGGGCCCGAAATTGAAGACGACTGGCATAATTTTTCGGCTTTAAACTTCCCCGAAGAGCATCCGGCAAGAGACATGCAGGATACCTTTTTCATCAAAAAAGGAGGCGAAAAAGGCGACATCGCTTTGCGTACACATACCTCATCGGTACAAGTGCGTATGATGGAACAAGGCAAACCACCTTTCCGCTCCATTATGCCTGGTCGTGTTTACCGAAATGAAGCCATTTCGGCTCGTGCACACTGCTTTTTTCATCAAATTGAAGGCTTATATGTGGATGAAAACGTATCCTTTGCCGATTTAAAACAAACCTTATTCTATTTCGTTCAAGAACTATACGGCGAAGGCACACAAGTGCGCTTTCGCCCATCGTATTTCCCATTCACTGAACCTTCAGCAGAAATGGATATATCGTGCAGTATTTGCAAAGGCGCTGGTTGCAACATGTGTAAAGGCTCGGGCTGGGTAGAAATTTTAGGTTGCGGCATGGTAGACCCCAATGTGTTAGAAAACTGCGGTATCGACTCAAAAAAATACACCGGCTTTGCTTTTGGTATGGGTATAGAACGCATAACCAACCTAAAATATGAGATTAAAGATTTGCGTTTATTCTCCGAGAACGATGTGCGTTTCTTAAAACAATTTCAATCAGAAATTAGCTAAACATGAAATTTCGGAGCGTATTAGCCCTATCTATTTTGCTGCTTTTAAGCTGCGGAAAAGACGATGGCACTTACATTCCTGATGTATATGTGAATTATACCATTCCTATAAACGACCCAAGTATGAGTGCGCTTAATAGCGCCGGTGGAGCCGTAATTATTAGTGGGCATGGGGTAGCTGGAATTATCATTTACCGCCGAGCGGATAATGTGTTCGTGGCTTACGACCGCTGCAGTTCCGTAAATCCACAAAATAAATGTGCCGTTACGCTAGATAACCCGAGCCTTACTGTAACCGATCCCTGCAGTGGCGCTAAATTTTCGTTATTTGATGGCACGCCGGTTAAAGCACCTGCTACCAAAAGCCTAAAAAGCTACCAAGTAACAGCCAACAGTTTATATTTGATGGTTACGAATTAAGCTTTCCCCTTTCCACATCGAGATTTAAACCGTAATTTTGGCCGCTATGAAAAAAGTGCCTGCCGAGATTCAGTTCCTAGAAAATATTGCCGTAATAGATATTGCCGAACAAGGCAAAGGGGTGGGCAAACACCAAGATTTGGTACTATTTATTGATAAAGCCGTTCCTGGCGATGTGGTAGATGTGCAGCTAACCCGAGTAAAGAAAAACTTGGCCGAAGCGAAAATCACCGCCTTTAAAAAACACTCTCCCGACAGAACCGAACCATTTTGTGCTCATTTTGGCACCTGCGGAGGCTGTAAATGGCAACATTTAAGCTACGAGGCACAAACCCGTTTTAAACAAAAAACAGTATTAGATGCCTTAGAACGTTTAGGGCACGTGGATGTTAGCGGTGCAGAACCTATTTTAGGCTCGGCCGAAACACAATACTATAGAAATAAATTAGAGTTTACCTTTTCGAACAAACGTTGGCTAGAGGATGGAGATATGGCCAACCGCGACGACTTGAGCATGGATGCCTTGGGCTTTCACGTTCCGGGCCGTTTTGATAAAATTTTAGACATTGAGCATTGCTACCTACAAGCCGAACCTTCGAATGCCATTCGCAATGCGGTACGGGAATACGCATTAAAAAACGAACTCTCTTTCTACGATTTACGCCAACACGAAGGTGCTTTGCGTAACCTCATTATTCGCACTAGCTCTACCGGCGAAATTATGGTGATTGTGGTATTTGCCTACGCCGATAAAAAAGAAATTAAGGGCTTAATGACGCACCTGAAAGATAATTTCCCGGAAATTACCTCACTCCTATACATCGAAAATCAAAAGAAAAACGATACCATTTTCGACCAAGAAATTGTGGTATTTAATGGTCGTGATCATATTTTTGAAGAAATGGAGGGCCTGAGATTTAAAATTGGGGCCAAATCTTTTTACCAAACCAATTCGGCCCAAGCCTATGAGTTGTATAAAATTACCCGCGATTTTGCCGATCTAAAAGGCGATGAATTGGTATACGATTTATACACCGGCGCTGGAACCATTGCCCAATTTGTTGCCCGAAAAGTGAAAAAAGTAATTGGTGTAGAGTATGTACCCACGGCCATTGAAGATGCCAAAGCCAACGCAGAGTTCAACCAAATAGCCAATGCCGATTTTTATGCGGGCGACATGAAAGATATTTTAACGCCCGAATTTATTGCAGAGCATGGCAAAGCCGATGTGGTAATTACCGATCCGCCTAGAGCCGGTATGCACCCCGATGTGGTGGCTCGTTTACTAGAAATGGAGGCCGAAAAAATTGTATACGTAAGTTGCAATGCCGCTACCCAAGCCCGTGATATTTCCCTATTACAAGAAAAATATACGGTTACCCGAATTCGTCCGGTAGATATGTTCCCGCAAACCCAACACGTAGAAAATGTGGCTTTATTGATATTAAAAAAATGAATCCAGAAGAATTATTAAATCCCGATGGGGAAAGTCAAGCGGCAAAACCGAAAGAAAGTCCACTAAAAAGCTTAGAGGCCGATTTAAAGTTTTATGCCGAATCTATCAAAGAAATTTCTACCGAAATTATGGTAGAAGGCTTTTCTGCCTACCCTATTTTTGTTGCCCACCAACACGAAGTAAGCGTAGGTGAACTCATTTTAGATAAAGAAGAATTGCACACCGGCTGGAGCATTAATGCATCTACACTAGAGGAATTTGTAGAAAAGGGCATTATTAAAGCCGCTAAAAAACAAGCCTTTATGGAGCAGTATAAAAATGCACACCATTTTATGTGTTTGTTTGTAATTGTGCCGGAGGGCGCCAATTTTGTATTTTATCCCTATCCGAAATAAGCGTATCTTAGAATGCTTAAGGCAAAATCATGAGCGAAAAAAAAGTACTCATACTGAACCAAAAACAAATTCAACAAAAAATTGAACGCATAGCGTATCAAATTTTGGAGGATAATTTAGAAGAGAAAGAATTGGTAGTTGCCGGTATTTTAACCAGAGGCTATACAATTGCCAAGCGCTTAAAAAGCGTTTTAGATAAGATATCTTCCATCAAGGTAACGCTCATGAGTATTGAGTTGGATAAAGACAGTCACCATTTACAAGCCAGTGCCGATGTGCCTTTAAACGAAGTAGAAAATCAGGTAGTAATTTTGGTAGATGATGTATTAAACAGTGGCCGAACTTTGGTGTACGGATTGGGTTATTTTTTAAACATCCCACTAAAAAAAATACGCACCGTGGTATTGGTAGATCGAAGCCACCGTCGTTTTCCGGTTGCCCCCGATTATACGGGCTTGCAATTGGCAACTGTTTTAAAAGAACATGTGTTGGTGGTGCTAGATAGTCCCGGCGAAGAAGACGCCGTTTACCTTACCTGAGCCGCTTCTAAATAAATAAGCAATTTCTCGGGTGTTAAATCAATGCCACTAACCATCATATTGGCTTGCTGATAAAAGGCTTGGCGCTCGGCTAATTTCTCATCAATAAAATGAAGTAATTCTTCTCCCTTTCTTCCGGCCAACAATGGTCTGGGCGATTTTGCATGCTCTAAACGGTTAGCCAAAGCCTTTGCATCTAAATGCATATACACGGTTTTTCCGTTCGTGTTCATCCAAGCCATATTGTCGAAAAAGCAAGGCGTTCCGCCACCAGTTGATACCACTAAATCGGCATCGGTAATGGTTTGGTGTAATACTTCTTGCTCTAATTTCCGGAAACCGGCTTCACCCAAATTGGTAAACAATTCCGGAATAGTTTTACCAGTATAGGCCGTTAAACGTTCGTCTAAATCGGCAAAAGCATACCCTAATTTCTGAGCCAATTTACGCCCAAAAGTGGTTTTCCCACTACCCATAAATCCAACTAAATATATTCTCATTAAAAAACTTATTTTTTGAAATAGGTAGTGCGGAGGCTTTCTGCGGAGGGGAACCTGCGGAAATGCCATTTATTTATTACCACCCCATTTTTAAGCAACAAAATACCTGGGTTGGCCCTAACCATACTTTTTAAAGGCACAGCATCGGCAAAGAAAAAAGGAAAATCTAGAAACAATACTCGGTTCAATTCGTACGATTCGGCAATGGAAGACGCGGTTAAAATGATGGTAGGAACTCTAAATTGCTGGGCCAGGGTTTTATTCACCTCATTTATTCGTTTCAAAGCATAATGATCGGCATTTTTCAACTCATAGGCCACCACAATAAACTGGTAGTCGGGATACTCCAAAATAAGCTTGGTAAAATCTTCACCTGCCGGGTCAGTAATTTTTAAATCCTTAATTTTTACCTCGTATCCTTTCTTAATCAATTTAGATTCCGGATCGCCTACAATTATCCACGTACTATCTTTCCAAACCTCCTGCTTAAGGTATTCCTTATCGGTTAACGATTTAGTAGCACCCGTTTTACTGTTTTTTAAGGTGTATTGAATTTCGTATTCATCTTGCGGAGCGCCGGGAGGCGCTACCATCAATTGGGGAATGTTGTTGCCAATTTTATAGGGCAAAAAATCGAATACTGGCCCATATTTCAGCGTGAAAAACCCAGCACCAAACCCTATAACACACAGTGGCCCTACCAAACTTGCCTGCATTGTAGCTTTGCTAAAAAGTGGTGTTAGTTGGCTGCGGTAAACGAACAAAATCAGAATAAATACGAACAAGACCAAATCTTTGCTAAACGATTGCCAAGGTGTAAGTGGAATGGCATCGCCAAAACATCCGCAAGAAGTAACCACTTTAAAATAGGCAGAGTAAAAAGTTAAAAAGGTAAAGAAGAAAATAAGGCCCAAAAGGCCCCAGGCTACTTTTTTAGCATATATACCTAAAAGAAGCGCTGCACCCAATATAATCTCTAAGCCACATAAAAAAATGGCAAGTATAGCTGCGTAATCGTTAAAAACAGTGAGGTGAAAAACCTCGAAATACTCTTCTAATTTGTAGCTAAATCCCAAGGGATCGTTGGCTTTAATTAAGCCCGAGAAAATGAACAGAAGTCCAACTAAAATACGACTAAACGCAATACTAAATTTTTTCACCTTCGCTAATTTTAATCAATGCAAAAACGGAATAGTTTAACATATCTTGATAATTGGCTTTAATGCCTTCTGATGCCAAGGTTTGGCCATGGTTATCCTCAATTTGTTTTACCCGCAAGAGTTTCATTAAAATCAAATCGGTTAAAGAACTGATACGCATATCACGCCAAGCTTCGCCATAATCGTGGTTTTTGGCAAACATCAACTCCTTGGTTTCCTGTACCTTTCTGTCAAATAGCACGTCTACCTCTTCTACCGAAAGTTCGGTAGCCGTATCGTCGCCCAACTCCTCTTGCAACATGGCAATAACGCAATAATTTACAATACCGATGTATTCCGATTCAATATCTTCACCTACTTTAGATACTTTTTTTTGCTCGAGGGTACGAATGCGTTGGGCCTTGATAAACACCTGATCGGTAATGCTCGATAAACGCAAAATGCGCCAAGCTGTTCCGTAATCTTTTGTTTTCTTTAAGAACAACTCTTTGCAGTTCTGAATAACTGCGTCGAAGGCTGCGGAGGTTGATTGTGCCAAAATGCGGGTATATTTTTGAATAAAAGCTAAAATTATCGGTATTTTGCCAAATAATGACGGGTAAAAATACAGATTTTCATCAGAATATTGCAGCCTCCGAGGCAGGAAATATGCAGAAATTCACACTACGTAGTGGCGGGCGGCTTATTGACCTGCATACGCCCAAAGTAATGGGAATTATTAACCTTACACCAGACTCATTTTACCAATCATCCGGTAGACACCATGAGCTCCCGTCCACAAATCAAGTGCTCAAAGAAGCAGAAAAACACTTGTTAGAAGGTGCTTATTTTCTCGATTTAGGTGGCTATTCATCCCGTCCGGGCGCCGAACACGTATCGGAAAAAGAAGAGGCCCAACGGGTACTTCCGGCTGTAAAAGTATTGGCTAAAGAATTTCCAGAAGCCCTTATTTCGGTAGATACCTTTCGTTCGGAAATTGCCAAAAAAAGTGTTAACGAAGGTGCGCACCTTATTAATGATATTTCTGCCGGACAATTAGACGAACGCATGTTTGAAACCATGGCCAATCTACAAGTGCCCTATATTCTAATGCACCTCAAAGGTACCCCTCAAACCATGCAAAATCTAGCAAATTATAACGATTTGGTGCCCGAGGTGTTGAGCTATTTTTCTGAAAAACTAAGCCATTTAAAGCAATTGGGTGCAAACCAACTGATTATAGACCCCGGCTTTGGCTTTGCCAAAACATTAGAACATAATTATGAATTATTAAATCGATTTCAAGAATTGCATAGCTTGGGCTGTCCACTATTGGCCGGAGTTTCTAGAAAATCGATGATTTATAAAGCATTAGACAGCACCCCAGCCGAGGCCCTAAACGGAACCACCGTACTACACACTATAGCGGTGCAAAAAGGCGCACATATTTTACGTGTACACGATGTAAAACCTGCTGTAGAAGCTATAAAATTAGTAGCAAAACTGCAGGCCAACTAAAATTTACCTATTTTTATCGTATGGAATCTATCTCCACCAACCTATTGCAATTCCGCTTATTTGATGTGCTCGACATTTTACTAGTTGCGCTCATTATATATTATGTATACAACCTAATTAGAGGCACAATCGCTGTAAATATTTTCATTGGCTTGTGTGTCATGTACCTCAGCTACGTTTTAGTTCAACAAGCGCAAATGCGCTTATTAACTCAATTACTGGGTGGTTTTATTAGCTTGGGCTTTATTGCCTTGGTTATTGTTTTTCAGCAAGAAATACGTCGTTTTTTATTGGTGTTAGGTAAAAATGCATCCCTACAAAAGAACAAAGCCTGGTGGGTATTTCTGTTTGGTAAAAAAGAAGAAATTAATCAGAATTTAGCCCGATTAAAACCCATTCTTGATGCATGTAAAAGCATGCAAAAAACAAAAACAGGGGCCTTAATGATCTTTGCCAAACATACCGAAGAACCTTATTTTCAAAATACCGGAGAAGTATTAGACGCCACAGTTTCTAAACGTTTATTAGAAAGTATCTTTCAAAAAAATAGCCCCCTGCACGATGGGGCGGTAATTATTGCCGAAGGTAAAATTAAAACAGCTTCTACCATTTTACCGCTTACCGAAAACGATCGATTACCGGCACACTTTGGCTTGCGCCACCGAGCAGGAATTGGTATTTCAGAAGTAAGCGATGTATTGGCAATCATCATCTCGGAGGAAACTAATGAAATATCCTACGCCCGCCAAGGAAAAGTGAAAATGAAAGTTAGTTTCTCCGAATTGGAAAAATTACTACTCAACTATTATTAAACAAAAAAGCCCCGATTTTTCGGGGCTTTTTTTATGGTAAACCAATTAGCAGTATTGCTCAAAAGCTGCCGCTAAATTATCGGCAATAAGTTGGGCACTTCTTCCCTCAATTTGATGACGTTCAATCATATGAACCAATTCGCCATCTTTAAATAAAGCAATTGAGGGCGATGAAGGCAAGAAAGGCACCATATGTGCTCTAGCTCTATCAACCGCTTCCTTTTCCATACCGGCAAATACGGTATATAAATTGGCTGGTTTTTTACTGGCACTTACCGCTTCTCTCACACCGGGGCGGGCATTTGCAGCCGCACAACCACACACCGAATTTACTACTACCAAAGCGGTGCCACTGCCTTTTATGGCAGTATCAACATCTGCTGCGGTTTTTAACTCGGTAAATCCTACGCTGGTAAGCTCCTCACGCATGGGAGCAACTAAATATTCTGGATACATGTTTCAATAAATTTAATGCTCAAAAATACGAATTCTTTCGGCCTAGTGCTATTGGGTAGGATAAGTTTACACAATCTTGACTTCAAAAATCAAATAGAATTCAGTAATTTTGCAGATCAAACTAAAAAATAATTTATGTCATCAGTAGCCACAACAACCTACGTACCATTTAAAGTTAAAGACATTACTTTGGCCGATTGGGGTCGTAAAGAAATTGAATTAGCCGAAGCAGAGATGCCAGGCTTAATGGCCTTGCGCAAAGAATACGGCGCAACACAGCCTTTAAAAGGAGCCCGCATTGCAGGTTGCTTACACATGACTATTCAAACTGCCGTTTTAATTGAAACATTAAAAGCCTTAGGTGCCGAAGTTACCTGGTCGTCGTGCAATATTTTCTCTACACAAGATCATGCAGCATCAGCTATTGCCGCTGCCGGCTTTCAGGTTTATGCTTGGAAAGGTCTAAATGAAGAAGAATTTGACTGGTGTATTGAACAAACCTTATTTTTTGGCGAAGATCGTAAACCACTAAATATGATTTTAGATGATGGGGGCGATTTAACCAATATGGTTTTTGATAAATACCCCGAATTAATTTCGGGTATTAAAGGCCTCTCTGAAGAAACCACTACCGGCGTTCACCGCTTAATTGAACGTATGAAAAACGGCACCTTACACTTGCCAGCTATCAACGTAAACGACTCGGTAACTAAATCTAAATTTGATAATAAATACGGTTGCCGCGAATCATTAGTAGACGCCATTCGTCGTGCTACCGATGTAATGATGGCCGGAAAAGTTGCTGTAGTTGCCGGTTTTGGCGACGTAGGTAAAGGTTCAGCAGATTCGTTACGCAATGCAGGTGTACGCGTAATTGTAACCGAAATTGATCCTATTTGTGCGCTACAAGCCGCTATGGAAGGCTACGAAGTGAAAACATTTGCTGCCGCTGTAAAAGAGGCTGATATTGTGGTAACCGCGACCGGAAACTGCGATATTGTTCGTGGCGAACACTTCAAAGTAATGAAGGATAAAGCCATAGTATGTAACATTGGTCACTTCGACAACGAAATTGACATGGCCTGGTTGAACAAAAACTATGGTTCTAAAAAAGTAGAAATTAAACCACAAGTAGATAAATACACTATCGATGGTAAAGATGTAATTGTACTAGCCGAAGGTCGTTTAGTGAACTTGGGTTGCGCCACAGGCCACCCATCTTTTGTAATGTCAGCTTCGTTTACCAACCAAACATTGGCTCAACTTGAACTATGGTTAAATACCGATAAGTACGAAAATAAAGTGTACACCCTACCCAAATATTTAGATGAAAAAGTAGCCCGTTTACATTTAGAAAAAATTGGTGTTGAGCTAGATGTATTAGACCAACATCAGGCCGATTATATTGGCGTAAATGTAGCAGGACCATTCAAAACCGACGAATACCGCTACTAATTTACCAACAACCTACTTCAAAAAAGCCGAAACAATTTGTTTCGGCTTTTTTATTTGCCCAAAAATTTACGCTTGTTGAAACAATTTTTAGCGCATGTTTACGTTTTGCTCCTATAGTACCGAAAACACATAGGTACTACAGCTTTAACATTTATAAACAATTGCACTATGAAAAAAGTTACGCTCCTATTATTGCTACTTGGCTTGCAAGCATCTGTATTTGCACAAGGCTTCGGAATCTTTAACAATAGCAATTATGCTCCTGTTCAATCGGTTTACTTCAACCCTGCAAAAATTGCAGATTCTAAACAAAAATTCCAGTTTAACCTGATAGGTTTCAATCTATACGTCGCCAATGATTATGGCGTCCTTCAATCCATCCCTAAACTCATTAAAACTGTACAAAACAACGGAGAGTTTGGCGATATTTTAACCATACAGCAAAATGGCAAAAACAAAAACTTAGACTTCGGGTTAGAAATTCGAGGCCCCTCATTTGTTGCTTCCATGGGTCGTAGTCAGAGCTTAGCTTTTACTAGCCGGGCACGCTTACTTACAAGTGCCAATAATGTATCTGAAGAACTTATGACTGCCTTGGTAAAAGGATTCGATAAAACCGACTCGTATGGTAACGTTGTCAACGCTTCTTTCGATTTAAATGCAAACCTATATAGTGAAGTAGGTTTAACCTATGCCCTTAACTTAGTAAACACTGGGAACCATGTATTTAAATTAGGTATTGGCGGAAAATATCTTTGGGGAGCAGGAAATGCCCAAATTAATAATATAAATACCAATGTGAAAATTGCTACATCGGTAGTACCTCCATTAACTAACACACTAACCACTAGTGGCGTTCAACTAAACACTTTGGTATCAAACTCTAATCTATTAGGCTTCCAAAATTCTTCAATTTCTTTGAAAGATATTACCGATGGAAGAGGCCAAGGTTTTGGAGCAGATTTTGGGTTTGAATATGAGTGGAGGCCGAAGTATAAAGATTATCAATATGAAGTAGATGGGAAAATTGAAACAGATAATACACTGTCTAAATATCACTTAAAAATTGGTGCGGCTTTGACCGATAAAGGTTCTATTACCTATGGACAAGGGAAAACAGTTAAACTAAACGACAATACCCTTAATAAACAGTGGACACAAGCTCAAATCGATAATTTTGATTTAGCAAATTTAGAAACATCGTTTTCAAACATATACGGTGCTGGTGCGGTGTCATCTAGCGTAAACTATAAGGCCCAACTACCTACACGTCTCAATATCAATTTAGACCTTAAGGTGGCTAAAAACTTTTTCATTGCTTCTAACTATATGTCAGGCTTCACAAAAAAACGCAGCAGTATAGATATTTCTAAAGAACAGCCCGTCATCGATCCAACCGGCACACTCATCTCTGTAATCCCAAGAATTGAGAAGCCTGGTTACGAACTAGCGGTACCTATCACCTACTCTTCCCGGTACAAAAAAACCAATCTTGGCCTAACAAGCCGAACAGGTGCCTTTTTTATAGGTACTGATGATATAGGTGGGGCTTTAGGAATCGGGAAATTCACCTCATTTAACCTATATGCAGGTCTAAACTTTTCTATCGGTAAAAAACGCATTAAAGACCGCGATCGTGATAAAATAAGCGATAAATTAGATAAATGTCCAACCATTGCCGGGCCTGTGGAAAATGAAGGTTGTCCATGGCCAGATACCGACAAGGATGGTATTCCTGATAAAGACGATGGTTGCCCGACCCTTCCAGGCCCAGCTTCTTCTAAAGGTTGCCCAGATTCTGATGGCGATGGCGTAGCCGATAATGGCGATAATTGTCCAAGCATACCGGGTCCACTCTCTGCGCAAGGTTGCCCAGATGCCGATGGCGATGGTATTGCCGATAAAGACGACTTATGTCCAACCTTACCTGGCAGCAGAGATGCAAAAGGTTGTCCAGACAGAGATCATGATGGCATAGCCGATAAAGACGATAAATGCCCAGACACTCCTGGAACTGCCGTCCTGTTTGGTTGCCCAGATAAAGATAACGATGGCGTGGCCGATAGCGAAGATCTTTGCCCAGATGTACCGGGAAGCCTTGCCCTAAAAGGTTGCCCAGATAGAGATAATGATGGCGTAGCCGACAAAGACGATGCTTGCCCAGATTTGGCGGGACCTATGGCCACCAAAGGATGCCCCGATACCGATGGCGATGGCGTACTTGATAAAGATGATCTTTGCCCAACTGCAGCTGGACCATTAGCCTTTAAAGGTTGCCCAGATACAGATAAAGATGGCATAGCAGATAGTGAAGATGCTTGCCCTACTGTTCCCGGACTGTTGGCACTAAAAGGTTGCCCAGATAGAGATAAAGACGGCGTGGGTGATGCAGACGACCTTTGCCCGGATGTGTTTGGCACCCTAGCAAGTAAAGGTTGCCCAGATAAAGATGGCGACGGTGTGCCTGATAGAGATGATAAATGTATAGATGTAGTTGGCCCAGCTTCAAATGGCGGATGTCCAATAACTGTCGCCCCTACACTTACTAAAATTGAAGAAAAAATCATCTTTACTGCCGTATCCGATTTACAATTCGAAAGCGGAAAATCGGTAATCAAAGCATACTCCTTTGATAGTTTAGATGAATTGGCAGCGCTCATGGTAAAACGAACCGAACTAACCCTAATTCTTTCTGGCCACACCGATAATGTAGGTGTACCTGCAAAAAACAAAGTGTTAAGTCGTAAAAGAGCAGAAGCCGTAAAAGCATACTTGGAAGATGCTGGTGTTGATGGTAGTAGAATTGCTGCAGTAGGCTATGGTTCAAGCAAACCAATTGCAAGCAATAAAACGCCACAAGGGCGTCAGAAAAATCGCCGAGTAGAATTTAAAGTTAATTAATAGGTTTGTTTGTGATCGTAAAGAGCCCAGCCGGTATTCGGTTGGGCTCTTTGCATTTTTAGGGCAAATTCAAAGAAAGAATGTACTTTTGTGCGATGACAAAACTATCGGTAAACATCAACAAATTTGCTACCCTCCGAAATGCACGTGGGGGGAATAACCCCAACCTTTTGCAGGTGGCACAAGATGTTGAGCGTTTTGGGGCCCAAGGTATTACGGTGCACCCTCGGCCAGACGAACGTCATATTCGTTATGACGATGTATATGAATTGAAAAAGGTAATCACTACCGAATTTAATATAGAGGGCAACCCGAAAGAACGCAGTTTTGTAGACTTGGTTTTGGCGAATAAACCTACCCAAGTTACGCTAGTACCCGATGCCTTGGGGCAATTAACCTCAAACCATGGTTGGGATACCATCACCCATCAAGCATATTTAAAAGAAGTTATTACCGAACTTAAAAAGGCAGGTATACGGGTATCTATTTTTATAGATGCCGATGAAAAAATGGTAGAAGGCGCAGCACAAACGGGTACCGATAGAATTGAGTTATACACAGAAAGCTACGCTCACCAATTTTATCAAAACCCTGACTTAGCAGTAGCCCCCTATCGTAAAGCAGCAGAGTTAGCCACGCAACTGAACCTCGGAATAAATGCCGGCCATGATTTAGATGTACACAACCTTCAGTTTTTCGCACAACAGGTACCCCAATTAGTGGAGGTAAGCATTGGGCATGCCTTGGTATGCGATTCCCTTTATTTTGGCATGGAAAATACCATTCAGCGTTATTTGCACCAGCTTAAAAAATGATCCACACTATCCAAATCGAGGAATTTCTTGCACTTGCTCCCGAAATACCAGTAGCAGACGTGCGAACTCCTGCAGAATTTGAACAAGGACATATACCACTTGCCCATAACTTACCCATATTTACCAATGAAGAAAGGGTGCAAGTAGGCACTACCTATAAGCAAATAGGCCGAGAAGAAGCTATTTTGCTTGGCTTTGAATTTACCGGGCCAAAATGGGGCACCTTTATTAAACAAGCACTTGTTTTTGCTCCGGAGAAAAAAATTGCTCTACATTGTTGGCGGGGTGGCATGCGAAGCGGCTCCATGGCCTGGGCTTTAACCCTCTACGGATTTGAGGTTTACCTACTAAACGGTGGGTATAAATCGTATCGCCGTTGGGCAATCGAACAATTTAGCCAAGCCTTTAACCTGCTTATTTTAGGCGGAATGACAGGGTCGGGGAAAACCCAAATTCTTCATGCCATTAAGAACTCCGGCGAACAAATGATTGACCTTGAAGATTTGGCCCAACATCAAGGCTCCTCTTATGGCAGTATGGGTACCCTGATACAACCTAGCCAAGAGCAGTTCGAAAATAATTTGGCCTATCAATTAAGCAAAATCGATATAAATAAACCACTCTGGCTAGAAGATGAAAGCCGAACTGTGGGCAAATGTTCTATCCCCAACCCATTATGGGACCAAATGCGTAACGCCCCAGTAATTAAATTAAACATCCCTATAGAAGAACGCATCAGATTTTTAACCCAAGAATATGGCAAACTGAATCCCAATTTTTTGATTGAATGCACCCAGCGTATTGGCAAAAGATTAGGCCCTGAACAAACTCGAGATGCTGTACTGGCCATCAAAGAAAATCGCATGTCAGACTTTATTCGGCTAGTATTGGTTTATTACGATAAAACCTATACCACTGGACAGAGTATGCGGAAAGCAAGCCAGGTATATGATGTATCAGGCTTAGTAGCTGCAGATGCTGCCAACGTGGCCCATATTTTAGAAAAAGCAAAAAACATCCCTTACATCCAATGAATACCGAACCCATAAAACTCACCCAATATTCGCATGGCGCCGGCTGCGGCTGCAAAATTAGCCCGGCAGTATTAGATAAAATGCTACATAGCCCCATTAAACAACCTGCCGATGCCCGATTATTGGTTGGGAACGCTACCCGTGATGATGCAGCAGTACTTGATTTAGGCAATGGAACAGCCTTAATTTCTACTACGGATTTTTTTATGCCTATTGTAGATGACCCCTACGATTTCGGCCGAATTGCATCTGCAAATGCCATTAGTGATGTATATGCCATGGGCGGAAAGCCGGTATTGGCCATTGCTATTTTGGGATGGCCCATTGATAAACTATCACCAGAAGTAGCCCAAAAAGTATTAGAAGGTGCACGCTCTATTTGCGCTGAAGCTGGTATTAGTTTAGCCGGCGGACACAGTATAGATTGTCCCGAGCCAGTATTTGGCTTGGCGGTAAACGGCTTAGTAGATATTAGAAATCTTAAACAAAACTCCACAGCAACCGCTGGCTGTAAATTATATTTAACTAAGGCCCTTGGCGTAGGCATATTAACCACGGCCCAGAAAAAAGGCTTTCTTAAACCCGAACATCAACACATTGCTCCCGAATCAATGGCTAAATTGAATAAAGCCGGAGAACTATTCGGCAAGCTAGACTATGTAAAGGCCATGACCGATGTCACCGGCTTTGGACTATTAGGGCACCTAAGCGAACTATGCGAAGGAAGTAATTTACAAGCCAAGATCGATTTCGATAAAGTACCTAAACTAGACGAGATAGATGAATATCTAGAACAAAAATGCATCCCCGGAGGAACAAACCGTAATTGGGCCAGCTACGGGTACAAGGTAAACGAAGGACCAGATTTAGGATATAAAACTTCTATTTTAGCTGATCCACAAACAAGTGGTGGACTATTGGTGGCTATTGATCCTGCTTTTACAGAGGATTTCGAAAAATTATTAGAAACCCTAAATATTCCCGAAAAAAATAGAAAATCTTTCGGCGAATTATTCCCAGCCGATAGCACAACTGCACTCATTCAAATAAGCTAGAAATTTGACCTAAAAAAGAGATTTCTGGAGCAATAATTGATTGCTTTAGAAGTGGCAAAATCCTACCTTTGTTACACCATTAGTACTTTCATACATGAGCACATCCATCCACTACCAAGAACAATTTAAAAACAGACATATTGCCCCCAATACGGCAGATACGCAAGAGATGTTAAAAACCATCGGCGTAAATTCAATTGACGAATTGATTGAACAAACCGTTCCGGACAACATCAGATTAAAACAAGCGCTTCGCTTACCCGAAGCACTTAGCGAAACCAATTATTTAAGCAAGCTAAAACAAACGGCTTCTAAAAATAAGGTGTTCAAATCGTACATCGGGCAGGGCTATTATGGTGTACAAGTTCCGGGTGTAATTCAACGAAATATTTTAGAAAATCCAGGATGGTACACCCAATACACTCCTTACCAAGCAGAAATTGCACAAGGGCGTTTACAAGCCTTATTGAATTTCCAAACCATGGTATTGGATTTAACGGGGATGGAAATTGCCAATGCTTCTTTACTAGATGAAAGTACCGCAGCGGCCGAAGCCATGTTTATGCAATACAGTTTGCGTAGCCGCGATGAAGCCAAACGTTTCTTTGTTTCAGAAGCTGTTTTCCCTCAAACTATTGATGTATTGCGCACCCGTTCGGCCCCTTATGGGATCGAATTGGTTATTGGTAACCACCAAGAAATTGCACTCAACCAAGATTTTTTCGGGGCCATGGTACAATACCCTGCCGGAAATGGCGAAGTGTATGACTACCGTAATTTTGCAGAAAAAGCACAGCAAAACGAAGTAAAACTAACCGTGGTTGCTGACATCATGAGTCTATTACTTTTAACTCCTCCGGGAGAATGGGGAGCCGATATTGTGGTGGGTTCTACTCAACGCTTCGGCATTCCAATGGGTTTTGGCGGTCCACATGCAGCATTTTTTGCAACTAAAGAAGAATACAAACGCTCTATGCCAGGCCGTATTATCGGTGTAACCATAGATAGTGCTGGCAATTACGCCTTACGTATGGCTCTACAAACTCGTGAGCAACACATCCGCAGAGATAAAGCCACCTCTAATATTTGTACCGCACAGGCTTTACTAGCCATTATGGCTGCTATGTATGCCACGTATCACGGTCCAAAAGGATTAAAATTAATTGCAGAACGCATCCATGGCTTAACTAGCCTATTAGCCGCTGCCTTAAAAGAATTAGGCTATACCCAAACCAACACCAACTTTTTTGATACCCTTACTTTTGAGTTGGGGGATTTATGCGGACCAATACATGGTGAAGCATTAAACAACGAAGTAAATTTCCATTACCAAGGTACAAGCGCAAGTATTTCTATTGATGAAACTACCCAATTTGCAGATATTGAGACATTAGTGCGGGTATTTGCCAAAGTTAAAGGCAAAACCATACACGATATAGATTTAGAGAAAATAGCCACCGATCTAAGCCAAAACTACCCGAATGCATTGGCCCGTACATCGGCCTACCTAAGCCATCCGGTATTCAATTCGCATCATTCAGAGCACGAATTATTGCGTTACATTAAATCGTTGGAGGCAAAAGATTTATCACTTTGCCATTCGATGATTGCCTTAGGATCGTGTACCATGAAGCTGAACGCCACTACCGAAATGGTGCCCGTTACTTGGGCAGAATTTGGTACTATGCATCCCTTTGCTCCTACCGATCAGGTGGGTGGCTACATGCAAGTATTTGATGAATTAAATCAATGGTTGAGCGAAATTACCGGCTTTGCGGCCATGAGTTTGCAACCCAATGCCGGTGCCCAAGGCGAATATGCAGGCCTTATGGTTATTCGTGCCTACCATCACGATCGTGGCGAAGGGCACCGAAATGTAGCCCTCATACCTTCATCGGCACACGGCACCAACCCAGCATCGGCTGCCATGGCAGGCATGCAAATTGTAGTGGTTGCTTGCGATGAAAAAGGAAATATAGACGTAGCCGATTTAACCGCTAAAGCCGAAGAGCACAGCAAAAACTTATCCTGTTTAATGGTTACCTATCCATCAACACACGGTGTTTTTGAAGAATCAATTATTGAAATTTGTGATACCATTCACCAACACGGTGGACAGGTATACATGGATGGTGCCAACATGAATGCCCAAGTTGGTTTAACTAGTCCAGCAGCTATTGGTGCCGATGTGTGTCATCTGAACTTGCACAAAACCTTCTGCATTCCGCATGGCGGTGGCGGCCCGGGTATGGGCCCAATAGGCGTAGCCAAACATTTGGTTCCTTTTTTACCGGGACATGCTGTTGTAGCTATAGGTGGAGATAAATCCATTCCTGCAGTTTCTGGAGCACCGTGGGGCTCGGCTTCAATCTTACTAATTTCTCATGCCTACATTGCTATGATGGGTGGCGAAGGCTTAACCGACGCTACCAAATATGCTATTCTAAACGCCAACTACATGAAAGCTCGTTTAGAAAAAAACTATCCGGTATTGTATGCCGGGGCCAACGGCCGTTGCGCTCACGAAATGATTTTGGATTGCCGTGCCTTCAAAAACTTTGGCGTAGAGGTAACCGATATTGCGAAACGTTTAATGGACTACGGATTCCACGCACCAACCGTTTCTTTCCCTGTTGCTGGAACCTTAATGGTAGAACCTACCGAATCGGAGCCGAAACACGAATTAGATCGTTTTTGCGATGCCTTAATTGCTATTCGATCAGAGATTGATGCAGTAGAAAAAGGCACAGCGGATAAAGTGGATAATCCATTAAAAAATGCACCGCATACGGCTGCAGTACTCACTGCCGATGACTGGACACATCCATATTCTCGTCAAACAGCAGCTTTTCCATTGCCTTATGTGGCGGCCCATAAATTTTGGCCTTCGGTAGGTAGAGTAAACGATACCTATGGCGATCGAACGCTTATTTGCGCCTGCCCTCCAATAGAGAGCTACGTATAGTTTGTCTAAAATATACTAGTACCAACAGCGTTCTAACTTAAGTTAGAACGCTGTTTTTGTATTATAAAATTAGTAATAATACGAGTAGATGTTTAAACATCTTTTTATATTCCCTATGTTTGTATAACTAAAAAATTAATCAGCATATGAAAAAAATCTTATCTATAGTAGTACTAGGCCTAACCTTTGTAGGTTTTGCATTTACTACTGCACCAAAAGCTACTACGTTTAAAGTAGACACAAAAAAATCAATTGTTCTTTGGAATGGTAAAAAAGTAACCGGCGAACACAGCGGTACAATTAAACTAGCCGGTGGCACATTAAGTTTGAGCGGAACAAAATTAGCTCAAGGTTCTTTTACCATTGATATGACCACCATTACTAGTACCGATGGGGCAGGTGCTCGATTAGAGGGTCATTTAAAAGCCGACGATTTTTTTGGCGTAGAGAAATTCCCTACTGCCAATTTTGTAATTACTAAAGTAACACCCGCAGCTGCAGGTAAACTTACTGTTAGTGGTAACTTAACCATTAAAGGCATTACCAAAGCACTTTCATTCCCTGCTACCTTGGCAGTAAAAGGTACTAGCCTTACTGCAGTAGCTAAAGGTGTAAAAGTAGACCGTACCAAATACGATATCCGTTACGGCTCTAAAAGCTTTTTCGATAGCATTGGCGACAAAGCCATTGATGATGAGTTTACGCTTGACATCACACTAGTTGCTAGCAAATAAGTAGCGTTAAACTTTATTAAAAGCCTCATTCAGAAATGGATGAGGCTTTTTTATTAGGAAAGAATCTGGAAGCCGCTATCAGTAAGGGCCACCTTAGAAAAGGGCTTGCTTTTCGCATGGTAATACAAACAGGTCCAATTGCCTTCGGCGGCTTGCTTACCATAAGCTTCGCGAAGTTCCATAGTTTTACGAGGATTGAAATCGTATTTGGCCATAAATTTTCGGATCAATTGTTCGGGCTCGGGCACTACATCTCCGCCAAAAAAAAGGGTTTCGCCTGATTCTTCAATCATAAATACCTGATGAAATTCGGTATGTCCGCCACTTACTTCAAATCGAATATTTTTGTTCAATTGACCATTCCCTTCTACAAACCGAATGCTACCGCTGCGTTGTACCAAATCAAAAATATCGGTATGATACGAAGCCGATGGCTTGCTGTAGGCCGCTTCCCACTCTCCACGCTGAATCACATACTCGGCATTGGGAAAACTCAATACCATACGGCCGTCGCTTTTTTGTACCATGCCACCCGAATGATCAAAGTGTAGGTGCGACATCAATACCAAGCTTACATCATCTGGTGAAAAACCTGCGTCTCGAATATGCGCATGCAAATACAGTTCCCCATGTTCATTCTCATAACCCAAGCCGGTATCAATCACTATTAAATCGGTTTCGGTTTGCACCAAAAAAGGGCGAACGTATACAAATAAAGAAGCCGGCCGATCTTTGGCAGCGTGTATATCCGGATTAAAAGGGATAAACTTTTTACTACTATCTACAGAATAAAAACCTTCGTCAAGCGGAAAAATAGTCACGGTATAGGGTTCGTTTTAGTATATTTAAGCGATAAACGCAGCACAAAGATATGCAAAAAAGATGGGCAGAAATCCCGCTAACTACTCCCGAACTCATCCCTGAGCTCCAAGCCTCGTTGCAAATAAATGAGGTATTGGCTAGGCTCTTGGTTTTAAGAGGAGTGCATAACTATGATAAAGCCCGTGATTTTTTCAGACCCAATATCCATCACCTGCACGATCCGTTTTTGATGCAAGATATGGAACAGGCCATTGAACGTATTGAACAAGCGATTGCACAACAAGAAAAAATACTCGTTTTTGGCGACTATGATGTAGATGGCACCACGGCAGTGGCACTCGTTTATCGCTTTTTCAGCAAATACTACGATCAATTGGAATATTACATTCCCGACCGCTATTTGGAAGGATACGGTATTTCCTACAAGGGCATTGATTATGCAGCTGAAAATAATTTTAGCTTAATTATTGCCCTCGATTGCGGCATTAAATCGGTAGATCATGTGGCCTATGCCAAAGAAAAGGGCGTAGAATTTATTATTTGCGACCACCATTTACCTGGCGAACACTTACCAGATGCGGTGGCTGTATTAGATCCGAAACGTAGCGATTGTAGCTACCCCTATAAAGAATTAGCCGGCTGCGGCATCGGCTTTAAATTGATACAAGCCTATACACAAAAAAACGACCTACCCTTTGAAGATTTAGAAGCTTATTTAGATTTAGTGGCCGTAAGTATTGCTGCAGATATTGTACCCATTGATGGCGAAAACCGAACCTTGGCTTGGTTTGGCATGAAACGCCTAAACGAACAGCCCTGTGCGGGCTTAGCCGCCTTGCGCAGCATTGCAAAACAAAAGCCCTATTACACGTTATCGGATGCTGTATTTCAATTAGGCCCTCGAATAAATGCAGCCGGACGCATTGCCGATGCCAAACAAGCAGTACGCTTATTAAGTTGTAACAACCAGCCTGAAGCACTCGAAATTGCTAAACTAATTGATGTACACAACGACGAACGCCGTGAACACGATAGCGATATTACCGAACAAGCCTTGACACAATTAGAATCGGGGGTTGATTTTAAAACACGGAAAAGCACCGTGGTATTTAATGAAGGCTGGCATAAAGGCGTAATTGGCATTGTGGCCTCCCGTTTAACCGAAAAATATTACCGCCCAACAGTGGTGCTCACTCAATCGAATGGTGTGGTGGCGGGTTCGGCCCGTTCGGTAATGGGTTTCGATTTATACGAAGCACTCTTGGCATGTACCGATTTATTGGAGCAATTTGGCGGGCATAAATATGCCGCTGGCCTCACCATGAAAGTAGAAAATGTGCCGGCCTTTCAACAGCGTTTCGAAGAAGTGGTTACGGCAAGTATTTCTGACGAACTATTGGTACAAGAAATTAGCATTGATTCTCCGCTAAACTTAGCGCAAATAGATGCCAAATTTTTCCGTATTCTGTCTCAATTTGAACCTTTTGGACCCAAAAACATGTCGCCGATATTTATAGCAAGCGGCGTAGAACTAGCAGGTGCCATTGGCATTGTAGGCGAAACGCACTTAAAAATGCAGGTGAAACAGGGCGATTCTAACGTTTTCGATTGCATTGGATTTGGTTTAGGAAAGCTCAAAGAAGCCCTATTACGAAGCAATAGTTTCGATATGTGTTTTAGCATTGAAGAAAATAGTTGGAAAGATCGACGAAACATTCAGTTAAACATCAAAGACATTCGTATTTTAGAGGGCAACAACGTGATATGATTTTAAAAGCAGAAAACCTTATAAAAAAATATAAGCAACGCACCGTGGTAAACAACGTGTCGTTTGAAGTAAAACAAGGTGAAATTGTGGGTTTATTGGGGCCTAATGGTGCTGGCAAAACCACTTCATTTTACATGATAGTGGGCTTAATTAAGCCTAACGAAGGCCATGTTTATTTAGAGGATGAAGACATTACCGAAGACCCCATGTACCGCCGGGCACAAAAGGGAATTGGCTATTTGGCGCAAGAAGCCTCCGTTTTTAGAAAGTTAACGGTAGAAGATAATATCATGGCCATTTTAGAAATGACCGATCTTTCTAAAGAAGAGCAAAAAGCCAAATTAGAGGAGTTGATAGAGGAATTTAGCCTCGAAAAAGTTCGTAAAAACCGTGGAGATTTACTCTCGGGTGGAGAGCGCAGACGAACTGAAATTGCCCGAGCATTGGCTGCCGACCCTAAATTTATCTTACTTGATGAGCCTTTTGCCGGTGTTGACCCTATTGCGGTAGAAGAAATTCAATCTATTGTAGCCAAATTAAAGTTACGCAACATTGGTATTTTAATTACCGACCATAACGTGCAAGAAACGCTATCTATAACCGATAGGGCCTACCTACTTGCTGAAGGAAAGATAATGCTCACTGGCACTCCTGCCGAAATTGCAAACAATGAATTGGCCCGTAAATTTTATTTGGGTCAGCATTTCGAGTTGCGCAAAAAAGTTTAGCAAAAAAAACCGACATGACTTTAGTCAACTCTTTTTTTACCTGGATTATGAAAAAGCGCATGCACCAGATTGAGCTTTTCATGAAATATCCGCATGAGGTGCAAGAAGAATGGCTGCATAATTTAGTAGATACCGCTAAAAATACCGAATGGGGCAAAAAATATGGCTATGCCGATATCAAATCCTCCGACGAGTTTAAGAACAGGGTGCCCATACAAACCTACGACACGCTAAAACCTTATATTGAGCGCATGTTGGCCGGAGAGCAGGCCGTATTGTGGCCCTCCGAAATTAAATGGTTCGCCAAGTCGTCGGGTACTACCAATGACCGTAGTAAGTTTATACCAGTTAGCGAAGAATCACTTGAAGAATGCCATTATAAAGGAGGTAAAGATTTACTATCTATATACTGCAATAACCGCCCCGAAAGCAAAATATTTACAGGGAAATGTCTGGTTTTAGGTGGAAGTTCTAAGGTTAATCAACTGAATACCGATGCCTCCTACGGCGATTTATCTGCCGTATTGATCAAAAATTTACCCATTTGGGCCGAATTTTACCGTACCCCTGATCAATCGATCACCCTTCTCGAAAATTTTGAAGAAAAAATAGAGAAAATGGCCCAAGCCACCCTCGATGTGAATGTAACCAACATTTCGGGAGTACCTACTTGGAATGTGGTGCTTGCTAAACGCATTTTAGAGTTAAGTGGCAAATCGCATTTGCTAGAAGTTTGGCCAAATTTGGAATTGTATTTTCATGGTGCTGTTAATTTCACACCCTACCGAGAACAGTTCAAACAACTCATTCCATCAGACCAAATGTATTATTTGGAAACCTACAATGCCTCGGAGGGGTTTTTTGGCATACAAGATTTATCCAATTCCGAGGAGTTGCTACTGATGTTAGATTACGGGATTTACTACGAATTTTTGCCCATGGAGCACCTTGATGAGGAGCAGCCAAAAACCCTAAGTTTAAACGAGGTAGAGTTGGATAGAAATTATGCGCTCATTATTTCTACCAATGCAGGCTTGTGGCGATACCAAATTGGCGATACCATTAAGTTTACGTCACTATCACCTTACCGTATTCAAATTACCGGGCGCACCAAACATTTTATAAATGCCTTTGGCGAAGAATTAATTATTGACAATGCCGAAAAAGCCTTGGCTAAGGCTTGTGCCGAAACGGCTTGTGCTATAACAGAATATACCGCCTGCCCTATTTACTTTAAAGGGAATGAGGCTGGTGCCCACGAATGGATTATTGAATTTGAACAGGCACCAAAAGAGTTGGCTCGTTTTACCGAAATTTTGGACCAAAACCTACGGGAACTAAACTCCGACTACGATGCCAAGCGTTATAAAGATATGGCCTTAGGCCTACCTAAAATTCACCAAGCTCCTACCGGAACTTTTTATACCTGGATGAAAAACCGAGGAAAATTAGGCGGACAACACAAGGTTCCTCGTTTAGCCAACGAGCGAAAATATGTGGAAGAGATTTTGAAATTACTTTAATTCTCTTTCTTAGGGAATAAGAGAGAAGCGATTATACTGGCACTTAAAATAAGCAAAATAACTACCAAAGAGTGCAGGGTATTAAATCCTACTTGTACCAAATAATGGTGCGCTAACATTTTAAATCCTATAAATACCAGCAATATAGAAAGACCAATTTTAAGGTATTGAAATTTATGAATAATGTTTACCAATAAAAAGAACATAGATCTTAAGCCCAGAATGGCAAAAATATTAGAGAAGAAAACGATGTAAGGATCTTTGGTTACCGAGAAAATAGCTGGAATAGAATCTACAGCAAATAATAAATCGGTAAACTCTACCACCAATAGCACAATAAAAAGGGGTGTAATAAACCATTTTCCCGCTTGCTTAATAATGAACTTTCCGCCCTCATACTCGGTGGCAACCGGGAAATACTTAGCTGCAAACTTAACCACTTTGTGATTTTCTGGATCTAGCGATTCATCCTCGTTTCTGCCAAAAAACATGGCGGCTCCGGTATAAATTAAAAATGCACCGAATACATACATAACCCAACTAAACTTAGCTAAGAGTACAGCTCCTGTAAAAATGAATAAAAAGCGCAAGCAGAGCGCACCTATAATGCCCCAAAACAATACCCTATGGTAATACTTTTCTTCTACCGAAAAAGCAGAGAATATAAGTACCATCACAAAAATATTATCTACTGAAAGGGCGTACTCCACCACATAACCGGTAATAAATTCCAACGCTAAATTTTGTCGGTAATACTGCATACTCGTACCAAAATCTTGCACATATGAAGGAATTGTTTGGCCGTATAGTTTGGTAACTTCCTGCAACTGGTCTGCCGATTGAATTTGATGCAGCATATCGCCTTTGAGTAAAAGCAATACATAAAAAGCTAGGGCAAAAGACACCCAAATAGCACTCATAATAGCCGCTTCTTTAAATCCTACACTGTGCTGTTTTTTATTAAATACGCCCAAATCTATGGCTAACATGCAGCCTATAAAAAGCAAAAAACAGGCAAAAAAGATGAATTCTGAATGCATTAGTTGGTGCGTTGGGTGGTATAAAGAACCAAGTTTTCTAAATGGTTTCGGTGCGTATCGCTACCCCGATTGGCTATTAAGTCGAAGGCTTCTTGTTGGTAGCGTTTCATTTGTGTTTCGGCATAGGCCAAGCCGCCGCTTTGGCGCACAAAATCGAGTACCATTTGTACTTGATTGGGCTCATCGCTCTTGTTTTTAATGATGTTAATGATGCGTCTTTTTTCGGATCGATTGCTTTGTTGTAGGGCATAAATCAAGGGCAAGGTCATTTTCTTTTCTTTGATGTCTATGCCTAAAGGTTTGCCAATTTGGTCAAATCCAAAATCAAATAAATCGTCTTTCAGTTGAAAGGCAATGCCAATTTTTTCACCAAACAAACGCATACGTTCTATTTCTTCTTCCGTAGCCCCGGCCGAAGCGGCGCCGCAGGCACAACACGAAGCAATCAAAGAGGCTGTTTTTTTACGTATCACTTCGAAATAAACGGCTTCATCAATATCTAATTTTCGGGCTTTTTCTAATTGCAAAAGCTCACCTTCGCTCATTTGCTGTACCGCTTCTGAAACAATTTTTAATAAGCGATGATCTTCGTTATTGACAGAGAGCAATAGGCCTTTAGCCAGGAGATAATCGCCAACCAAGACGGCTATTTTATTTTTCCAAAGGGCATTTATAGAGAAAAAACCTCTACGCTGGTAGGCATCGTCTACCACATCGTCGTGCACCAAAGTAGCCGTATGCAACAACTCTACCAAAGCTGCTCCACGGTAACTGGCCTCTGTAATGCCTCCACAAAAATTGGCTGCCGAGAGTACAAACATGGGGCGTATTTGTTTGCCCTTGCGTTTAAGTATATATCGGGTAATGCGATCGAGCAGTGGCGTGGTCGTCTTCATTGCTTCTTTAAACTTTTTCTCAAAAGTTTGCAGTTCGGTAGCAATGGGTTTCTGAAGGGCTTCCAGTTTAATCATAGGTAGGCTTTACAGCCCTGCAAACTTACGAAATTGGGGGCTATTTTTTGGTTTTGTAGACTTTAAAAAAACAAAAAAGCCATCGTTTAAAAACGATGGCTTTAGTAGAAACTGGCGGAGAAAGAGGGATTCGAACCCTCGATACCCTTACGAGTATACCAGCTTTCCAAGCTGGCTCATTCGACCACTCTGACATCTCTCCGTTTGGGGAGGACAAAACTATCAATTTTCTGTTAATTCGCCTCGTAAATTTAATTCGAGTAGGCGGGCTACCACATCCATGGGTTTTCCTGAACCCAATAAGAACATCAGTTTGGTTACGGCGGCTTCAAAGGTCATATCGTAGCCGCTCACCACGCCCATTTCTTTAAGCTGAATGCTGGTTTCGTAGCGGCCTAATTCTACCGATCCGCCTCGGCATTGCGAAATGTCTAAAATGAGTTTTCCTTGAGCAATGGTACGACGCAAAGAATCTAAAAAAACCGGATCGGTGGTGGTATTGCCAGATCCATAAGTTTCCATAATAATGGCTTTGCAATCCGATTCTAATACCGAATCGACTACTTTTTGACTGATGCCTGGGTATAGTTTAAGTACAGCCACCGAGCTATCGAAGTCTTTATGAACCTTAAGTGGTTTATCTAAAGGCACGGCAATGGCATTGCTAAAAAAGTCGATATGCACGCCAGCCTCGGCCAATAAAGGGTAATTTGGCGATTGAAAAGCCTCAAATTTGGCCGAATTGTATTTAGTGGCTCGGTTTCCTCGTAACAATTGGTAATCGAAAAAGATGCATACTTCGGGTACCACGGCTGTTTCTTCGAATTTCTCGGAGGCAATTAAAATGGCCGTAATCAAATTCTCTCGGGCATCGTTTCTAATTTCATCAATAGGCAATTGCGATCCGGTGAATACCACAGGTTTAGCCAAACCTTCGAGCATAAAGCTTAATGCCGAAGTGGTGAAGGCCATGGTATCGGAGCCGTGAAGCACCACAAAGCCATCGTATTGGTGGTAATTTTTTTCAATAAGTTCGGCTAAGGCAACCCAAATTTTGGGGTTCATATCCGACGAATCAATAATGGGGTTAAAGGAATGTACCGTTAAGCGATGCTCCATACGCTCCAACTCGGGCGCATTGTGTTTTATATGATCGAAATTTAGCGGTAAGAGTACCCCACTTTTTTTATCTTTCACCATGCCAATGGTTCCGCCGGTGTATATGATTAAAATATTGGCCATGGTTTTTGTTTTAACAAATATCGCAACTAAATGCCAAATATTTTTGTGGAATTTTCGGTTGTAATACGTGCTAGTTCTTCTATACTAATTTGATGTAAATCGGCTACTTTTTGGGCAATGTGTACCAAGTAACTACTCTCATTCGGTTTCCCTCTAAAAGGTACTGGTGGTAAGTAGGGCGAATCGGTTTCGAGTACCAAGTGGTCGAGGTGAATCTGTGCTACTACGGAATCTAAACCAGCGTTTTTATAAGTAACCACGCCACCAATGCCCAAATAAAAACCCAAGTCGATGATTTTTTTAGCTTGATCTAAGTTGCCGGTGAAGCAGTGAAAAATGCCTCGTAGCTTTTCATCGCGGTGTTTTAGCAGCACGGTATAAACTTCTTCAAAAGCATCTCTGCAATGAATAACAATAGGTAGGTTTAAGTCCTTGGCCCAGTTAATTTGCGTCTCAAAGGCTTCTAGTTGGTTTGCTAGCGTAGTTTTATCCCAATATAAATCGATGCCAATTTCACCAATGGCGTAAATTTTTTGTGCCGGAATAGCGGCATAAATACTGGCTAATTCTTCTTTATACGTTTCTTTTACATCGCAAGGATGCAAACCCAACATCGGAAAACAATGTTCGGGATATAAGGCAGCCAAGTTCATCACCAAGGGAATAGAAGCCAAATCTACATTGGGTAAAAACAAACGAGAAACCCGATTATCCAAGGAGCGTTGCATGAGCGCCGCTAAAGCCTCTGGGTCTATTTCGTAATATAAATGGGTGTGGGTATCGGTAAGAACCATGGCACAAAACTACATAAAAAAAGCCCTTCCGAAAATCGGAAGGGCTTTTCTATAAATTGAATACATTATTTTTTAGGCGCAACGGCTGGTGCAGGTGCAGCGGTCGCTTTAATTACTTTTAAAATTTCCAAGTCGAATACCAATGGGGTAAAAGGTGGAATGAGTTGACTTCCTTGTTCGCCATAACCTAATGATGATGGCATAACTACGGTTACTTTGGTTCCTGCTGGGAAGGTCATCAAGGCTTCGTCGAAACCAGGAATACTTTTCTGCATACCCACAACTGTTCTAAGTGGTTCATAAGGGCGGCCAGGGATAAATTTAGCTCCTTTTTTTGCCTCGGCAGCAATATTGGTATCAAACAATTTATCGCTTAAAAATTTACCCACATAATTTACTACCACGCTATCGCCGGCTACTGCTTTTTCGCCAGTTGCCGCTTTGGTAATTTGATAGGCCAAGCCAGAAGCGGTAGTAGTAAGTTTTAAACCTTTAGCAGCAACATAGGTTTTTACTTTTGCTGGTTCAGCTTTTTTAATTACTTCAATATCTTTCTTTATGTATTCGTTAATTTGGTTGGTAAACGTTTGGTCGTCTAACTTGCCTTTCGGAATTACCTTTTCAATTTTTACAGAGAAAATTAAGAAATGATCGTCTTTCGCAAAGGGTGGTTTTGGTTGACCTGTTTTCAAGGCAAGGGTATCTAAATTGATTTTAAATGTAGCACTATCGCCTTCGCTCAACATGGCAAATGCACTAAACAAATCGCCTTTAAATTGTGATTTTTGGGCAGATAAAAATGCTGGACGACCGGTATCATCGGTACTAAATAATACCGAATCTTTCTCTGTTTTTTGCGTTCCAGAAACTACAAAAAAGTCGCCTTCTTGAATAGTTGGACCATCTTTATCGGTATGAATAGCGTATTGTAAACCGCCATCGCCGGTTTTAAATCGTGTACATGCACTAAGTGCTAGCGCCAAAAGGCTTAATAATACTAAGGGTTTTTTCATTTGTTTTAAGATATAATTTATTGCAATAATAAGGTTTTATACGTTGGTAATAAAGTTTTAAAGGTTTCAATAGTTTTTTCAAACGAATCGTCGGAAGCGCCACCAGCTGCATTGCGGTGTCCACCTCCATTAAAGTATTTTTTGCAGATTTCGTTTGCGGGAAAATCACCAGTAGAACGTAGCGATAGTTTTACCCGATCTGGGCGTTCAATAATAAGGGCTGCTAATCGGATGCCGTTAATAGCTAACCCGTAGTTTACCAAACCTTCGGTATCGCCAGTGGTAATGGTAAACATAGCCAAATCTTCTTTGGAAACGGTAATTAAGGAAGTATTGTATTCCTCAAAGACTTGTAAACGATTGCTTAAACAATGGCCTAAAAATTTCAAGCGACTCTCGGTAGAGGTATCATATACCAATTGGTGAATACGAGCATTTTCTGCACCATTTTCAATTAAATGGGCTACAATACGGTGTACAGCAGCAGTAGTATTTGGGAAACGGAACGAACCCGAATCAGTCATAATGCCGGTATATAAACAGTTGGCCACATCTTTATTGATAAGCTCAGGCTCAGCCATAAAGTCTACAATAAACTCGTACACCAATTGGGCGGCAGAGCAGGCATTTACATTCCACAATCTATAATCATCAAAATCTTCGGGGTCTAAATGATGGTCAATCATCACTTTTTTAGCAGCCGATGCGGCCACACATTCTCCCAATTCATTAATACGAGATAAGGCATTAAAATCTAAACAGAAAATTAAATCGGCATCGGCTACCAATTGCTTGCTCTCGGCTACTTTATCAGTATAAATGAGCACTTCGCCATTGTTGGGCAACCAATGTAAAAATATCGGATAATCTGTAGGGGTAATTACATGCACATGATGCCCCTTTTGTAGCAAATAATTGTATAAACCCAAAGAAGAACCCATGGCATCGCCATCGGGCTTGTGATGGGTAGTTATGACAATGTTTTTGGGCTCAGCCAAAAGTGTTTTTAATGCAGCTATATTTACCATGTGTGTATGTTGATGCAAATCTATTAAAAAAGCTGCGGCATAGCGCAATTTATAGCTGTAAATTCGGTTAGAATAAAATGAACTAGCGATTAATTTTTTGCAAACCGGTAGGTAATTACCGACTAAAGGCGTATTTTTGCGCCAAAATTAAAAAACATGGCAACAAATAGAACTTTTACAATGATTAAGCCCGATGCCGTTAAAAACGGACATATTGGTGCTATTTTGAATGATATTACAGCAGACGGATTTAAAATCATCGCGTTAAAATACACGCATTTAAGTGCAGAAAAAGCTGGTGAGTTTTATGCAGTGCATAAAGAGCGTCCGTTTTATGGCGAATTGGTAAATTTTATGTCATCTGGACCAATTGTGGCGGCCATTTTAGAAAAAGACAATGCCATTGAAGATTTTAGAAAATTAATTGGCAATACCGATCCGGCTAAAGCCGACACAGGTACCATTCGTAATAAATACGCGAAATCTATTGATGCCAACGCGGTTCATGGATCTGATTCTGACGAGAACGCAGCCATTGAAGGAAACTTTTTCTTCTCAGCTTTCGAACGCTTCTAGTCGGATTAAGCCTTACAAAAAAGCCCTCTGAATTCAGGGGGCTTTTTTTATAACAATACGATTTCTACAATCACTTCTCCCCCAGCCCGCTCGTTCATTTTTTCGATAATTTGAGAACGCATCATCATCAGTTCATTTTTAATTACCGACGATTCTACTCGTACAAATAATTTTTTCTGGCGGATATAGAGTTCTTTAGTTCGGTTGGCAATAGCCACCCCCATCATTTCGGGCCAAGCAGCAATAAGGGCTGTTTCATCGAATTTTTGCTGCAGTTTATATACCTGCAACAACTGATCCATGGCTTCTTTTATCGATTTATCGTTGGGCTTACGCATCTTTTTGGCTCACCTGGCCATTTTCTACGTTAAAAATACGCACCTGTTCGCCAATTTCATCAAAAATAGCTTGAATACGCTCAGAACTCGTATCGGTGATAAAGATTTGCCCAAAATCATGGTCAGACACTTTTTTCATCAGTTTTTTGGTGCGCAAATCATCTAGTTTATCAAAAATATCATCGAGCAATAAAATGGGCTCAAAACCCTTTTGTTGTTTTAAATACGTGTATTGAGCTAATTTTAACGCAATTAAAAAAGATTTCTGTTGACCTTGAGAACCAAACTTTTTAAGCGGCATGCCGTGTATACTAAACACCAAATCGTCTTTATGCACGCCGGCATTGGTGCGCTCTAGCACCCTATCTTTTTCTACATGCTTTTTAAGCAAATTGGCTAAACTATCGTGGTTTAATTGCGATTCATATACCAGCGATACACGCTCGGCATCGTCGCTTAAAAAAGAATAATGTTGATTAAACACTTCCTCAAACATTTCCATAAATTTTTGGCGCTTGGTAAAAATATTAGTCCCTAAGGACGCCAACTGTTCATCGTAAATTTCTAATAAAGTGGGGTCGTAAGCGCCAGTATGTGCAATTTGTTTGAGCAGCGCATTGCGGTTAGCCAAGCACTTATTGTACAGTATAACCTCATCTAAATATTGCCTATCGGTTTGGCTAATGGCATTATCTAAAAATTTTCTGCGCTCCTCACTTCCCTCCATTACAATGCTAACATCATAGGGCGAAATCATTACCAAAGGAAAAATTCCTACATGATCAGCCAACCTCGGATATTCTTTTTTGTTCCGTTTAAATTGTTTTTTCTGATTACGCTTCAAAGAACAAGCAATCACCTCTTTTTTACCCGCCAACTCAAAATCACCTTGAATCATAAAAAAATCGGCACCCTGTTTAATTTGTTGGGTATCTATCGGATTAAAATAACTTTTACACAAAGAAAGGTAGTGTATGCCGTCGAGTAAATTGGTTTTACCTGCTCCATTATTGCCTGTAAAAGCGTTTATTGTTGGCGAAAAGGCCAAACTAGCTTCTTCGTAATTTTTAAAACCAATAAGAGATAAACGCTGTAACCACATAATTTTTAAGAGAAATCAAAGGTACCATTTTCTATTTTTTAAAGCTGGTACTCAAAAAAAATAAGCGTAAAAATTTAAATTGTTGATACTTATGGGTAAAACTGTATTTTTGCTTCTTCAAAATTTTATAAAGCATGTCAAGCAAACAAAAAACAACTCCGGAAGTATCCGCAACAGAAGAAAAGGCAACCGGATCTTTTGTTCAAGAAAATAGCAAAAGTCTACTTATAATTGGTGGAGCCATTTTAGGGCTAGCACTATTATACTTTGGCTACCAAAAATTTTATTTAGCACCTCGTGCAGAGAAAGCGGTAAACGAAATGTTTAAAGCAGAGCAATATGCAACTGCCGATTCGTTGAGCGATAAAGCAATTAACGGCGATGGTTCATACCCTGGTTTCGAAAAAATTGCAGAAGAATATACAAGCACCAAATCTGCAAACATTGCCAATGCCTACTTAGGAGGTTTATACCTTAAAAAAGGAGAATTCGAAAAGGCAGTAGAGGCTTTAGGAAATTACAGCAGCACAGGAAGTCCAATTATCGATCCATTGGTATTGGGTATGTTGGGCGATGCATATAGCGAATTAAAAGATTACGATAATGCCGCTACCTACTACAAAAAAGCAGCCGGAAAAAGCAACAACGAGTTTACTACCCCTCTTTTCTTAAAAAAATTAGGCTTGGTATATGAGCAACAAAAAGATTTCGATGCTGCTCTTAAAACTTACAAGCAAATTAAAGAAAACTATACACAAAGTGCCGAAGCGAACACTATCGAGTCTTTAATTGCTCGTGTAGAAGCACAACAGTAAGTGAATAAATATTCTTTTAAAAGCTTATCATATCATTGATAAGCTTTTTTTATTTAATGCGTAATTGTTTTAAAACATGCAAACAACTTGCGTTTTTTGATAAAAAGAGATAAGTTTACCTAAGATTTAAAACATCATGAAAAAATTGCTGCTTGTTTTAGTTGTCCTTACCATAAGTACCAGCATTTTGAGTGCCTGCTCAAGTAAACTTTGCCCGGCTTACAGTTCTTATCCTTCTAAGAGAGGCCGTTAATTCGTCGATGAACTGGGAACACCTCACTTCTTTAGAAGAGCTAAACGGAATTAAAAACCGTACGGGCTTTAGCATCATTTTTAAGCATAGTACCCGTTGCTCTATTAGTTTAATGGCTAAAAAGAAATTGGATTTAGAAGGTGATGTAATACCAGCCGATATTCCGGCCTATTACCTAGATTTATTAAACTACCGAGAAATTTCGAATGCCATAACCGAGGTATTTCAGGTTCCACACCAATCGCCACAAATACTGTTAATTAATAATGGCGAATGCATTTTTGAGGCTACCCACGGAGAAATTTCTGCAGAAGAATTAGCCGAACAAATCGCTTAAGCCCAATTAAACACCAAGGTTTCCACCAAATCGGGGTGCAGGCTCTTAGAAACCGGACAAGTATGTGCGGCCCGTTCTAAAACAGTTTTCACTTTATCGCTAAAGTCTCTCTTCGGGAAATTAAAAGTGATTTGTACTTCCGCCACTCTACGTGGATTTTCAGCCATAATTTTAGTAATAGAACAGGTGGTTCCCGTTAAATCTGCCTCGTACTTTTCGGCAGCAATACCCATTACCGTAAGCATGCAACTACCTAAAGCCGTAGCCAATAAATCGGTAGGTGAAAAGGCTTCGCCTTTGCCATGATTATCTAAAGGAGCATCCGTTATTAATTGATTTCCAGAACGAACATGGGTGGCTTGCGTGCGTAATTCGCCAACATAAACCGTTTCTACTGTAGCCATAAGTTAATTTTATACCGCAAGTTAGCAAAAAATGAAACTCCAATGACGAGTTCACGAGCTATATAAGGCAAAATATGTATTTTTGTTCCATGATCGAACTACCGGTTATTCCTGCTAACGAAAGTCCACGCAAACCAGATTGGTTACGTGTAAAATTACCGGTTGGTAAAGAATATGCACATGTTCGTAGCTTGGTAGATACACACAAATTACATACCATTTGCGAAAGTGGCAATTGCCCCAACATGGGCGAATGCTGGGGTGCTGGTACGGCTACCTTCATGATATTGGGAAATATTTGCACCCGATCTTGCTCTTTTTGTGCCGTAGCTACAGGCAGACCTTTAGCCGTAGATACCGATGAACCCAACCGAGTAGCACAATCGGTAAAACTGATGCAGGTAAAACACTGTGTGATTACCTCTGTTGATCGTGATGATTTAAAAGATGGAGGGTCTACCATTTGGGCCGAAACCATTTTAGCCATCCGCAGAGAGAGTCCAGAAACCACGCTAGAAACGCTTATTCCTGATTTTAAAGGTATTTGGGAGAATTTAGATCGATTATTGGCCGTTCGACCAGAAGTAGTTTCACATAATTTAGAAACCGTACGCCGATTAACCAAAGAAGTACGCATACAAGCCAAATACGACCGTAGCTTAGAATGCTTAAGTAGAATTTCTGCCGCAGGCGTACGTACCAAATCGGGCATTATGCTTGGCCTAGGCGAAACCGAAGAAGATGTACTAGAGGCTATGGCCGATTTACTGAAAGTCGGGGTGCATATTTTAACATTGGGCCAATACCTACAGCCTACACGTAACCATCATCCGGTGGTAGATTGGATCACACCAAATCAATTCGATAAATACAAAGCAATTGGCCTAGAAATGGGCTTTAAATATGTAGAAAGCGGACCATTAGTACGCTCTTCTTACCATGCCGAAAAGCATTTATTTGATTTTTAATTCGGCTTTTAAGTACTTTCCGGTATGACTTTTGGCACAAGCAGCCAAGCCTTCGGGCGTTCCTTCAAACAGAATTTCACCACCTCCCGAACCACCTTCGGGGCCTAAATCGAGTACCCAATCGGCTACTTTAACCACATCTAAGTTATGCTCAATTACCAATACGGTATTGCCATGATCTACCAATCGGTTTAATACACCCAACAATACATGAATATCCTCGAAATGTAGGCCAGTAGTAGGTTCATCTAAAATATAGAAGGTATTTCCGGTATCTTTTTTAGATAATTCGGTAGCTAATTTTACTCGTTGTGCCTCCCCACCCGATAAGGTGGTAGACGATTGTCCAAGCGTAATATAGCCCAAGCCTACATCTTGCAAAGTTTTTATTTTACGATATATAGCCGGAATGGATTCGAAAAAAGGAACCGCCTCTTCAATGCTCATGTTCAACACATCGCTAATAGATTTACCCCGATAACGCACTTCCAAGGTTTCGCGATTGTAGCGTTTACCGCCACACTCTTCGCAAGGCACTTGTACGTCGGGCAAAAAGTTCATTTCAATAATTTTTAAGCCAGCACCTTGACAGGTTTCGCAACGGCCACCCTTTACATTAAACGAGAAACGGCCGGGCTTATAACCTCTAATTTTAGCTTCGGGCAGGGCTACAAATAAATTACGGATATCAGAAAATACACTTGTATAGGTAGCCGGATTAGAACGAGGTGTACGCCCAATGGGTGTTTGATCAATCTCAATTACTTTATCTATATGCTCCAAGCCTTCAATAGCGGCAAAAGGCATCGGTTTCTTTTTTGCCCTAAAAAAATGATGATTTAAAATGGGGTAAAGCGTTTCGGCAATTAAGGTAGATTTACCACTACCCGAAACACCCGTTACGCAGGTGAGCGTACCCAAAGGAAAATGCGCCGTTACGTTTTTGAGATTATTGCCGCTAGCTTTCTTAAGTACCAACGATTTTCCGTTGCCGGCTCTCCTATTTTTAGGCACAGCAATGGCCTTTGTTCCATTTAAATAATCGGTAGTGGTAGTATGTTTTTTAAGCAATTCTGCAGGCGTGCCTTGAGCTACTACTTGGCCACCATGTATACCGGCAGCCGGGCCCATATCCAATACATAATCGGCCTCCAAAATCATATCCTTATCGTGCTCTACCACCAATACCGTATTGCCAATATCACGCAATTGCTTTAAGGCCGTAATTAAACGATTATTGTCTCGTTGATGCAAACCAATACTTGGTTCATCTAAAATATAGAGCACATTTACCAATTGCGAACCTATTTGAGTAGCCAAACGGATGCGTTGTGCTTCGCCACCAGAAAGTGTTTTGGCCGTACGATCTAAGCTAAGATAGGTTAAACCCACATCAAGCAAAAAGCTAATTCTAGCTCTAATTTCTTTTAAAATTTCTTTACCAATAATCAATTGGCGTTCCGAAAGTTGATTTTCTACTTCACTAAACCAAGCAGCTAGCTGGGTAATATCCATACTAGCCAACTCGTAAATATTTTTACCGGCCACTTTAAAATGTAGCGATTCTTTTTTGAGCCGAGCCCCTTCACACACCGGACAAGTTTTTAAAGAACGGAAATTCTCCAAATCGGCCAGAGCCTCTTCCCCACGGCGTTCGGATTGTTCTTCTAAGAGCTTAATAATCCCATCAAAGGTAATTTGATACGTTTTTACATTCCATGAATTGGACCCAACTGAAACTGGAATTACATCTTCCGATCCATTTAAAATAATATCAATGAGCTCTTGAGGCAGGTCTTTTAAAGGCGTTGCCAATGAAAAATTGTAAAATTTGGCAATTGCTTTTAAGATTTGAAACACCCAAATTTCACGGTATTCGCCCAAGGGAGCCAAACCACCTTGCATGATACTTAACTTCGGGTTGGGAATAACTGAATGCTGATCAACCTCTACCACATAACCCAAACCATTACAGCTTTCACAAGCACCGTATGGCGAATTAAAGGAAAAGGTATTGGGCTGCGGTTCGTCATACGAAATACCCGATTCGGCATCCATTAAAAAACGGCTAAAAAAGATTTC
>ENA-OUVC01000143-OUVC01000143.1-marine-metagenome-genome-assembly--contig:-NODE-143-length-50707-cov-4.734703_pt1 | contig 50707 bp, 41 predicted proteins | sample MGYA00248622_ERZ508571 | MGnify/ENA primary metagenome ERZ508571 (study PRJEB26236, sample SAMN06267175) | marine metagenome | isolation source: Columbia River Estuary | place: USA:Columbia River Estuary... | reverse complement strand
CGAGGTGCAACTAAAGTTTGGAGCTCCTCTTAGCCGAGGGCTTACCTACACCCTCAGCAGCAACCAAGTAAGCGATTGTAGTGGGGTGCTTATTCAGGTGCCCAATAATACTAGTGAATTATTCTTGCCCAAAAAGATTTTGATAGGCGATTTATTAATATCCGAAATCTTATTTAACCCCAAAGTCGGTGGGGTTGATTTTGTAGAAATTTATAATACTACCGATCACCCGCTCGATTTAAAAGACCTAGGCATTGCCAGTGCCGACAATCAAGATAAACTCATGAACCTAAAACCAGTCAGCGGAGTAAACAACCTCATTCCGGCAAAATCTTACCGTGTATTCGCAACGGATACCGACAATATTTTAGCCAATTACACGGTAAACCAGTCCAATACTTTGGTAAAAGTTGCCTCCTTGCCTTCGTTTAACGACGATGCCGGGGTGGTCATTCTTGTTCGCGATTCCATGCGTATTGATCAGTTTAATTATTCCGACAAGATGCATTTTGCGCTCCTAGTAAATACCGAAGGGGTTTCCCTAGAACGAAGCTTATTCAGTCTAGCAGCCAATACTCCTGGCAACTTCCGCTCGGCAGCAGCGGCGGTGGGTTTTGCTACGCCAGGTTATCAGAATTCACAATTTTTAGAAGGAGTGCCGGGCACGAATGAGATTAACCTAAGTTCTCCCACCTTATCGCCAGATAACGATGGTTTTGAGGATGCCCTCACTCTGCTATACCATTGGCAAACGCCCGGCGGAGTTGCCAATGTGCGCATTTTTACCGAAAAAGGTCAATTGGTGCGCAATCTTATCAAAAACCAAACCATGGGTACAGAGGGGGCTTGGGTATGGGATGGCCTTAATGAACAAGCAGAACGAGTACCCATAGGCATTTACATTCTTAAAATTGACGTATTTAATTTGAATGGGAACGTAAAGCAATATACCAAAACATGTGTTGTGGCTACTAAGTTGAATTAGCCGCTTTCATGCACCTTGGTTGTAGGTTTTTTTTACCTTTGCTTGAAACCGAAGAAGAACATGCGTGAAACAATTTTGGTTATTGGCTCTAACGGGCAAATTGGAACGGAATTAGTAGAGGCCCTACGCCAAATAAATGGCAACGAGCAGGTAATTGCCTGCGATATTCGGGAGCCTCAAACTTATACTGGTCCTTTTGAACAAGTAAATGTATTAGACCAAGAGAATCTACGCAGCCTTTTCGACAAATACGAACCCACCCAAGTATATCTCTTAGCAGCCATGCTCTCGGCCGTGGGCGAACAAAAGCCTAAACTAGCCTGGGAGTTAAACATGGATGGATTACTCCATGTGCTCGATTTATCGGTAGAATTTAAGGTTAAAAAAGTGTTTTGGCCGAGTTCCATTGCCGTTTTTGGGCCACATTCGCCGCAAGAACATACGCCCCAATATTGTGTAATGGATCCGAACACCGTGTACGGATTTAGCAAACTAGCTGGCGAACGCTGGTGCGAATATTATTTCAATAAGTATGGATTGGATGTACGGAGTATCCGTTATCCGGGATTAATTGGCTGGAAAGCAGCTCCAGGCGGCGGCACAACTGATTATGCAGTACATATTTTTCACGAAGCCTTAAAAAATGGGCATTACGAAAGCTTTTTATCTGCAAACACCGCACTTCCCATGCTGTATATGGAAGATGCCATTCGGGCCACCATTCAATTAATGGATACTCCGGCAGAAAAATTACGCATACGATCGAGTTATAATTTAGGTGGCATTAGTTTTACACCCGAACAAATAGCTACAGAAATACGCAAACAAGTTCCTAATTTTACACTCTCGTACACCGAGAATGATCCACGCCAAGCCATTGCCAATAGCTGGCCAAAATCAATAGACGATAGCTTTGCTAAAGAAGATTGGGGCTGGAAACTCTCCTTCGATTTGGCAGCCATCAGCATAGATATGATTAAAAATTTAAGTAAATAATAGTCCATGGGAAGAGCATTCGAATTTAGAAAAGAGCGAAAATTTAAACGTTGGGCAAAAATGGCCGTTCAATTTACCCGTTTGGGTAAAGAGATTGTTATGGCTGTAAAAGCTGGTGGTGCCAACCCCGATGCCAACTCACGTTTGCGCACGGCTATGCAAAATGCCAAAGCGGTAAACATGCCCAAAGACCGTGTGGAAGCGGCCATTAAACGTGCCAGCAATAAAGACGAAAGTAATTACGAGGAGTTAGTTTACGAAGGATATGCCGCACACGGAGTTGCCATTTTAGTAGAAACCGCTACCGATAATACCAACCGTACTGTAGCCAACGTGCGCAGTTATTTTAATAAATGCGATGGCACTTTGGGTAAAACAGGTTCTCTAGATTTCATTTTCACCCGTCAATCGGTATTTCGTTTTGAGCCCGGAGAAGTAGATTTAGAAGAATTAGAATTCGATTTAATTGATGCCGGCCTAGAAGAAATTTACGTAGAGGAAGGCGAAGAAGAAAAAGATGTAGCCGTAATTCATACCGCATTTGAAGATTTTGGCAAAATGCAAAAAGCCTTAGAGCAAAAAGGCATTGAAGTAATTAGTGCTAAATTGGAACGGGTGGCTCAATCTACCGCAGAAGTAAACGAAGAACAGGCGGCCGATGTACTGAAACTAATTGACAAATTAGAGGACGACGACGACGTACAGGCTGTGTACCACAACATGGGCTAAGTCCTATTTAAGATTCTTTATAAAATCTGTTAAAGCGTTTAAAAAGCCGGAGGCTAGTGGACCATCGGCATTGGTGTAATTTGCCAACGGTTTTTGCGGGTCTACAACCTCTTTAAGCACGTGATCCATTTTAGGAATTATAACCAATTTGGCTTGCTTTACTACTCCGGCCAAGGCCTCTGCATCTTTTATTTGTATCTGGCTATCGGCATCGCCTTGTAAAATAAGTACCGGTTTTTGAAGCATTGAAGCTTGCGCTAAGGGAGCATAGTTGAGCAAAGAGATTAAATAAGGCTGCACCGAGGGTCTGTAAAGCGTATTGAAATAGCTAGGTACATCAGAAACCAATTTTCCTGCTTTTAATGAATCCATTATGGCTTGCGATTCTTGCTGTATAGCCAAAGGGGCATTTTTAGAAATTTGCTCGGCAATTACCTCATCAAAACTACGGCCCATACCCGAAACCAATACTACCCCAGTAACCCGATCATTTTGGCCGGCAATACTTGCCAACAAAGCTCCTTCGCTGTGGCCAATAAGCACTACTTTTTTGTATTTTACTGAATCAATCAGGTAATTAATCCAACTTTTAACATCGTTAATATAATCTTCGAAGCGAAGGTCGGCTTCTTTCATACCGGAGCTACTACTTTTTCCCACGCCTCTCTTATCATATCGTAAGCTGGCAATACCTTGCTTGGTTAAGCCTTCGGCTACTAATTTATAGGAGTTTGCGTTTACGCCTAAGGGATTGTTGCCGTCTCTATCTGTAGGCCCAGAACCAGCAATAATAATGGCTACGGTTTGGTTACGGCCGGCTGGTAAAAGTGTACCCGATATAGTCCCTTTGGTGGTAGCTAGGTTTAGTTCTGTAGATTTTTTTTGGGCAAAAACGGTGCCTGTAGATATCAGGCACAAACTGAGTAGCAAAAAAGCTAATCTTTTCATACTATAATTGTACAAGGGCGGCCTTTATTTCTTCCATTAACCACATGGGGGTAGAGGTAGCGCCGCAGATTCCAACTTTTTCGCCAGGTGCAAACATGGAAGAATTTAATTCGCCAACGTTGGAAACGAAATAAGTATTGATGTTGTACTTTCTACATACTTCGTACAATACTTTGCCATTAGAAGACTTTTTACCCGATACAAAAACAACTTTATCGAAGTTCTTTACAAACTCGGGCAATTCTTTATCTCGGTTAGATACCTGTCTACAAATGGTATCATTTGCCTTTATCTCATATCCTCTGTTTAGTAGTTCTTCTTTAATTTGGTAAAATTTCTCAGTACTTTTTGTGGTTTGGCTGTATAGTGTAAATGTTTTTGGCAAGTCCGCCTGGTCAAGTTCTGCTAAATCTTGAAATACTAAAGCAGTGTTGTTGGTTTGTCCTTGTAGGCCAATAACCTCGGCATGGCCGTGTTTCCCAAAAATGAGAATTTGCTCTTTATCGTCGGACGAATTTTTAATACGGTTTTGTAGTTTCAACACTACCGGGCAAGAAGCATCTATCAGAGTTATATTTTTTTCTAATGCAATTTTATATGTTTCAGGGGCTTCGCCGTGAGCTCTAATGAGTACCTTCTCATTCTCTAAACTCGGCAATTCTTCATGAGAAATAATGCGCAAGCCTTTGGCTTTTAAACGCTCCACTTCTTCATCATTGTGCACAATATCGCCCAAACAATACAAGTAGCCTTGCTCAGCTAAAATTTCTTCGGCCATATCAATGGCGTATACCACACCAAAGCAAAAGCCCGAATCACCATCGATAGTCACTTGTAGATTATAACTCATAACAATTCAAAAGTACAAATTTAGTAGGGTTTAAGCCAATAATTTAGGGCGATAAAAAAAAGAAATTGCGCTAGCAAAAGTACCACGGCTACCGGATTTTTTTCTTTCTGTTTTTGATTAAAAAAGAGCCAAAAACAGCCGAATGAGAATATAAACCAAGCAACATAATTTTGTAAAGGAATAGTTGCAGAGGCCCAATGCCAATAATCGAAGTGAATAGCTACGGGTTCTATGAATACATCGAGTAGGACCAATAAAGCTGCAGCCAGCAAAGACTTTAATACAATAGATTTCATGGGTATGTACTGAATGGCACTGCCGGCAGCAAAAATTAATAATACCCAATTTACGCCAATAAGCAACGGAATGCTGGCAAGTTTAAAACCCAAGGCATCGCCATACCGATAGCTGCCGAATATGAGTCCGGTATGTACCCCTAAGTATTCTATACAGAAACCTAAACAATAAATGAGTACTGCAAAGCGGCTGTTAAAAGACTCATAGCTCCACACTAGCAAGAGTAGCATAAGGAGTAAATGAAAGGGAATAAGGCTCGTAAACAGTTCTTTATAGCCGAAAAAAAAGCCTAAAAAACCTACCAGGTGAAATAGAATTACAAAAAAACTTAAGATATATTGTTTCTTTTTCATGACACATTTCGCCCTTTCCATATACTGCTACGCGTCAGTTTTTTTTGTGCAGCAACAAAGGCAAGCAATACAAAACTAAGCAACTGTAGCGGATGTAGTACTATGCTTTTCCATAGGGATTGCCCGGATAGTAAGGCAATCATTACCCTGCTAAGTAAAATTAAGCTTAATGCAAATAAGCTTAATCGGATATCAACAAAGAAAATTAAAAGCAAGGGAGCTACCACCAGCAAAAATAAATACATACTAATCACAAAAATGCTATTGCCAAAGCCAACCAATACGTTTTTACTAAAACCCTCCAAAGCCTCCGAAAATCCGTGATACATTCTGCTCGAAATAAATCCACGGTCTAGCAGAACCTCTCCATCGCCACCCCAAACTTTTACAGCCCTCATAATTTCTATGTCTTCCACCACGTTCGCCTTCACGTGTTCGTGCCAGTTATTTTGGCGGTAGCTTGCTGCATCAAAGGCCATGCATTGACCATTAGCAGCTGAAAAAAGTAGATTCTTAGAGAGTTGTACCAAACGAAGCGGCAACAAATTGAGCAATACAAAATTAATGAGTGGCACGAGGAGTTCTTCTCCAAAAGTGCGCATCTCTTGCGTAGGAAAAATACTCAATAAATCTAGGCGACGGGTTTTCATGCGATGAATCAGGGCAGCAATAAACCCGGGTTGCACCCAAGTATCGGCATCTAAAAATACCCAATAGGTTCCCTTGGCTTCTTTAGCCAATTGATGACAGGCATAATTTTTACCCAGCCAACCTTTGGCTAAGGGTTGTCCTGTAAGTACTTTAATTCGAATATCTTTTGCGGCAAAAGATGCGCAAATAGCGGCGGTAGCGTCGGTAGAGCCATCGTCTAAAACTATAATTTCTAGGTTGGGGTATTCGTCTTGCGCTAACGATGTTAGCAGTTTAGCCATATTTCGCTCTTCGTTTCGGGCCGGGATGAGTACTGAAACCAATTCCTGGTGATGTTGTGTACTTTTAAACAAAAATGGACGAGAAATGAAATTAAATAGGGTTACAGAAAAACGAATGACTAAAAAAAAGAAAACCACATATACCCCTATCATACTTATACAATCTCTTGGTTTTGGCTACGTTTTGCTTGGCTATAATGCTTATTGTATTCGCTTTTAATAAGCTGCAAACTGGTAAACTCAGCACCCTCCCAAGTTTGCAAATAGGCTTTGGCCGTAGGTTTTTTAAACTGAAAATAATCTACCAAAAGAGCTACAAATAGGTATTGAAATTTACGGTCGGAGGAATTTATAACATTCATCAAGCCTTTTTCGAAAATCACCTCATCGCAGTGGCTAGAGAACAATTTACCTTGCGGAAAAATGACTACCAAATTAGCCGGATCGTTTAATAATTTACCGGCATATTCTAAAGTTTCAATCATGCTTCGCGATTGCTTTTTCACCGAAAAGGCACCCAAATATTTTAAAAATCCGTGTGCATGGTAATTCTCTTCGGTCACCAAAATATGGAATTTCTTATGCAGAAATAAACGGTTCAGCTGAAATAGTAAAAAGCCATCCCACCACGAAAAATGATTGGCTAGTAATAAAACGGCACGGTTCGGGTCAATTTCGATGGGATTGTAGTCGAAATGCTTAAAATTGCGGCCAATTATCCGGTTAATATACCAGGAAAAGAAGGCGTAAATAAAAGCGTTTCGGCGTGGCGGATACATGGTTTAAATATAGGAAATTTTACAAAGCGTTTCGCTTTCAGGCAGATAACTCATCCACAATTTTTGCCGAGAGTAAAGCCAACGGAATGCCACCACCCGGATGCACGCTGCCACCAACAAAGTACAAGCCCTTAATTTTAGACGAGAAGTTGGCATGGCGCAAAAAAGCCGCAAACTGGTTATTAGAACTGGTTCCGTACAAAGACCCTTGGTACGAAGCAGTTTTTTGTTCAATGCTTCGGGGGTCTAGTAGTTCTTCGGTTACTATGAGCTGAGCAATATCTCGATTCAACATGCGGGATAATTTATCGATGATGTTTTTTCGTGCTTCTGCAATAAGTTCATCCCAATTTTGGCCAGTATTGGCCGGTACGTTTATCATCACAAACCAGTTTTCAGCACCTTTTGGCGCATCTCCGGATTGGTATTTAGCACTTATATTGACGTAAATGGTAGGGTCAACATCAATAGATTGTTGCTCCCAAATAGCCGCAAACTCTTTTTTATAATCTTCGCTGAAAAAAATATTGTGCAAATCCAATTCCGGGAACTCCGCCTTAATGCCCCAATAAAAAATGAGTGCCGAACTGCTTCTCTCCTGATTTAAAATACGTTTTGGAGCGACTTCATTTTTTAACAATTGACGATAGGTAAACCAAATGTCCATATTAGAAACCACCCGGTCGGCAGATACATTTTCTCCATTTAAACGGATGCCTTTAACTTTTTTATCCTCCACCAAAATTTCTTCTACACGGGCATGGTAATTAAATTTTACGCCTAAATTTTCGGCCAGTTTAACCAGACTTTGCGTAATGGCAGCCATGCCACCTTTCGGAAAATAAGCGCCAAAATGTTGCTCTAAATGCGGAATTACATTTAACGTTGCAGGTGCTTTATAGGGGTTAGATCCGTTATACGTAGCATAGCGGTTAAAAAATCGGATGGTTTTATCGTCGGTAAAAAAATCGGTATTAGCGGTGTTCATACTCCTGAAAGGGTCAATTTTCGGAAATCGGAATACAGCTTTAAAGGTTTTCCAGTTCAGAAAAGATCGAAGCCGATGCAGGCTTTTTTCCAGAAAAATGGAATGGGTAATAGCATAAATCTGGGCACTATAATCCAGAAATTGATGAACTGACGAAGCCAAATCTTTGGTTTTCAAAGCTATTTCTTCCGCCAATTTATCTCGGTTGGCCCAAGCATTTATACGGGTACCATCTTCATAAAAATAACGGCAAACCGTTTCTAATTTTTCGTAAGTAAACTCATCTTTTGGATTTTTACCTGCCAAACTAAACAGCTCATCTACGTACTGTGGCATGGTAAACAAACTCGGCCCGGCATCAAACCTGAAATCGCCAGATCTAAACTCTGACAATTTACCACCGGGATAGGCATTGGCTTCGTAAACAGCTACTTCATGCCCTTTAACGGCCTGGCGAATAGCTGATGCAATTCCGGCAATTCCTGCGCCAATTACAATTACTTTAGCCACTAGGCTTCTTTTTTAGAATTAATCACCAAACGTTCCACAATCCGGTTGTTTTCTACATGTTCTGAAACAATTTCTTCCACATCGCTCAACTGCACTTTGCCGTAAAAAACACCTTCGGGATAAACCACCAAAATGGGTCCATGTTCGCAAAGATCAAAGCAGCCGGTTCGCTGCGTTCTGATTTCGGCATTTAGCCCTTTATCCTTGATCGCTTTCTTAAAAGCAGCCACTAAAGCCAGCCCATTAGCTTCACCACAGCAGATACGAGCATCGACTGCCCGTTGATTGGTGCAAATAAAAAGGTGTTTTTGATAAATCATAATAAGATTAGTGAATTTGCATTTCTAGTATGTTAAAATTGTATTTAACAAATGCAAGGCAACCCCAATAGTAAACTAATTAGGGATTTTGTTATTTACGTTTTGATGCGCCCAGAACTATAAAAGCATATCCTAAATATAAAGCTGAGACAATAGCTGTCAGAATAAAAATATCTAAATTCTCCATGTCATTTTTTTAAATTAAGGTAAATGAGCAGTCCTATCATTGTTGGTGGCCATAAACCAATAAATATAGCCCTCTCATAATCTTTCAATATTAGATAGTGGTATTCAGAAATAAATATGGTAACAATGATTGCTGCTAAAATAAGGTATTCTAATAAGGGTGTCTTTTTCATATTTTAAATAATAGTTTTTCTAAATATATAACTTCTATGTCTTCTAGGTGTTAAATTGTAAGCATTTTGCAATTAATTGCTTAAAAATAGCAATTTTTGAAACTAACATGACGAACAAAACAATAGTAGTAAGTGGCGGTACCGGCCTTATTGGTCAACGATTATGCAAAACCTTGCTTGATAAGGGCTACGAGGTGCGTATTTTAAGTAGGCAACTAAACCCAAGCATGGATAAACGCATGCGTTCGTTTACCTGGGATGTGGCCAAAAACGAGTTGGACGAACGTTGCTTTGAAGGGGCAGATGCCATCATCCATTTGGCAGGTGAGGCAATAGTAGATAAAGCATGGACGCCAGCCAGAAAAAAAGCTATTATTGATAGTAGAACCGCCTCTATTCGATTAATTTATTCCGCATTAAAAAACAACCACAACACATCCGTTAAAAGTGTAATTTCTGCCGCTGCCATAGGTTTTTATAGCGATAGAGGAGATGAAATACTAAGCGAAAGCAGCCCGGCAGGTGAAGGATTTTTAGCCGAATCGTGTATTGCCTGGGAGCAAGCTATTGACGAAGGAGAAGCCTTGGGATTGCGCATCGTAAAATTTCGTACCGGCATAGTTCTCGATGTGGAGGGCGGTGCTTTACCTCCTATGGCATTGCCCGTAAAATTCGGTTTTGGCTCAAACTTAGGCTCGGGTAAACAATGGATTTCTTGGATTCACTGGGAAGACGTGGTAAATATGTACGTATTTGCAGTAGAACATACCAGTTTACAGGGCACCTACAACATGGCAGCACCCGAACCCATTACCAATAGCACATTTACGCAAGCCCTGGCTAAACAATTTAAAAGACCGCTTTGGTTGCCAGGAGTCCCATCTATTTTACTAAAATCAGTATTAGGCGAACGCAGTGTGGCTATTTTGGGAAGCACCCGAGTAGCTGTTTCTAAAATTCAAGATGCTGGATTTAAATTCAATTTCACAACAATTTCATCAGCCTTAAATAATCTGTATGCATAAACCTGTTGTTACTATTTTTTGGTTCCGCCGCGATTTACGTTTACGTGATAACCGCGGACTTTTTGAAGCGCTGAATGCCGGCTTGCCGGTAGTGCCGCTCTTCATTTTCGATCGAGATATTCTTGATAAACTCAACGATCGTGCAGATGCTCGTGTGGGTTTTATTCAACAAGAAATAAGTGCCCTTAATGACGAATTAAAAGCTGTGGGGTCTTCTATGCTGGTGAAACATGCTACACCCGCAGAGGCTTGGGAAGAACTCTTGACTGAATACGACGTAAAAAACATTTTCGCGAACCACGATTACGAACCTTACGCTCGTACACGAGATGAACAATTGGCTACTCTATTTTCACAAAAAGGAATTGCTTTTCATACGTTTAAAGACCACGTAATTTTTGAGAAAGACGAAGTAGTAAAAGACGACGGAAAACCCTATACCGTGTTTACCCCATACAGCCGTAAATGGTTACAACGATTGAGTGAAACGGGAATTAAAACTTATCCGAGTGAAACCCTGCTAACCCGTTGCGAACAGCAAAAAAATAGAGAAATACCTAGCTTAGAATCCATGGGCTTTGAGCCAAGCAGCATAAGCATTCCGGGAAAAGAGTACACAAATGTGTTAGCTAACTATGGCAAAAACAGAGATTTTCCAGCTTTACCAGCTACTTCTAGAATAGGTCTTCATTTACGTTTCGGCACCCTCAGTATTAGAGAATTGGTGCAAACTGCACAAACCGTAGCCGATAAAACGTGGTTAATGGAACTCATTTGGAGAGAGTTCTACTTCACGATTTTATGGCACTTTCCGCATAGCGCCACACAAGCATTTAAGCCTGCATACGATCGCATAGAGTGGAGAAATAACGAACAAGAATTTGCCGCTTGGTGCGCAGGGAAAACGGGCTATCCCATTGTAGATGCCGGCATGCGGGAATTGAATACCACTGGCTTTATGCACAACCGGGTACGCATGATTGTAGCTAGTTTTTTATGCAAACACCTCTTAATAGATTGGCGTTGGGGCGAAGCATATTTTGCGCAAAAATTGTTAGACTACGAACAATCCAGTAATGTAGGCGGTTGGCAATGGGCTGCGGGCTGTGGCAACGATGCCGCACCCTATTTCCGAGTTTTTAACCCCACCCTACAAACTCAAAAATTTGATGCCCAACTGGTATATGTGAAAAAATGGGTCCCCGAATTTAGCGATCCGTTTACCTATAGCAAACCAATTGTAGATCATGCCTTTGCTCGTGAGCGGGTATTGAGTGTATACAAGAAGGCGTTGGAAAAATAGCCCTTAGTTGGCTACGTCGGTTACTTTAATATCAAAATACATACAAGAGAAAGGAGCAATACTACCGCTACCCGATATGCCATAACCCAATGCAGATGGAAGAATAATCTGCAAGGTTCCGCCTTTCTTTACCAATGGGAGTGCTAAGCGCCAACCCTCTACCGTGCTACTCAAGGTAAAGGTAGCTGGTGAACCAGCTGTTGTTTTATCAAAAATAGTTCCGTTTAAGGTTTTTCCGGTATATTCTACCGAAATAGCACTCGTTCCCGAAATGGTTTCGGTGCCAGAACCCAGATCGGTAATTTTATAATAGTATCCTTCGGCTGCTTTTGTAAATCCTGTTAAATTGTTTGTTTGCATGAATTGCAGAATGGTAAAATCGTCGTACTCAGCCAATTTAGTTGCGGTAAGGGCAGTTACCGTAAAATCTACCGAACTATTTCCGGGTACACTCCCACTTCCTCCTTTACCAAAGGCAAATCTCGAAGGCACAATAACACGGATACTACCACCTTGTTTTACCAACCCATTTTTAATTACTTCACGTAAAGAGTCTGGTTTAAAATATCCAAAATAGCTCCCATATCGGTTATTGAACGTATCAATAGAGGCATAGGTGCCATCTAATGTTTTAATAGTGTAAATCAATGGGATTTGGATAGAATAATCAATATTGGGGCCGGTACCAACCTGGGTTACCTGATAAAATATACCCGTTTGGCCATATTGCTGAACCGACAGATTATTGGCTTGAATATAGTTCGTAACCGCTTGCGCATCTACTTCGGCAATACTTGGATAAGTTTTGTCACACCCACTTAAGCCAGCTAAAGCTAGCATGCAAGCACAAAAGAAAGCGAAAAAGTTTCTAATCATCGGATTTTCTGAGCCACAAATTTATCCTTTTAAACGGAAAAAACGACAGCTTAACATTATTTAACAAAAAAAGCCGTCCCGACGAATGTCGGGACGGCTCTGATTTTATAAACCTAATAACAATATTTATTGGCCTCAATAAGCTGTTTAGCGACACGTTGGCGGGCATCTTTTATATTATATGGCGCCACTTTGGTAAAGCGACGTAAGCCTACCAACATCATGTTTAATTCATCACCTTCGGCAAAAGAATTTAAAGCCTCTTTACCAGCCAAATAAACCGAATCTACAGCTTCTTGCAAATAAATACGCATCATATCTAATTGGCCTTGCACGGCTTCTTCGCCTCTAGCTTTCACCAATTTTTCTACCCTCAAAATCGTCGATTCGACTACATATACCGCACCAATAATATCGGCGATATTCATCAGAATTTCTTGCTCTTTCGCCAAGCTCATCATCAGTTTTTGCACAGCCGAACCGGCAATCATGAGGCCTGCTTTTTTCAGATTTTTAAGCGTCTTTTTCTCGGCTGAAAATAAACTGTCATCCTCTTCGCCAAATTCAGGAATAGACATCAGTTCGGAAGCAACCGCTTGCGCCGGTGTCATTAAATCCAATTCACCTTTTAAGGCACGTTTCAACAACATGTCTACAATCAGCAAACGATTAATTTCATTCGTTCCTTCGAAAATGCGGTTGATGCGGCTATCGCGGTAGGCTCTATCCATTGGCGCTTCGGCAGAATAACCCATGCCTCCGTATACTTGCACACCTTCATCAACCACATAATCCAACATTTCCGATCCCCATACTTTTAAAATGGCGCACTCAACGGCAAATTCTTCGGTAGATTTTAGCTTGGCTTTACCTGTTTCCATGCCTTCGGCAACGAGTGCATCGTAGGCATCGTCGATGTTTTGGCCAGCTCGGTAGCAGGCACTTTCTATAGCGAAATTGCGGGTAGCCATTTCAGCCAATTTATAACGTATGGCACCAAATTTTGAGATTTGGAGTTTGAATTGCACCCGCTCATTGGCGTAATTAATAGACTTATCAATTACCGCACGAGAAGAACCGATAGCTGCTGCACCCAATTTAATACGACCAATATTTAAAATATTTACGGCAATTTTAAATCCATTTTGGCGATCGGAAAGCATATTTTCTACCGGCACCGGGCAATCGTTAAAAAATACCTGACGGGTTGAGGAACCTTTGATTCCCATTTTATGCTCTTCGGGATTCATAGTGATGCCCCCGAAACCTTTCTCTACAATAAATGCGGTAAGATTTTCATCGTCTTCAATTTTGGCAAACACAATAAAAATATCGGCAAAACCACCATTGGTAATCCACATTTTTTGGCCAGTAATTAAATAATGAGTACCCTCTTTATTCAACACCGCTTTGGTACGTCCCGAATTGGCATCGGACCCCGAGTTTGGTTCGGTTAAGCAATAGGAGGCTTTCCACTCTCCACTAGCTAATTTGGGAATGTATTTTGTTTTTTGGGCTTCGTTGCCATAATATAAAATGGGCAAGGTGCCAATACCGGTATGTGCCGATATGGCTACAGCAAAAGAGTGCCCAGCACCAACTATATCGGCCACCAACATGGAGGTGTTGAAGTTTTTACCAAAACCACCGTATTCTTCGGGAATGGAAACGGCTAATAGGCCTAATTCGCCCGCTTTATCGAGTAAACTTGGCATCAAGCCTTCTTCTAGTTTATCAATGCGGTCTAAATTTGGGTTAACTTCTGCCTGCAAAAAGTCTTCGCAGGTTTTTTTAATCATTAACTGTTCTTCGTCAAACTCTTCGGGAATGAAAATGTCTGCTGCTTCGGTGTCTTTGATGATGAATTCACCACCTTTTGTATGCTTTTTTTCCATGATATATTGATTTATAGCAGTTCAAAAATGCCTGCTGCTCCTTGGCCAGTACCTACACACATAGTTACCATGCCATATTTTTTATTTCTTGCTTTTAGTTCGTTGAGTATTTGTACGGTTAATTTGGCGCCTGTACAACCCAATGGGTGACCTAGGGCAATGGCTCCACCATTCACATTCACGATATCGGTATTTAAACCCAAGGTGTTTATAATGGCTAAAGATTGTGATGCAAAGGCCTCATTCAATTCAATTAAATCCAACTGATCTTGTTTCATACCTGCATTTTTCAACGCCAAAGGAATGGCTTCAATAGGACCAATTCCCATAATTCGAGGAGGGACACCTGCTACGCCATAACTTACCAAACGGGCAATGGGTTGTACGTTTAAATGCTTTAGCATGCTTTCAGAAACTACCAATACAAAGGCAGCACCATCAGATGTTTGCGACGAATTACCCGCCGTAATACTTCCATTGGCCGCAAATACCGGTTTCAATTTGGCTAATTTTTCGATGCTTGTATCCGCTCTCGGACCTTCGTCGGTGTCTACCACATAGTCTCGAGTTTTCTTTTTCAAATTGGCATCCACATAATTTTCGGTAACGCTGATGGGCAATACGCCAGCTTTTAAACGGCCGCTTTCTAAACCCTTAATGGCTTTTTGGTGAGAATTAAATGCAAATTCATCTTGTGCTTCTCTACTCACTTTGTAGTCGTTGGCAACGGCTTCGGCAGTTAGGCCCATGCCCCAATACCATTCGGGGTGGGCTTTGGCTACCTCTGGGTTGGGCACCAATTTCCAACCGCCAAAAGGCATGCCCGACATCACTTCTACCCCACCAGCCACAATACAATTGGCCATACCCGAACGAATTTTCGCTACAGCAGTGGCAATAGTTTCTAAACCGGAGGCGCAATAGCGGTTCATGGTTACACCGGGAACTTTATCGGTATTTAAACCCATCAGCGAAACCATACGAGCAATATTTAAGCCTTGTTCAGCTTCAGGCGTGGCATTGCCTACGATTACGTCGTCTATTTGTTCTTTATCTAAATTAGGCACCGAGGCCACGAGGGCTTTTACCACTTCGGCAGCCAATTCATCGGCTCTAGTAAAACGGAAAACTCCTTTGGGGGCTTTGCCCGCCGCGGTACGGTATCCTGCTATGATGTATGCTTCTTGCATGATTCTCCTTATTTAATTTCTTAATGGTTTTCCCTTGGTGATGATACTTTGAATACGTTCCAAGGTTTTCTTTTCTCCGCACAGCGATAAAAAAGCTTCCCGCTCTAAATCGAGTAAATACTGTTCGCTCACGATACTTGGTGCCGACAAATCGCCACCACACATCACGTAGCCTAATTTTTCAGAGATTTTTTTATCGTGTTCCGAAATGTAATTTCCGGCAAACATCGAATTGGCACCTGCGTAAACAATGCCTAAACCCGATTTGCCCAATACTTTAATATCTGTACGGCGCACCGGTTGGGTATATCCGGCATCGGCTAATTCCAAGGCTTTTGTTTTTGCATCGGCTATTAAGCGGCTGCGGTTCATGGTGATGCTATATTTACCGGCTTTTAAATATCCCAAATCGGCCGCCTCGGCACCCGAAGTAGAAACCTTGGCCATGGCAATGGTTAAAAAACGATCTTTTAATACATTTTGATCTATTTGACCATCTTTCAATTCATCGGATACTCGGAGTGCAAATTCTTTAGTTCCTCCTCCTCCGGGAATTAATCCGACACCAAACTCCACCAAGCCCATATAGGTTTCGGCATTAATCTGTACGTGATCGGCATGGAGTGAAAATTCGCAACTGCCACCTAAAGTTAAATTGTGAGGCGCCACTACCACCGGAATACTCGAATACCGCAAGCGCATGGAGGTATTTTGAAAAGCCCGAATGGCCATATTAATTTCGTCCCACTCTTGCTCAATGGCAGCCATAAAAATCATCCCGATGTTGGCACCGGCAGAAAAATTGGCCCCATCGTTTCCGATAACCAATCCACGGAAATCTTTTTCGGCCAAATCAACGGCTTTATTTATCCCTTGAATCACATCGCCACCAATGGTATTCATTTTGGTGTGAAATTCTAGATTGATAATACCATCCCCCAAATCGGTGATGGTGGTACCGCTATTTTTCCAAATGGTTTTGCTAGCCCGAATGTTATCTAAAATAATAAAGGCATCGGTACCCGGTATGGCTTTGTAACTTTTGCTCGGAATGTCGTAGTATTTTTTTACACCATCTTCTACTTTATAAAAAGAAGTATGCCCAGCAGCAAGCATCTCGTGTACCCATGGAGCCGCTTCGTTGCCTAGGGTTTTCATTCCAGCTAAGGCTTCGCTGATGCCAATGGCATCCCACACTTCAAATGGACCTAATTCCCAGCCAAATCCGGCACGCATGGCATCGTCTATGCGGTACAATTCATCTGAAATTTCGGGAATACGATCGGATACGTATTCGAATAAGCCGAAGAAGGCGGTTCTAAAGAATTCGCCGGCTCGGTCTGTGCCTTTGGCATAGGCCTTCATCCGATCGCGAAGGTTATCAATTAATTTTAAACCATCGAGTGTGGCCGATTTTACTTTTTCTTGCGGACGGTATTCTAGTGTTTTTAAATCGAGAGCTAAAATATCGCTTTTGCCATTTTCGCCTTTTACTTTTTTATAGAACCCTTGCTTGGTTTTATCGCCCAACCAATTATTTTCTTTCATTTTTAACACATAGCCCGGTAATTGAAAAAGAGCATGTGCTTTATCGTTGGGTACGTTTTGGTACAAGCCGTTGGCTACGTTAATCATGGTATCCAAGCCTACCACATCGGTGGTACGAAAGGTTGCCGATTTTGGACGACCCAATACCGGACCGGTATATTTATCTACCTCTTCTACTTTTAAATCCATTTTCTCTACCAAATGCAATAAAGACATGATGGAATACACACCTACTCTATTGGCAATAAATGCTGGCGTATCTTTACACAAAACCGTAGTTTTACCCAAAAACTGATCGCCGTAGTGCATCAGAAAATCTACAATTTCCGGATCGGTATGGGGTGTTGGAATAATTTCTAATAAGCGTAAGTATCTTGGCGGATTAAAAAAGTGGGTTCCACAGAAATGTTTTTGAAAATCTTCGGAACGTCCTTCGGCCATTAAATGAATGGGAATACCCGAGGTGTTGGAGGTAATTAAGGTGCCAGGCTTACGGAATTGTTCTACTTGCTCGTATACCTTTTTCTTAATATCTAGGTTTTCTACCACCACCTCAATCGTCCAATCGCAGGCAGCAATATCTTTCATGTTATCGGTAAAATTACCGGTGCTAATTCGGCTAAGGCTACGCTTGGTAAAAATGGGCGATGGGTTAGATTTTACTGCTGTTTCTAAAGCCGCATTTACAATTTTATTGCGCACCGCCGGATGCTCCAACGTGAGGCCTTTGGCTTGTTCTTCGGGTGTAAGCTCTTTGGGAGCGATATCTAACAACAACACTTCTAAGCCAATGTTAGCGAAATGACAGGCAATACGAGAACCCATAATTCCCGAGCCCAATACGGCTACTTTTTTAATCGTTCTTTTCATAGTCCAGATGTAGGGTTATAGGCCAGCGTGAGCTGGTTTATTTTTTGTAAGGCCGCAATTAATTGCTGGCGCTCTTTTTGTTCTAAATGGATGTTTAAATAGTCGTTAAACTTGCGCACTACTTCTTTGGCTTTTTTGCGCTGCTCTTTACCAAAATCGGTGAGGTAAATTTTTACTGAACGTTTGTCTTCTGGCGAAACCTTGCGGTAAATTAAGCCCAAGCCCTCCATGTTATTTAACATGCGTGATAAGCTGGTAGATTTTACGCCCAACAAACTAGCAATTTGAGAAACCGCTGTACCCTCGTCGTGAATATTAATAAGGGCATAGCCCAAGGCTTGTGTAATACCAAAACCCGAAGCAATTTGGTTATAGGTATTGGCTACATTTTGCCAAACAACCTTTAAAAAATAATCAACGGTATCTTCTGGTTTCATCTTATTACTATGCTTGCATAACAAATATAAGATTTCAAAATTGATATGCAAGCATAGTAATTGATTTTTTAAATTTTATTGTTGAGTATTTGATACCTTTGTTAAGAAAGGCATACGTATGAAAGAAATTACTGTAAAAGAACTTAAGCGTAAATTAGATAAGCAAGAAGATTTTCAGCTGATAGATGTTCGGGAAGAGTTTGAATATGAAGTATCTAACCTAAACGGCGAAAATATCCCATTGGGTGGATTGCTGTTAGAAGTAGAGAAAATTGCCACCGATAAACCCGTAATTATACATTGCCGCAGTGGCGCACGCAGTGCGGCCGCAATTATGCAATTAGAGGCACAAGGATTTACCAAATTATACAATTTAAAAGGAGGCATTCTTGCGTGGGCTCAAGAAATTGACCCTAACATACCGGTATACTAATATGATTTTCAAAGTTTTACTCAACGTATTGTTAAATATTGGCATTATGGTACTCACGCTTAGCACCTATTGGGCGGCTAAGGGACAACATTATGGTATTACAGCGGCAGCACTTTTTTCACTGGCCTTGCTTATATTCTTAAAAGCCAGGTTATTAAAAAACGTAAAAAGCCTCTCAAAAAAAGATTAAATTTCACTTAAACAACAAATACTATGTTTTTACTCATTTTAGGCCTTGTTGCCTTAATCGTAGGTTTCCAATTGTCTCGTGCAGATAATCCCGTTCAAAAATTTAGCAACCCACTGCGTATTACAGGTGTTATCTTACTTTTAGTAGGTGCTTCCGTATCTATGTTTAAGGTTATTGATGCCGGGCAAGTAGGTGTTAAAACCTTATTTGGTAAGGTAGAAAACGATGTGTTATATAGCGGATTAAACGTGGTAAACCCATTGGTAGAGGTAACTAACTTTGATACCAAAACACAGAACTATACCATGTCGGGTATTCATGATGAAGGAACCAAAGCTGGCGACGACGCCATTCGGGTTTTATCATCTGATGGATTGGAAGTAACCATTGATCTTTCTGTTTTATTTAAAGTTAGAGCTACCGAAGCACCACGTATTTTAAAAGAGATTGGTAACGATTATTTGGATAAAATTGTTCGGCCAATTTCCCGTACCGCCATTCGCGATAATGCAGTTTATTACGAAGCAGTAGCTTTATATTCTACCAAACGTCAGGAATTTCAGGATAAAATTTTTAAAACCATTAACGAGAGTTTTGCCAAACGGGGTTTAGTTTTAGAGCAATTATTAGTCCGCAATATCACCCTGCCCGAATCGGTAAAGAAAAGTATTGAGTCTAAAATTAATGCCGAACAGGATGCCCAAAAGATGACCTTCGTTTTGCAAAAAGAACGTCAAGAAGCAGAGCGTAAACGAGTAGAGGCACAAGGTATTGCCGATTATCAGCGTATTTTATCTACGGGCTTAAGCGATAAACAATTGCAGTACGAAGCCATAAAAGCACAAAAAGAAATTGCTTTATCGCCAAATACTAAAATCATTATTATGGGGAATAGCAAAGGGGCGCCGGTGATTATTGGGAATAACTAATGCATGCAGAATAGTTTATACCACCCATTTAAAACCCTGCAATTTGATGCAAAGCACTGCTTTTTAAGTGGACAGCCGCTGGTATCGGCCGAAGAAGAAAAAGGCGTGTTTGCGCCTTGGTTTTTGCAAGCCTTTGGCTTAGCGGATCGTCCGTTTAAATTACTTGATGAGAGCATTACCAGCTACCAACAACTTAAAATTCCTTGTAGTAGTGCTGTGTACGAAGAGGCCATAACACCGCTAGAAGCTGAAATTCAAGAGGCTTTTTCGAAAGGTTATGAAGGGCTAAAAGAAGTTTCGGAGATTAAACTTTTTCAGTGGATAGCCAAACTTTTATATGGTATTATTTACCACGAAATTAAACAAGGCATTCGTCAACAAAAAACCCTTGGCGAAGCTTTTACATTATCGCAAGCTATGGAGCATAAGTTCGGGAACTTGCATATCATGCTGCAATCGCTCATTCAACCTATTGGCTTCGAAGAACCTACACCTTGGAGCATTAAGGTGTTTAAACTAGCGCAAGAAGACGATTTTTTTAGCTATCGCGATGAGTTAAATACCTTAAGCTTTAGCTTGCGTGCCCACGATTTTGGCATTATTGCTTGCTTGCAAGATAATGGTACCAATGTGCAATACCACCACGGAATATTGGAAATTTGTGATGATCAGACACTAAGTCCGGCTCAGTTTGAAGAGCTCTGTGCTCGTTTTTTTTATTCGGCCTATTTATTTAACCGCCTACCCGAATATGCCGTACTTCCAACTCCCGAGACCATATTTATAGAGGCAATGCCGCTTCAAGGCATAAGCAGTAAACCCATTTTTGATGTTTGGGATGTGAAAACCTACGGACAAGTACTCGAAAATTTCTGGAAACCTTGGGGTTTTACCCTCCTCGAAATTATTAAAGACCCGGAAAAGCCGATGAGTTTTTTAATGGATGAAGCTGGCGCCTTTCAACAGCAGCCACTCCACTAATTACCTGCCTAACAGTTGGCCCACAAAGTAGGGCACAATATCTGGGTGATACAAAACCGTAATACTTACACCTGCCAAGGCCCCGTAAAAATGCGCATCGTGGTTTATATGATCACTTGAATTACGAGAAGCGTACCAGCAATAACCCAAAAACAGAAATCCATACAACACCGCCGGAATGGGAATAGGCAATGGGAAAATCATCATTTTGGTAAGCGGATAAAATAAGATGTAGCTAAACACCACCGCACAAACCGCTCCCGATGCGCCTAAACTATTGTACCAAAAATCATTTTTATGTTTTATAATAGAACCTAAATCACTCAATACTAAACTAAGTACATACAAGCCTGCAAATTGCCAGTGGCCAAAGCTGCTTAAAGAAGCTAAGGTTTGCTCTAAAGGGAAAGCGAAGAAATAAAAGGAGAGCATATTTACGAGCAAATGCCCCCAATCTTTATGAATTAAGCCACTGGTAAACACCGAGTACACCCGTTGCCCTCGGCTTACACTATACGGATGTAGCATAAACTTTCCGTAAACCTCGTGGTTGGAGAAGGCGTAAATACTCGTGATAACCGTAAATAATAAAACTATACTAGCTACCGGAGTTTGGCTTAAATATTCTTGCATGATACTTAATTTAAAATTCTTCCGACCGGATACCGATTAACCGTTTTTTCTAAATAATCAGAATGACGATAGACCCAATCTAACTGTGCCGAGCCACTTTTAGCCAAGGCTTCGTTTTGTGCTTTTGCTTCTTCCAATTGTTTCCGTAATTCAGGATTTTTTTTCAGCATTTCTGCTCCAGTATCTTCAAACACATAAGCCGAAAAATATTCCTTTTGGCCCAAAATACTATCAAAAAAGTTCCACGCAAAAAAGGAATCCACGCCTTGTGGTTCTAGAGTTTCTACAATGTATCTGTTTTGAGGTTGATTCACCCGAACCACATAATCGCCGGCATAAAATTGCACCGCCTGTTTTTGAGCTTTCAGCGTTACTTGGCTGTGTAAGTAATGTCCTTCGTACGGCTTAGCCCCGGTTTTATAATCAACAATGGTGTACATTTCTAGGCGATATACACTATCTTTTTTTAGGCGCTCTAGTTTTACCCCATTTAACTGCAACAAACTAATTACCTTTTGCCAAGCTTGTGGAATGATGTAGGCTTTGGGTGCTTGAACGCTTAAGGTAGCTTCGTAATGGTTAAACCAAGGAATGGTTTTCTCGTAAGGCTTTGTTCTATCGTAATACAAGCGATTTTGACCGCTAATTTCGCTGGGTTTATAGCCAGCTTCAAAGCCTTTAAAACGCAAACTATCTACCCGTTTTCCATCAAGTTTCCAGTTTAATGCAAATTGCGTTTGTTGAGCTGCTTGCGCCAAAGCTTGCGCCCTCACTTTGCCAATTTCGGTAGCATGTTCTTGCGTAAAGGCTACCAAGTGTTTCATTAATTGATAGCTAGCCTGCACCCGTTGGGCAAAAGGTTTGAGCATGTGGGTTTCGGGCATATAGCCCATGGTTTGGTGCAATGCTGCATAGCCGGTGCTAAATCTGGGAGACTCTAAAAATGCTTGTATACCGAGGTCGGGCGTTTCGCCCACATGATCTAAATAAGGTGTCATTTCAAAACCGCTATCCTTCATGCGCTTAAACAATTCGGGTGTGAGTTGTTTGCTCATGTAATTGGCCAAAGTAGGACTTAATTTATCCTGCTGGGTATCAATCAGGGTCATTACATATTGATAATCGGCGCCATTACTGGTATGGTTATCAAAAAAGATATCGGGTTGCCAGGTAATAAAAATTTCTTGAAATGATCTCGAATTTTTAGAATCTGTTTTAATAAAATCTCTGTTTAAATCTAGGTTTTGAGCATTTCCTCGAAAACCATAGGCCTCCGGACCATTTTGGTTGGCTCGGGAAGTGGATGAGCGGTTTAAACTTCCATCAATATTGTAAAGCGGAATCACACAAATCACCACATCGGCGGGCAGCAACCGGTTTTTCAATATATCTCTTACCAACATCATCGAAGCGTCAATGCCTTCGGGCTCACCCGGGTGAATGCCGTTGTTGATTAATAGAATGCGTTTATTTTGATTACGAAGCGCTGCTGGATCGAAATTTTTATTTTTTGAGAGCACAGCCAAATGAAGTGGCTTCCCGCTATCAGTTAAACCGCAAGTAAGTAGCTTAAGCTCTTCAAATTGCGCATCTAATGCTTGGTAAAAGGCAATGGCCTGGGCATGTGTGGCACTTACATTTTTAGTAGGGCTTTGCTCAAAAGGTGTTAACTGGCCATAACTAGGTAAGTAGCCCATGAACAAGATGATAAGAAGTTTTTTCATAAGTTTAGTTCATTCAATTTGCCCAAAGCTTTTATGCTTCGCCCTATTTTATCAGTTTAAAACTTTGTTTTACCCCACCTGAACTGATTTTTAATACATAGTTACCCTGTGGCCAATGCTGCGAATTAATTACTGAAACGCCACTTTTTTCTACTAAAACAGGTAGCTCTTTTTGTATTAGTTTGCCCTGCATGGTGTAGATGGATAGTGTAGTTTCTGCCGACGAAAAATTACGCAAATACACCGAAAATTGATCGCCAATAGGATTCGGATAGATTTTTACAAAATTCTCGGGATTCAGATCATCGCTCACCTTCTGCGTGGTATTGTTTTTAGTTATGAGCCAATATTCCGGGTCTACCACCACACTAGTAGGAATAAAACCCAGTTGCTTAATAAATACTTCGCCATTTGTTTTATTATCGAGCACAAGAGTTTTAGTTTGGCTTGCATTCGAAAATTTTAATGCTAGGGGCAATTCAAAAAAATCAACCGAGGGATGCGAAGTAGTTTGATTGAGTTTAATCCGCACGTGGTCAGTGCCCACGGGGGTCCATTGTACTTGGTAACTCGGATAACCCTGCCCTTCGTACCAATCTTTGAAAAATTCAGTTAAATCTACGCCACTTACTTGCTCTAAATTTCGTTTCAAATCAGCAGTTCGAGCAAAACCATATACTAATTTCGGATCTTTTTGATACTGCTGAATGGCTTTAAAAAATACCTCATCGCTTAACTTCCAGCGCAACATATACAATAAATAAGACCCTTTTTGATACGATAATCGGCTATTAAAAATACGGCCCACATTGGTCGTATCGCTCACTTTTACCGACCCGTCCGGCAGTGATGTAATGAAGTCGACTGCTTGTTTACGCTTCAAAATTATATTATCCCAATTAATTTGGCCGTATTTATTCTCGTCGTAAAAGCTAGCCAAATGAGTAGCAAAGCCCTCATTCAACCAGATATCTTCCCAAGTACCGCATGTAATTTTATCGCCAAACCATTGATGAGCCAATTCGTGGGCTACCAAACTTTCAGACAGGTTAAACATAAACGAATTGGTTTGGTGCTCCATTCCTCCACCCCAGCCAAATTGAGTATGCCCATATTTTTCGTTAATAAAAGGATAATCGCCAAATTTTTGGTGAAACAAAGCCATGGCAAAAAGGGTATTCTGCGTGCCCTGTTGAAAAGCAGTTAAACTCTCTGGGTAAGCAAAAGTTTGAATAGGTAAGTATTTGTTACCCAATTGCACATTCACAGAAAAAACACTGTAATTGGTTACTGCCAAGCACACCAGATACGATACAATGGGGTAGCGATGTTTCCAATAGGTACGTGTTTTTCCTCCTTCCAATACCGTTTCACTTTTTAACAATCCGTTTGAGGATGCTTTGTACATAGAAGGATGGGTAACAAACACATCAACAGAGTCGGCTTTATCGTCTAAGCCATTTTTGCAGGGCCACCACTCCCGACTACCGTAAGGTTCACTTAAGGTCCACATGCCAGCCACACCATTGTGGGTATTATTTATAAAGGCACCAAAACCAGTATTGGGGCCTGGGCTACCTTGATAAGTTATGCTTAATGAATCTAATGTGCCTGCGCCCAGGCTAGCGGGCAAATTAATAGTAAGCACATTATTTAAATGTTGCTTAGCCAAAACTGATGAACGTTGCTTTACTTCGGTAACCGACAAGTTATTCATCAAATCCAAACTGATGCTATTAATTGACGTTTTAGCTACGTAATACACCGTAACTTTGCCCGAGATGTAACGTATTGCAGGATCAATAATCCATTCGCAACGATAATATTTTACATCAAAAGCATCACTAGCCGTTGTAAATTGAGCCATTTGGCCACTTTGTAACTGTAATCGCTGATGAACAGCGGCTTCTTGTTGAGAAATGGTCTTTAGCTCCTCGATGTTTTGAGCAAAAGCAAAATAAGGCAATGCTATAAAAGCTAGATAACAAATAAATAGAAGATGGCGCATAAGCTGTTTAACTAATAAAGAATCTTAAAAATAAGATTCTTTATTAAGAATTCAACTAAAATAAGTTGAAAGAGGCTATATTTAAACACCATATACACGTATTTCATGCAGGCCCTTAGCTCCTATTCTTTTACAGCCCATACTCGATTTTTACGCTATGTAACTATCGATACACAATCAGACCCCTATTCTTCTAGCTGCCCATCTACAGAGAAACAAAAAGATTTGGGGAAGGTATTGGTTGAAGAATTACTAGCCATGGGTATTGTTGATGCACATATAGACGAGCATGGCTATGTATACGCCACCTTGCCAAGCAATACCAGCAAGCAAGTGCCGGTGCTTTGTTATTGTTCGCATATGGACACTTCACCGGATTGTAGCGGTGCGGGCGTAAAGCCCATTATCCATAAAAATTACCAGGGCCAAGATTTGGTACTACCCGATGACCCCAAACAAGTATTATGTTTAGCTGAACACCCAGATTTAAATGAGCAGTTAGGCAACGATATTATTACGGCTAGTGGTACCACTTTGTTAGGTGCCGATAACAAAGCTGGACTTGCAGAAATTATGGATTGTGTTCATTTTCTGCTAAATAACCCGGAAATTAAGCACGGGACCATTAAGCTGCTGTTTACCCCCGATGAAGAAATTGGCAGAGGTGTAAACAAAGTGGATTTACAAAAGCTAGGTGCAGAAGTAGCCTATACCGTAGATGGCGAAACCTTGGGATCTTTAGAAAATGAAACCTTTTCTGCCGATGGTGCCGTAATCCGTATTGCCGGCGTGGCTTCGCACCCGGGCTTTGCAAAAGGCAAGATGGAGAGTGCCCTCAAAATAGCCGCAGAACTAATTGCAGCATTACCCAAAAACGAAAGTAGCCCAGAAAGTACCGAAGGCAAACAAGGCTTCATTCATCCGGTAGCAATAAAAGGAAGTGTAGAAGAAACCATAATTGAACTTATTTTACGTGATTTTACAGATGAAGGTTTGGTAGCGCATGCAAATTATCTCCGTAAACTAACCGAAGAAGTATTAAAAGCCTACCCGAATGCCACGTATAACTTAAAAACAACAGAGCAATACCGCAACATGAAGCAGGTATTGGACCAGCACCCTAAATTAACCGAGCTTGGCTTAGAAGCCATCCGCAGAGCAGGAATTAGCCCAAAATTACAAAGTATACGTGGAGGTACCGATGGTTCTCGGCTATCGTTTATGGGCTTGCCTTGCCCAAATATTTTCGCAGGAGAACATGCTTTTCATAGCAAATTGGAATGGGTATCGGTACAAGATATGCACAAAGCCGTAGAAACCTTGGTGCATTTGGCTGTATTGTGGGAAGAAAAATCTTAATTTTTTACCCAATAAAATATCTTCCAATAAGTGGCGTTTTACATCAAGCATGTAAACAAATTGCCCATGAACATTTTATATACTGCTCCCTCTGCCATATCGGGCATGGGCTTATTTTGTAAGCGCACTCTAGCTTATGAAGAGTGTATTCTTAGCCTAAAAGGCGATCATGTTTTTCATGATTATACCCCAAAATTTGCAAAAGAAGGACCCAATTGGATTGGCATTGGACCTAACGAATGGCTTATTCCACTGAAGGGAAGCCCCGTGCTACTCGTAAACCACTCCTGCAAACCCAACGTATTTATTAACCAGTATTTAGAATTAGTTGCAGCTAAGCCATTAGAACCAAATACCGAGTTGCTGTTAGATTATTCATCAACAGAATTAGACCCTTATTGGACAATGGCCTGTGCATGTAAAAATGATAATTGCCGGAAATTGATTAAAAATTTTGAATCTTTGCCGAGCCTACTAAAAGTAAAGTACAGTTATTTCATTCATCCTTGCTTTTGGAAAACATCGATAGAAAAAGAATGGGAATAGAGCCCTAAAAAACAAAAAAAATGCGTGGGCAAGTAGCCCGAGTGAAATAGGTACTGCGACTACCCACGAACAACGGACTACACCCACGCAATTGTGATGCATTAAATCCATTTTTTGTTCGTTTATTAAATTAAGTCGCAGTTTAAAATCACCAAAATAGCTGATGCAATATTTTGATGTCTACAAGTAGCATGTCTATTCGTAGATATTGATATACAAAGATACGTATAAAAAATTAGGTCTAAAGTGCAATTTTCGAAAATTTGCACAAAACTAGCGGCACCTTGATTAACTTAATTTGATGCGTAAAACTACCTAATTTTGCTGGGTACGGCCACTAAATTACTAGTGGCCTTGGCTAAAATTTTATCGGAATGATGGATGAGTTCTGCTTGCACATATACGACTGTTCGGCCATTGCGAATTACTTTGGCTTTTGCCACCACTTCGTCGCTTACCTTGGCGGCATTAATAAAATCAACTACCAAGTTAAGCGATACAAAAGCTTGTTCTTTATTTAGACTGGCCACAGCAGTGCCTATTACGTCGTCTAACATTCCGGAAATAACGCCGCCATGCAACATACCAAACGGATTGGTCATATCTGGCCGAACGGCAAAACGAACAGCAACCTCACCCAATTCGGCCTGCTCTAACACACCATCTAGCCAATGTGCAAAAGGCGATGGGCTATTCTTTGTAGATTTGCCAATGTGTGCCTGCAACCAAGCCAAGCGTTTGTTTTCCATAAGTAGCTTAGGCTTTTTTAGCCCAATTATCTTTTAGGGTAACTGTTCTGTTAAACACTAAATTCTCGGCAGTAGTATCGGTATCTAGGGTAAAATATCCTTTGCGAATAAATTGATATCCACGTCCCAATTCAGCGGTAGCCAAATCGGGTTCTATATAAGCCTTAGAAAGCACTTGCAGACTATTTGGATTGATATACTCCTTAAAATCGCCGTCTTCGTTCGATGGATCTTCTGCTTGAAACAAGCGATCGTATAAGCGCACTTCGGCAGTTTTAGCCTGGGCTACACTTACCCAATGAATGGTACCTTTTACATGCAAGCCACTGGTATCGGTACCCGATTTAGATTCCGGAATATATTCGCAGTGCACTTCGGTTACTTTGCCAAAATCATCGGTTTTAAAACCGGTGCAGGTTACAATGTATGCGTTTTTTAAGCGTACGCTCAAACCTGGGGCCAAGCGGAAATATTTTTTCTCGGCTTCTTCTTTAAAGTCTTCCCGCTCAATCCACAATTCTTTGCTAAACGGAATGCTTCTTTCTCCATCGCCACCCTCTACTTCGGGATTATTTTCACCGTGGAGAAGTTCTTCTTGGCCATCGGGATAATTGGTGATTACCAATTTAATGGGATCGAGCACCGCCATCCGTCGCCACGCCGTTTTGTTTAAATCTTCGCGAATGCAAAACTCCAACAAACTCATTTCTATCAAATTTTCACGCTTGGCTACGCCAATTTTATCGCAAAAATTACGAATACTGGCAGGGGTGTACCCACGACGGCGTAAACCACTAATGGTCAACATCCGAGGATCATCCCAACCGTTTACAAATTTTTCGTTTACCAACTGCAGTAATTTGCGTTTGCTCATTACAGCATAATCGATATTCAATCGGGCAAACTCGTATTGTTTTGCAGGGAAGATTTCTAATTTTTCAATAAACCAATCGTATAATGCACGGTGCGGAATAAACTCCAAGGTGCAAATAGAGTGGGTAATTTTTTCAATAGCATCACTTTGCCCGTGTGCAAAATCGTACATCGGGTAAATACACCAGGCATCGCCTGTACGGTGATGCGTAGCATGTTTAATGCGGTACATCAACGGATCACGAAGGTGCATATTGGGCGCAGCCAAATCAATTTTAGCACGTAAAACTTTAGCACCATCTGGATATTTTCCGGCTTTCATTTCTTCAAATAATTGAAGATTTTCTTCGATGCTACGGCTGCGGTAAACCGAAGGGGTGCCGGGCACAGTGGGAGTTCCCTTACCGGCGGCAATTTCTTCAGCAGTGCTATCATCTACATAAGCCAAATCTTTTTTAATCAGTGTTACAGCAAATGCATATAGCTGGTCAAAATAATCGGATGTATATAATTCTTGAGCCCAATCAAAACCCAACCACTTTACATCTTTTTTTATACTTTCTACATATTCGGTTTCCTCGGTCACCGGGTTGGTATCATCAAAACGCAAATTGGTTTTGCCACCATATTGCTGAGCCAAACCAAAATTTAAACAAATAGATTTGGCATGGCCTATGTGCAAATAGCCATTGGGCTCTGGGGGGAAACGAGTAAGTACCCGCCCGTCGTGGGTGCCCTTTTTTAAATCTGCTTCAATAATTTCTTCCAAGAAATGTAATGACCGCTCTTCACTCATAATTTATCTTTTGTTTTAATTTAGATAGGGCAACAAAAATAATAAAATTACCCCGCATTGCACCATGTATCTAGTTGCTAGTGCATTGAGATTTTCTTGCTATTTTTACAACTTAAAACAAAAAATAGTGAAAAGACCAATTCGTGTATTAGTGGCCAAAGTGGGCTTAGACGGCCACGATAGAGGAGCCCGCATTATTGCTACATCATTACGTGATGCAGGTATGGAAGTTATTTATACTGGTTTGCGTCAAACACCTGAAATGGTGGTAAATACGGCTCTGCAAGAAGATGTAGACGCCATTGGTGTTTCCATTTTGTCTGGGGCACACCTTACTGTTTTTCCAAAAATTATAGAATTAATGAAGGCCAAAGGGCTAACAGATGTACTACTCACCGGCGGAGGCATTATACCAGATGCCGATACTAAAAAACTACAAAATATGGGCGTAGGTAAATTGTTTGCTCCGGGCACAAACACGCAGGAAATTGCCCTATATATTACGAATTGGGTAGCCAAAAATCGCTCTTTTTAATTTCAACTTATGAATTACGAAAACATCCTATTATCGCTAAATAACCGCATTTTACGCATTACTATCAATCGCGAAAGCAAATTAAATGCCCTAAATAAATTAACCTTGGCCGAGTTGCATGTTGCACTAAGCGATGCCTTTAACAACCCCGAGGTGGGCGGCATTATACTTACCGGAGCCGGACCAAAAGCTTTTGTAGCCGGAGCAGATATTAGTGAATTTGCCGACTTAAATACCGATGAAGGGCGTATTTTTGCTCAAGAAGGTCATCATAAAGTATTTGATCGTATGCATGCCAGCGAAAAACCCATTATTGCAGCTATAAACGGCTTTGCTTTAGGTGGTGGCTTGGAATTGGCCATGGCTTGCCACATACGAATTGCATCAGAAAATGCACGTTTAGGTCTACCAGAAGTAACCTTGGGTTTAATTCCAGGATATGGTGGTACGCAACGCCTTACCCAATTGGTAGGCAGAGGCCGAGCCTTAGAAATGATTTTAACTGCCGATATGATACCCGCTGCCAAAGCCTTAGAAATTGGCTTGGTAAACGAGGTAGTAGCTCCAGAAAACCTGTTGGTAGCTGCTGAAGAAAAAATAAACAAAATTTTAAGTAGGGCCCCCATTGCAGTAGGCGCAGCTATCAATGCTGTAAATGCCTCTCTAACCGATGGCGTAAACGGCTTTGAAGAAGAAATTAACCAATTTGCTCGTTGTTTTGATACCGCCGATTTTAAAGAAGGCGTGTCGGCATTTCTAGAAAAAAGACCTGCTCAATTCAAAGGTCGTTAAGGCTTTTTTAACTAGTAGGATAAAATCTGTATATTTAACTCAACACAAAACCTCGTGTAGAAGAAATTCTAGGCCATTTTGAGACAGATTTTATGAAGCAAATCTTAGTTATTGATGATGAGGTTGCGATTGGGCAACTTCTTTTTAATTTTTTAAGCAGAAATGGATTTGAAGTTGAAACAGCTACTTCGGGACTTGGCGCATTTGAAAAATTAAGTACTAAGGCATTTGATTTGGTGCTTTGTGATTTCCGATTAAAAGACACCGATGGCCGTGAAATTCTCAAAGAAATTAAAGCCAATTATCCGGGTACTGGCGTAATTATTATTACAGCCTATTCTGATATTCGCTTGGCTGTAGAACTCATTAAACTAGGCGCTTACGATTATATCAGCAAGCCGCTTTACCCCAATGAGATACTAAATACCATCAATAAAGCCATAGAAACTAGAGAGGCTATTCATACATCTGTTTCAACCTTGCCGATACCAGAAAAGGTAACGCCAAAAAAGGGGAAAGAAATAAGCACCGATCTTGGCTATGTGGTAGGTGAAAGTGATGTTTCCCTAGAACTTATGCGCCAAATAAATTTGGTAGCACCCACCAATTTCAGTGTACTTATTTATGGCGAAAGCGGTACCGGAAAAGAGGCCGTTGCCAAAAGCATTCACTTAAAAAGTAGCAGAAAAGAAAAAATTGCGCTGGGAAATAACTGTTCGAGAGGCCGAATTAGAAGCAGAACTTAAACAGCTTCAAAGTATAGTGAATACACCCTTTAGGTGGGTTCGTACTATTAGAAATCTATTTAGTCATAACGAATCAGGCAAATCGGATATAGTTAGCACTTTGGCGCAATTGGGTTTACCCATTCTGCTCAACTCTGTAATTTTCAAAAAATCGAGCATGGTGCTAAAAGGATTGGTTGCCATTGTAAGCCAACAAGTAGCCCGAGGGCTTACCGCAAAAAACGTAGCATCGTGGTTGGAGACCTTAATGGATTGGGTAAAGAAAACTGAAAAATCGGGGACTAAAAAAGTGGAAGAGCCAGGTGAAAAAGAGGCTAAAGAATAACGCTAAATTTTACCGTTTTCCAAATCGGCATACATGGCTTCTACTTCTTTCAAATGATTAGCCAAAATCACTTTTCGTTTCAGTGAAAGTTTAGGAGTAAGCTCACCGCCATCAATGCTCCACTCTTTAGGCAATAGCGTAAACTTTTTAATTTGCTCCCAGCTTCCAAAATCAACATTTAATGCGGCCACCTCTCGTTGGTACTTTTCATGTACCTCGGGTAGTTTTATAGCCTCTTCTTTAGAGGTGTACGGAATGCCTTTAATGGCACACCACGATTGTAGGGTGGCAAAGTTTGGAACAATTAAAGCCGATGGGAACTTGCGATTTTCTCCCACCACCATGACTTGTTCAATCAAGGTCGACTCTTTAAATTTATTTTCGATAAGCTGTGGCGCAATATACTTACCGCCAGCTGTTTTAAATATTTCTTTCTTTCTATCGGTTATGCGCAAAAAGCCATCCGGAGTCATTTCACCAATATCGCCGGTATGAAACCACCCTTCGGCGTCCATTACCTCGGCTGTTAAATCGGGTCGTTTATAATAGCCTTTCATAATGTTCGGGCCCTTGCATAAAATCTCCCCATCCTCGGCAATTTTAACCTCCACATCGGCAATAAGTTTACCTACGGTACCAAATTGTGCTTGGTATTTCCCCAAGCCATTTACAGAAATTACCGGTGAAGTTTCGGTAAGACCATAGCCCTCCAATACTGGAATGTTGGCAGCCCAAAATACTCTTGCTAAACGGGGCTGCAAAGCTGCACCTCCTGACATAAGGGTTTTTACTTCGCCACCCAAAGCGGCACGCCATTTGGGAAACACCAATACATTGGCAATGGCTAATTGGAAATGATACCAACACCCATTTTTGCCATACAATTCGTATCTCAACCCTAAATCTAAGGACCAATAAAAAAGTTTGCGTTTAATCCCTTTAAGCTCCGAACCTTTTTCTACAATTTTATCGTAAATTTTTTCGAGCATTCGAGGTACCGTTGTAAAGCCGTTTGGTTTTACTTCTTGTATATCGGCCATCACGGTTTCTAAACTTTCGGCATAATAAATGCTCACACCCATGTACATATTCATATACGATACCATGCGCTCAAAAATGTGCGAAAGTGGCAAGAAACTCAATGCTTTTTTTAAGTTAGGCGGATAAATACCCGCCGTAGCCACCAGGTTAGAAACTAAGTTGCTATGGGTAAGCATCACTCCCTTCGGTGTGCCAGTGGTACCCGAAGTATAAATTAGCGTAGCTAAATCTTCTGGCTGAACACTAGCTCTTAATGGCTGTAAATCTATTTCTGAGCTACTTTTATCGAACAGTTCTTTCCAAAATGGAGCCCCATCGTGTTCATTAAAAGAGTAAATCTCTAGGGCTAAGTTTTCTTCTTTTTTAACTTTAGTTAGTTTGGCTACCAATTCTTTGCTACCTGCAAATACAAACTTTACCTCAGCATCTTTTAAAATAAAACGAATGTCTTGCTCAGATAATGTGGGATACATGGGTACCAATACGGCACCTATTTGTACAATGGCCAAATCGCACATATTCCACTCTGGTCGGTTTGTGGACATAATAGCCACCCGATCGTTACGTTGAATACCCGAAGCCAATAAACCACGGCTGATTTCATCAACAAGATGTAAAAATTGAGATTTAGAATAGGTAATCCACTGCCCTTGCTGTTTTCCAGCAATGAATACTTCTCCCATAAATTGTTTTTCTATTCGGGGGAGCAGATCGTGAACTCGGGTAAAGGCAGACATGATTGGTTAATTGGCGTTACAACCCCCAATATAACAAAAATTAGTAAAACAAAAAAATAAGCCGATTTTAAAACAAGAGGCAGGAATATTTAAGATATTTGCACGTATACCTCAATATGTATTTAATAAAAAAATGAAAAAAAATAAAATCTTACTCTGTGTAACCTTGCTACTGGCTGTATGTACAAGCAGCGCTTTTGCACAATACAAACATGCTATTGGCGGTCGTTTCGGAACAGCTAATGGCATTAGTTATAAAACGTTTGTAAACACCAACAATGCGCTTGAGTTTATTGTTAATTTCCAGTCGAATACAAACTACTCTTATTTTAGAGTTACCGGCTTAATGGAAAAACATGCGCCCATAAATGATGTAGATGGATTACGCTGGTACTATGGATTTGGTGCCACCCTTGGCTCTAGAACCTATAAACCTACCGACGAAAACAAATTACTATTAGCTGCCGATGGTATTTTGGGCTTAGACTTTAAATTTCCAGATGCTCCTATAAATATTGCCATGGATTGGAAACCGGCTATTGAGCTTGCACCCAATACCCGTTTAAATGGCGAAGGTATAGGCTTATCGCTACGTTTTACGTTTTAACAACAAAGCCTCTCAAAAATTGAGAGGCTTTGTTGTTTTTATAGGGCTAGCCATTTCGCTCGAAGCAACAACTGCTCTTTACTTGGTTTATCTACCGAAACAAAACGATAACGCACTGCCGGGTTTCGATCTAAACTAAGATCGATGGTCATAGGCAAGCCATCGCGAATAATGCCAATTTTGAGTTTGTCGCCTAGTGCTTTGGCAGCAATAGCTTTATCTAGCTCAGCCATTGTACCGCTCACTTTTTCATCGTTAATGCTTAACAACTCATCATTTACGTTTAGGCCATCTCTCCATGCTGGGCTATTTCTGGCTACCGAAGTGATTAAAAATTTTCCAGTCCGAGCACTAGCACTAATGCCTAAATACGGTTCATTTTTGCTTGCATTATCGTCTACCAATTGGTAGCCAACAGCTTTTAAAAAGGCATTGTAATCGGGTTTTTTAGTACCGTATACATAATCGTTGTAAAAAGTCTCCATAGATTTTCCAGCAATTTTACCTGCCATATCTTTAAACTCTGCATCGGTATATCCACGTGCTAATTTGTAATAATACTGGTAGTACATGGTGTTCATCACATCATCTAATTTTTTCTGACCAGAAGTGGCTTGTAAAATTTCTAAGTCCATAAGCATGGCAATAATGCTGCCTTTGTCATAATACGATATACTGCTGTTACGCGAATTTTCGTTCGGGCGGTATTGTTTTATCCACGCATCAAAACTTGCTTCATGAGCCGATTGTTCTAAGCTTCCCGGCTGATTAGCCACCGTACTCAAGCCCGATGCTAGCATTCCTAAATATTGATCTGGAGAATAAAACCCAGCACGGCGAACAAATAAGTTATCATAATAGGCTGTAAAGCCCTCGGCAATCCACAAATTGCTGGTATAGTTTTCGGCATCGTAATTAAACGGACCTAGCGCTACTGGGCGTAAGCGTTTCACATTCCACAAGTGAAAATACTCGTGAGCAACCAAACTTAAGAAGCTTTTATATCCATTTTCGCTAGCATATTGCCCTCTCGGATGACCCAATACTGTAGAGTTTAGGTGTTCTAAACCACCGCCACCCGATGCATAATTATGCACAATAAATACATAATACTTATTCGGATTCTCACCAAAAACTGCGGTTGCTTGTTCCACAATTTTAGCCATATCTACTTTTAATTTTTCTGCATTATAATTACCACCACCATACATAGCCACCTCGTGGCGAACACCGGCAGCAGTAAATTCAAATACATCTTGGTTTCCCACCTCAATTGGCGAATCAAATAAGATATCGAAGTTTGGAGCGGTATAGGTAAATGCACCTGCTTTTACAGGACTTAAGCCCGTAGATACTTTAGACCAGCTAGCAAAAGGTTTAATGGTAACTGTAGAGGATTTAGCCAATTGCCCTGCCGGATACATAAAAATACCTGTGGGCGATAAAAATGCATGCGAAACATCTACAAAACTAGTTCGAACCGATATTTCGAAGGCATATACTCTGTAAGAAATACGAATATCAGATTTTTTAGGATTTTGGATGCGCCAAGTACTCTTATTCACTTTTTGAAATGCAAGTGCTTGACCCTTCTCATCTACTGCTTTAAACCCTTCTACATTCTTGGCAAACTCTCTCACTAAATACGAACCGGGCGCCCAAACGGGCATCTTTACATCAATTTGGGGCTGATTATTTCCCTTTAACAACATACTTACTTCTGCATAATGTGCCTGTGGCTCTACAAAAGAAACTTCAAATGAAATATGGCTTTGCGCCATTGCCTGCGTACTTAAAAGGGCCATAAATAGGAACGAAAAAAATGATTTTAGATTCTTCATTGGTTCTAAACGGATAGGTTTATAACAAAAGTAGTTTTTAATTTTAAAGTAAGAAATTTTGAAAAACTTGTAGCTGTAATTTATTGGATACATTTTGGGTACATGTGCACTGAATATCTTACTTTTACCCACAAATCACAGATATTTTAAATGAAAACTAAACGCATTCTCTATATTTTATTAGCCCTTTGTTTAGGTGCTGCCATCCTGTATCGTGTTACTAAAAATGCACAACAAGGGGCCGGTGGAAAAGGTGGTTCTGGGGGACCAAAAGGTGGTAAAAGTGCGGGTGCTATGCCTCCGGCAAAAGTAAATGGCTTAATTATTAGTAGCCAAGCTTTTGATAGCAACATTACCTTAAGCGGAGCTGTAGAGGCCGATGAAGACGTAGAAATTAGACCCGAAATTTCTGGCCTAGTCAAGGGCATTTATTTCACAGAGGGTACCAGTGTAAGCAAAGGACAACTACTTGTAAAAATAAACGATACCGAATTGCAAGCGCAACTGAAACAAGCGCTTAGTAAACAAAAACTTGCATCCGAAACCGAATCGAGAGCAAAACAATTGGTAAATAAAGAAGCCATTAGCCAAGAAGAATACGACGTGGCCTTGGCTGAATTAACCAACCTAAAGGCACAAACAGAACTAATTAGAGCACAATTATCTAAAACCTCCATTAAAGCTCCTTTTAGTGGTAGGATTGGGTTACGCTCTATTTCTACCGGCGAATATGTAAGCCCGAGCACTAGCATTGCAAAACTCGTAAATAGCCAAACCGTTAAAATTAGTTTCTCTGTGCCCGAAAAATATGCCGGAAAAATTAAAAATCAAACAGAAATTCAGTTTACCGTAGACGGAAACAACAAACCTTTTAGTGCTAGAATTTACGCTATGGATCCGGGTATAGAAACCAATACCAGAACCTTACAACTAAAAGCCAAAACTAGTAATGTGGGTAACCAATTGGTTCCTGGCTCTTTTGCTAAAATTACCTTGCCACTAGCAGGTATTCCCGATGCTATTTTAATTCCTACACAAGCTGTTATACCTGTTTTAAAAGGGAAAAAAGTATTTATTAGCAGCAATGGCATGGCCAAAGAAGTACTCATTGAAACCGGACCACGCACCGATAAATATATTTTAGTGCTCTCTGGCTTAACAGTTGGCGATACCTTATTAACCACGGGAATGATGTCGCTAAAAAACGAGGCCCCGGTAAAAGTAATAGTGAAAAACTAAGTACATGAGTTTATCTAGCACTAGTATTAAACGTCCGGTTCTGGCCATTGTCATGAACCTAAGCTTGGTCCTATTTGGACTTATTGGCTTTCATTTTTTGGGCGTCCGAGAATTTCCATCAATTGATCCGCCAGTGGTATCGGTACGTACTGGCTACCCTGGCGCCAATGCCGATGTAATTGAATCGCAAATTACCGAGCCATTAGAAAAAGCCATCAATAGTATAGATGGAGTACGTAATATTTCCTCTTCAAGTAATCAAGGGTCGAGTAATATTACCGTAGAGTTTAACCTCACTAAAGATTTAGAAGAAGCCACTAACGATGTTCGCGATAAAGTGTCGCAAGCGGCTCGTTCTCTACCAAAAGATATAGACGGATTGCCGGTTGTAGCCAAAGCCGATGCCAACTCGGAGTCTATTTTATCGATGACCCTGGAAAGTGATACCCGCAACCAATTGGAATTGAGCGACTATGCCGAAAACGTATTGGCGCAACGCTTACAAACCATTCCGGGAGTAAGTAACGTCCAAATTTGGGGGCAAAAACGTATGGCCATGCGCATTTGGATAGACCCATCGCGAATGGCGGCCTACCGCTTAACCGCACTGGATATTAAAACGGCTCTCGACAAAGAAAACATCGAACTCCCTTCCGGAAAAATCACCGGAGAGTCTACAGAATTGTCTGTAAAAACCATGGGCAACCTATCTTCTGAAGATGATTTTAATAATTTAATTATTAAAAACGATGGGGTAAACATCATCCGACTTAAAGATATTGGTTCGGCAGTAATGGCGCCAGAAAATGAGGAAACCATGTTGCGTCAATCTGGTAAAACCATGATTGGTATGGCCATTGTACCGCAACCGGGTGCCAATTATTTAGACATTTCTGATGAGTTTTATAAACGCTATGAGCAAATTAAAAAAGATTTGCCTAAAGATTTTAAACTCGATATAGCGATAGATCAAACCATTTTCATCAAAAAATCAGTTTCAGAAGTTGCCGAAACCCTCCTACTCTCTTTGGTATTGGTTATTCTAATTATATATTTATTTTTCCGCGACTGGAGTATCGCCTTCCGCCCATTAATAGATATTCCGGTTTCTTTAATTGCCACCTTTTTTATCATGTACTTGTTTGGCTATTCCATCAATGTACTCACCTTGCTAGCTATTGTATTGGCTACAGGCTTGGTTGTTGATGATGGTATTGTGGTAACCGAAAACATTTTCAAAAAAATTGAAGAGGGCTATTCGCCTATTGAGGCCGCCATTAAAGGCTCTAATGAAATTTTCTTTGCGGTAATCTCCATTTCCATTACCCTAGCCGCGGTGTTTTTACCGGTTATTTTTTTAGAGGGATTTGTAGGCCGCTTGTTCCGAGAATTTGGCGTAGTCATTGGGGCAGCCGTACTTATATCTGCTTTTGTATCGCTTACCTTAACCCCTATGCTCAATGCCTATTTAATGAAAGGGCATCAGAAGAAAACTAAATTTTATGAGCGTACCGAACCTTATTTTGTAGCCCTAACCACCGGTTACACGCAATCTCTCGAACGCTTTTTACAAAAACCGAAAAGAGCCTTCGCCATTCTAGCAGGCTGTATTGCTTTAATTGCCTTGTTCTGGGTTATTTTACAAAAAGAAACAGCCCCTTACGACGACCGTAGCGCCATTAACATGCAACTTTCTGCACCCGAAGGAGCATCTTTTGAATACACTGATAATTTTGTGTTAAAGGTGGCACAAATGGTAGAAGATTCTATTCCGGATAAACGCATTAACCTAACCGTAACCGCTCCCGGATTTAGTGGTAGTGGCGCAGCAAATACCGGCTTTGTTCGTATTCGTTTAACAGAGCCCAACCAACGTAAAGCTACACAAAGTGAACTTACTGATAAGCTAACCAAAATTACCAAAGGCTTTTCTGAAGGAAAAATTTTTGTAGTACAGCAACCCACCATCTCCGTAAATCGTAGAGGAGGTTTGCCCATAAGCTACATTATACAAGCACCTAATTTTGAAAAATTAAGAGAAAAATTACCCCTCTTTATGGAGGAAGTGAGTAAAGATCCTACGTTCACTGTATCGGATGCGAACCTTAAATTTAACAAGCCCGAAATAAACCTATCCATTGATAGAGAACGTGCAAAAAATTTAGGCGTTTCGGTGCTCGATATTGCTCAAACCTTGCAATTTGCTTTAAGCGGACAGCGTTTTGCCTATTTTATCCAAAATGGCAAACAATACCAAGTTATTGGGCAATACGATCGGATGAATCGTAACGACCCCACCGATTTAACCTCCATTTTTGTGCGGAACAATCGGGGCGAACTCATTCAATTAGATAATTTAATTCAGGTAGAAGAACAAAGCACCCCGCCACAACTGTACCATAATAACCGCTTTATTTCGGCTACCGTTTCTGCCGGCTTAGCGCCAGGTAAAAGTATTGGTGATGGCATTGATGCAATGGATAATATCAGCAAAAAAGTATTAGACGATAGTTTTTCTACCGATTTAGGCGGCGAATCTCGAGATTTTAAAGAAAGCTCCTCCAATACCCTATTTGCCTTCGCGTTGGCTTTATTACTCATTTATCTACTACTTGCTGCTCAATTCGAAAGCTTCATAGATCCCATAATTATTATCTTAACGGTACCCATGGCCGTAGCTGGAGCATTTTTCTCTCTATGGCTTTTTGGGCAAACCTGGAACATTTTTAGTCAAATTGGGACCATTATGCTTATTGGCTTGGTAACCAAAAATGGTATTTTAATTGTAGAGTTTGCCAACCAGTTAAAAGAAAAAGGAGAGCCTGTGGAATCGGCCATACGCAAAGCCGCCGAGGCACGACTGCGTCCTATTTTAATGACCAGCTTAGCCATTGCCTTGGGCGCACTTCCTATTGCCTTGGCTATTGGAGCCGCTGCAAAAAGTAGAATGGGTATGGGTATTGTTATTATCGGAGGAACTTTATTTTCTCTGGTGCTTACGCTCTATGTTATTCCGGCCATTTACAGCTTATGGTCAAAACCACTAAAATCACCTAGTCCATCTCAAAAAAATGAAAAATAGTTTCCGTGTTTTAGTATTACTTTTATTGAGTACTGCTTGCTATGCTCAAGAAAAGTTAAACCTGCAACAGGCTGTTGAGCTCACGTTACAAAACAACTACGACATTCAACTCCGTAGCAACCAACTTAACGTAGCCAAAAACAATGTAAGCTTGGCCAATGCTGGAATAATGCCATTAATTACTGGAAATTTTACCAACAATCACTCGGTACAAAATAGCGAACAAACACTGGCAAATGGTACTCAGCAACAGCAAGATAATGCTAGAAATGCCAACACCAATGTCGGAATAAACTTGAATTGGAGAATTTTTGATGGGTTTGCCATGTTTGCCAATTACAATCGCCTGCAAAAATTACAAGCCAGCGGCGAACTCAATTTCAGACTCACGGTAGAAAATACTTTGGCCGAAGTAATGAATACCTACTTCGATTTGATTCGTCAAAACCAACATATTCATTCATTTCTATCGGCTGTTGAAGTGTCTCAAATTCGCCTAAAAAATTCACAAGCCCGATACAGCATTGGCAAAGCATCTAAACTAGAGGTGCTAGCAGCTAAAGTTGATTTGAATACCGATACAACAAACCTACTGCGTCAGCAAGATGCTTTTCAGCAAGCTAAAACTCAACTCAATTTACTAATGGGTAGATCTTTAGATACCGATTTCACGGTAAGTGATACCATTGTATTACAAAGCACTTTTACCTACGCTGAATTACTACAGGCGGTACAAACTAAAAATCCAGAAATACGTTTAGCAGATATACAACAACAAGTTGCCAAACTGAGCCTCACTCAAGTACGAGCTAGCAGATACCCAGGAATAAATGTAACTACAGGATACAGCTTCTCAAACTCCAGCTCGGCATTGGGTTTTGCCCGCGAAGCAACAGGTAGAGGATTAACCTATGGCATTACCGCCAGTATGCCCCTGTTTAATGGTTTTCTACAAAGCAGGAACGAAAAAAATGCAAATATTGGGGTTAGCAGTGCGCAAATTCAGTTCAAACAAACCCAGCAACGTATTGAGGCGCAACTGCAGCAGGCTTTTCAAGCCTATACTACCAACTTGGTATTGGTAAGTTTAGAAACCCAAAATAAACAAACTGCCAAACAAAACATGGACATTTCTTTGGAAAAATTTCGCTTAGGAAGTTTGAGTGCTATTGAATTTAGAGAAGCCCAATTAAACTATGTAAATGCTTCGGCCCGCACCATCGATGCACAATTTCAGGCCAAACAAGCAGAAATAGCTCTCAAGCAATTAAGCGGAGAACTATCAGTTAACTAATTTAATAACTTAAAAGCATTTTATTTATTTCTTTTTTAACGAGTATTTTGTATTTTAATGCCCTATTACGACGCTAAATATCACAAAATATGACTGCCCTAATCTCAAAACTAAGCCATTATTTTCACCCGGTGAAAAATCTATTGCTGGTGATCTTTTTCACACAACTACCTTTTAATTTTCTCGTTGCACAAGAAATTATTAGGAACACAGAGGAACTAAATAGTTTTGCCAGAACCTTTGAAAATAAGGCTAATAAAGATCGAAAAAAAGCATTCAAACTAGCGGAAAAAAACAATTGGATTACCTTCAAGGTATTTGAAAACGGGAAAGTAATGTCTTTGCAAAGTTTAGATGCTGGGGGACATCCACTGTATTTAGTTACCGATAATAATTCAATTGCAGCGGCCACCACACGAGCAAACAAGCTTTATACAAACGGCGGTTTGGGGCTCACACTAAATGGATCTAGTAATTTTTTGAAAGATAAAATTGGCGAATGGGATGGCGGCTCAGTATATACTTTACACCAAGAATTTGCTACCAATCGTATTGTAAATAAACAACCTGGAACGGCTATAAGTCAACACAGTACCCACGTTGCAGGTACCATTATGGCTGCCGGTATTAACCCGAATGCTAAGGGTATGGCATTTGGTTTACAAAGTTTAATCTCCTACGATTTTAATGGAGATGCCGCTGAAATGGCTACTGAAGCAGGTAATGGGATGTTGATCTCAAACCACTCTTACGGATATATTGCTGGCTGGTATTACAATTCATCGCCAAGCGGTGGTGGGGCTGCCCGTTGGGAGTGGATGGGTAATGACGGGGCTTACAAAGATTATAAATTTGGGTTATACGATGCTAGTGCCCAGAATTATGATAATATCTGCTATCTATCCCCCTATTACCTCCCTGTAAAATCAGCAGGGAATAACCGTGGAGAAACTGGCCCTGCTGTTGGGCAAACCTATTACAGGCAAGTTGCAGGCACTTGGACACAATTTACCCGTACTGCTGGAGATATTTATAGTAACGACTCGTACGATTGCCTTTCTCTCACATCAAATGCAAAAAATATTTTAACCGTAGGTGCCGTTAGCGGTATACCTAATGGACCCTTTATACCCAGTAATATTCAAATTTCTTCTTTTAGTAGTTTTGGCCCTACCGACGATGGGCGTATAAAACCCGATGTGGTGGGTATGGGCGTATCGCTTACATCCACCATTCCAACTAGCCCTACCGCATACGGATCATTAAGTGGAACCTCCATGTCAGCACCCAATGTTACAGGTACCTTGGTATTACTGCAAGAAGCCTATATACAAAAAAATCCAGGAAAAGTTATGCGTTCTGCGACTCTTAAAGGCTTAGTTATTCATACTACAGATGATGCAGGTAATACCGGCCCGGATTATATTTATGGTTGGGGCTTGGTAAATGCGGAAAAAGCTGCAAAAGTAATTTTAGGAGACGGTGCGACCCACCGAATTACAGAAGATGTATTAAACGAAGCAGCATCTAAAACAATAAACTTAATTAGTTCTGGTTCCGGACCATTGGTAGCCACCATTTGCTGGACGGACCCCCCTGGTGTCCCTGGTAATAGCAACGATGACCCTACCCCTAAGCTAATGAACGATCTAGATCTACGCATAAGCGATGGTACGCAAACCTACCGACCTTGGATACTAAATCCAATGATACCAGGAAATTCCGCCACCACCGGTGATAATACATTAGATAACGTAGAGCAAATAATTATTAGCAATCCGATACCAGGCAAAGCCTACACCTTAACCATTGGCCATAAGGGAAGTTTGACTAGCGCCAAACAAGCCTATTCCTTAATTTTATCGGGTGTAGGTGGAACTACTTACTGTGCATCTGCCCCTACCAGCACAGCCGATTCTAAAATTTCTAGCTTTAGCTTTGCCAATGTAAGCTACACAGCAGCAGCTGGTTGTACAGGATATACCGATTTAACAAGCCAATCTATCCAGGTAGAAGCGGGAGCTAGCTACCTAGCCACAATTGGCTTGGGTACTTGTGGAGTACAAAAAGATAAAAGAGCAAAACTTTACATCGATTTTAACAACGATGGCACTTTTGATGAAACTTCTGAACTAGCAGCAAGTTCAGACCTTTTATTTGGTTCGGCTGGAAATACTACATTTAGCAGTACGATTACCATACCATCTAGCGTAACCATTGGCAACTCAAGCAGAGCACGTTTAGTGTTATCTGAAGTAAGTAATGCAAGTAGCATTAGCGCCTGCGGAAGCTATGCAAATGGTGAAACTTTAGATATAAATATCAAGTTTAATGCCCCTAGTAAAGATGTGGGTGTAAACACCCTGATAGATCCTGCAAGCGGTACCTGCTCAAAAACAGGCCAAACGGTTACTGCAAATGTTAAAAATTTCGGTAGTAGCGCAGTAAGTGGCATAAGCCTAACCGCACGCATATACGACGGAACTACTTTGCTTACTACCCTGACAGGAAGCTATTCGGGTAGTATTGACCCAGGAATGGATGTAAACATTACCACAACTGGCGGATTTAACTTAATAGGCGGCACTACCTATACTATACAAACTGAAACTAGCTTAACCGGTGATTTAAACCCAACCAACAATTTGCTCAGCAGTACCATTACTACGAGTACTGCCCCAGCTCCAAGTAATTTACTGGTAACTAAATGTGAGAATGCAAGTTCGTATACTCTTTCGGGAACTAGCGGTGGCACTATTTTTTGGTATAAAACTGCAACTGATGCCTTACCTGTAGCCTTTAATTTATCGGGGCAAAGTGCAAGCTATACCGAGGCAGGAAGCAATATCACTACATTTCATGCCGGTGTAAATGATTTTAGCGGCAAACTAGGACCGGCAACAAATACATTATTTGGAGTTACTGGCACTACATATCTAAGTGGAAACAATCCATCCGTATTGATGAAAGCCAATGCACCTGTAGTGCTAGAAAGTGCCAGATTATATATTGGTGCAGGCGGCAAAATAACATTTATTGCCAGCAAAACCAGTACAGGGGCAGAAGTTTCGAGAGTAACCCTCGATGTAACCCCGAATGGTGCCACGGGTCAAGTTTATCCATTGAATTTACTACTACCCGAAGCTGGCGATTACACCGTTTCTATTGAATACCAAAATGGAGCTACTATTTTCAGAAATAATTTAGGGGTAAGTGGCTATCCATTTAAGTTGGGCGAAGTATTTAGCATTACCGGAAATACTGCATCTGATGGAACAAATGCTAATTATTATCAAGCATTTTACTACTATTTCTACGATTTAGCCGTTCGTTCGGCAGGCTGTAGCAATACACAACGCACCGCTGTAACTACAAGTAGTTTGGCAGCTCCTACCATTACAAAAAATGGGACTATTTTAACTTCAAATGCCACATCAGGGAACCAATGGTTCTTAAATGGAACCAGTATAGCAGGTGCAAACGCTACAACGTATAATGCCACGCAAATAGGCACCTATACCGTACAAAAAACAGTGGGCACCTGTACGGTAACTTCTGCGCCTGTAATTGTGGGTGTAACGTTCCCACTTGCCTATAATAATTTCAATACCATTGTGGTTGATGAAACCTGTAGAGCTAGTAATAATGGGTCAATTACCATTACTGCTGACAAGGCATTAAGCTATACCGCCGCTGTAACCAGTAACGGGCAAACTACTAACTATCCATTTGTTAGTAGCTTAATTATACCCAATTTAGTAGCAGGAACCTATGACATTTCTATTACTGCCGACGGTAATACAAGCTACAAAATTGGATATAAAATACAAGTGGGTGAACCAAAAGACTTGGCGGTACTCTCACAAGTTAATCCGGTAACCAATTCGGTTACCTTAAACTTAGCTGGAGCAAATACCTATCAAATTCAGTTAAATGGAGAAAGCTACCAAACCAATAGCAGTAGCATTACGCTGCCTTTGCAAATGGGTACCAACCAAATTTTGGTTACAACCGATAAACCTTGCCAAGGTACATTTGATGAAGCCATACTAGTAAACGAAAAGGCCACCATTTATCCGAATCCTTTTGGCGATATGTTGTTTATCAAATTGGGTGGAAATCAAACGAGCACGGTTGCCGTAAACATCAGCAATAGTTCGGGTATAAAGGTATTTCAGCAGACCTATCAGAACGCCACTGGCACTCTCCAAATTAACGTTAGTAATTTAGACAGCGGATTCTACCTATTAACTGTAGGAGATCAAACCTATAAAATCTTTAAAAAATGAGAACTTTTTTAGCAACATCTATTCTTTGCTTTACTCTTTTTTCTTGCGGGAAAAAAGGTGATAGCGCTCCGGCAGCAGCTGCACCCTCTAAACCTAGCTTGGCCGCACCTGCCCAAAATGAGGCTTGTTTAAACGGCACAGTAGTATCGGCTACGGAGAGTAAAATTTTATTCTCGTGGATTGCCGCATCCAATGCAGAGAGCTACGATTTGGTTTATAAGGATCTCTTAACTCAAGTTAGTACCACTTTAAATACTACGAGTACTACTTTGGAAGTAACCTTGAAGCAAAACACTCCCTACTCTTGGCAAATTGTAGCTAAAACTAGCAAAACAAGCACCACTACCCCGAGTGAAATTTGGAAGTTTTTTAACTCGGGATCTGGCGTTACCAGTCATGCTCCATTCCCAGCCGAAATGGTTACCCCTACCCAAGGGCAAGCGGTTACGGCTAGTGCAGGTAAAATTACCCTCGATTGGAATGGAAGCGATGTGAATAACGACATCAGTACTTATGATGTATATTTGGGCACAACTAATTCACCTAGTGTGTTGCAAAGTAATCTAACGGCTAGTGTGATTAATGATGTTAGTGTAAGTAGCGCAACCACCTATTATTGGAAAGTGGTTACAAAAGATCTGAAAGGTAATACCTCCGATTCAGGAGTGTATAGTTTTACGGTAAACTAAGAACACATAAAAAAAAGCCTCCCAATTGGGAGGCTTTTTTTAGTTCATATACTGTTTACTTAAGGTATCGTACACACTTAAATAAGCATTGGATTTTCCATCTTTATCGAAGAAAGCTTCCCAGGTACTCAGTGGCTCCCAAATACAGGTACCCTTTCCTTTTCCATTTGGCAATTCGAAAGCAATTTTGTTTACTTCGTTTTTTAACTGAGAATACTCTACCACCATTACATCTTTATTATACCGTTTCACCAAATTAGTCAGATTTGATTCCATATCGGCTAAAGTGCCGTGCCATTTTGGGTAATACGATTCGCCAATTACATCAAAATGTACTCCACGAGCCAACATATTATCAATAAAAAAAGTCGATTCATCGTGCTGGCCGCCAAGTGCCACATGGAGCATCATCACCACAGTAGGGTCAACCGCTTTTACCGCTGCGGTTCCCGCTTTAATCAATTGGGCTAGGTAATCAATATTGCTTACACTGCCCTCGGGCCATACTATTCCATGATTAATTTCATTGCCAATTTGCACCATATCGGGGGTGGTACCTTGGTCTTTCAATTCCTGCATCACTTTTTTCGTATACTCATAAAGCGCTTTTTTTAATTCCTCTGGGTTTAAGTTTTCCCAAGCAGCTGGCTTAAATTGTTTACCCGGATCGGCCCAATAATCGCTGTAATGAAAATCTAAAAGCAATTTCATTCCGGCCGCTTTAATCCGTTTGGCCATGACCTTCGTATGGGCCAAATCGCAAAATCCAGTTCCGGGGGCATAACCCTTTGCATTGGCGGGGTCGTTAAAAATGCGCAAACGCACATAATTTAATCCATGTTCTTTCATGATCAAGATGGGGTCTTTTTCTACGCCCTTATCCGAAAATTTAATACCCTTGGCTTCTAGCTCGGGTAAAAAAGAAATATCGGCTCCCAACATTTGGGTGGCTTGACGTGGTTTGGCGGCTTCGCCAGAAAGTTCATAGGTTTTGTCGGTACTGAAACTTGCTACACTGCTTGGAGATACCGTTATAATATCGGTTGAACCTTTCCATAAACCAACTGCAGTAGCCTCAAACTGAATGCTGCCTACGGTTTTTCCGGCCTGTACAATCACCTGGCATTTGCCATTAAACAAGCTACGTTGCCAAGCGCCATCGGCACATTTATCGGCTTCGTGACTACTTGGGTCTCCATTGCCCACGCCAATAATTTTGGCATCGCCCTTTATAGAAAATTTGATTAATTGATTTGCTGTTGGTACTTCTCTACCTTCTTTGTCTACCGCGGTAATGTTCATCACGGCAACATCTTGTCCATCGGCAAGTAGGGTAGTTTTATAAGGCGTAAGCACTACTTCCACGGCTGGGCCGGTTGTTTCTACTTTACTACTTAAACGCTTTCCTTTTTTGTAGGCAATGGCCTCTAAGGTACCCGGTTCATACACCACCAACCATTGCAAATGCTCGTTACGAGGCATTGTTTTTTTTCCTAAACTTTTTCCGTTTAAAAATAATTCTACATCATCGGCGTTGGAGTTTACCCATACATCAATCGGTTGGCCAACTTTATCGGGCCAATTCCAATGGGGCGAAATATGCAACACATCTTTATCGGTCCACCAACTTTGGTAGTAGTAATAAATATTTTTAGGGAAACCACACATGTCCATTACCCCAAAATGCGAATTGATGTTTGGCCATTTAAATGGTGTAGGTTCGCCTCTATAATCAAAGCCAGTCCATATGAAGCCCCCTGCCCAATATGCGTTCTCAGCGGCTAATTTCCACCAGGTTTCAGCACGGCTGGCCCACCAAGGTGCTGTAATATCTTGGTCGGGTACATAAGCTTTTAGGGAATCTAATGCATACTGACCTCGGGTGGTAACGGTGCTGCCCATTTCGGTACCAATAATTGGTTGGTTGGGATGATCTTTATGGTAATCAGCTACCGCAAATTGACGGTAGTTAAATCCACGAACCGGAATAACTTCATTCACTCCGTTAAAAACATTAGCCATATCGGCTGCATAGGTACTGGTACGTGAAGGGTCTAACTCCTGCTGTTTGGCCAATAAGGTTTGCGCAATGCGTTTGCCCACACTGTTGGCTTGTATCCAGCCTTCTTCGTTTCCTATAGACCATAAAAATACAGAGGGATGGTTGCGGTCACGTTTAATAAGTCGCTCAAACTGATCGAGGTATTCGGGACTGCTGTTAAGTAAACGTTGTTCATCAACCACCAACATGCCCAAGCTGTCGCAAGCATCTAGCAATTCGGGGGTTGGTGCATTGTGGCTTGTTCGGTAGGCATTTACACCCATCTCTTTTAATAATTGCACTCGGTAGTATTGCATATAATCGGGTAAGGCACTTCCTACTCCTGCATGGTCTTGGTGATTGTTTACGCCTTGAATTTTTACGTGCTTGCCGTTTAAAAAGAATCCTTCTTTGCCATCAAAACGGAGTGTACGAATTCCTATGCGTTGTTTCAGCGAATCTACAACCCGGTTCCCTTGTTTAATTACCGTAACAACCCGGTATAAATACGGATCGTCTAGAGACCAAAGCCTTGGGTTAGTAAGAGTGAATTGTTGTTTAACGGCGATGTTTCCATTTCGTGAAAGACGAATGGCTTGAGGCTTGGTTTGCGCTAAAACCTTGCCGTTTCGGTTAGTAAGGTAGGAATATAGTGTAGCTGAAGCATCGCTTAGTTGTTCATTTTTAATGGTGGCTTCTACAAACACAGTGGCTTGCTTTTCCTTCACTTCCGAATGCACAAATACGCCGTCTTGCGCCAAATGTAAGTTGTTCGATTTTTTTAACCATACGTGACGGTAAATGCCGGCACCTTCGTAAAACCAACCTTCGTATTGCGTGGCATCAACCCGTACGGTTATGATATTGTCTTTTCCAAAATTTACATAATCGGTTACATCATAGGTTTGACCTACATAACCACTCTGGTTGGTTCCGAGATAAAAGCCGTTTAACCAAATGCTAGCATTTCTAAAAATTCCATCAAACTGTAAACTGATGCGGCTACCCGAATCGGCTTGGGCAATGGAAATATACTTGCGGTACCAACCAATACTCGTTTCAGGATATAAACCTCCTACTGGTTTATAGCCATGCGATTGCACATCGAAATTAGGGGAATTGCTAAACGGTAATTCTACCGCCCAATCGTGCGGTAAATTCAAGCTTCGCCAGTCTTTATCATCAAAATTAGCCGCTAATGCGGTCTGGTCTGTTTTACCTGATTTGGAGAAAATGGCTGCAATGCCATAATTGAAATCTTTTGCTGGATCAGCAGCATGGCCGAAATGAAATTTCCAACCCTCATCAATATTCATTTTGGTTTGGGCCGATGCGGCTAAACAAGAGAAAAGAAGAAGGGCAAAAGCGGTTAGTTTTTTAAACTGAAGAATCATTGCTTCGAATAATTAATAGGAATTAAGAAGGCAAGGTAAAAAAATAGGGTGAGAAATATAAAAGGTTTTAAATTGACCGGTACTCCTTTAGAAGGACCTTAAATAAGATTTGCCTAAATTTCCTTCAACAGGAATAATCAAATTAACTCCATTTTTTTCATCGGGGAATATCCAATAATTGGTGTTTTTATCCGTAGTATTCAAATTTCCAAACCATCCTAAATGGTAAAATCTTAAAATAAATTTGCCATTTAAAAATTTATAATAATAAGAATTACCATCTTTTAGATAACCTAAACCGCAGGCAGGAAATATCTCCTTAACACCATCACCATCTATATCTGCAAAAGTGTGGTAAATCAAACCGGTAATATTTCTAAGCCCTCCATTAAATTGTTCATAAGTCAACTTAGTATTAATAGAAGGATCCATGAAATCAGCTGTTACGTCTACACCTTGGTCGTTCACAATCAATAGATATGGGATGTTTGGAGTGGTGGTGGTTTCGAATATTTGGCTGGGAATGATGTACTCTTTTTTCCCATCATTGTCCAAATCTATTGCATACATCTCTTCCCTTTCTCCATTAGTCCCTTCAGTGTGCCCCGAACGTGTATGAGGAACAGTATATTTAATTTTAGGAA
>ENA-OUVC01000138-OUVC01000138.1-marine-metagenome-genome-assembly--contig:-NODE-138-length-51140-cov-3.981317_pt1 | contig 51140 bp, 49 predicted proteins | sample MGYA00248622_ERZ508571 | MGnify/ENA primary metagenome ERZ508571 (study PRJEB26236, sample SAMN06267175) | marine metagenome | isolation source: Columbia River Estuary | place: USA:Columbia River Estuary... | reverse complement strand
AAATGTCGTAAAACAAACTGTCTGAAAAAGTAGTTCTTTTTTCAAACATGGCTTGTATTAAAGTGTTGTTCTGTTGGTTTAATGGGACTACATAACTATATCCCTTTTTGAATTTTTTTCCATTGATAACAGCATCTCTTTTGAGCTCATGAAATTTAATTTCTTGCCTGTGAAGAATTTCAGCCAAGTGGTTTGTTTTAGCAGCATCCTTAGTGTCACCAAATACAATGGCTTTTTGCTTTTCTTTAGCAGCCAATGTCCTTGTATTTGAAAAGAAGTCTCTCTGGTAGTTTAATATTTTTTCCCTCATTCCCTGAGCTGCAGCTACAGTAGACAAGGCAGTCGTGAATTGATTTCTAATGGTGAACGGAAAGGTGATTATGCCATTTTCACTTTCTTGTATATGCCCTCTAGAACTACCTTGTTCAAAAAGGATTCCAATACTGCCATTAATATCTGGGAAAGTAGAGCCCTTTCCGTAATAATAGTCGTCGTAGTTTTCTTCAGAATAATACAAAGAACCAATTTTATCTAGTGCTTTGGCGTGGTAAGCGCCTATTTCTGCGGTAAGTTCTTGGTTAATCGCAGGGGTTAATGGGTGTACTCTTGTGGGTTCTCCTGGTTGGAAGAAAAAAGTGGAATTGGTTCCCATCTCGTGGTGATCGGTAAGTATGTTTGGTTTCCATGCGTGAAAACTTTTTATTCTTGCCCTACTTTCTGGTAATTGAACTGGAAGCCAATCTCTATTCATGTCAAACCAATAATGATTGGTCCTTCCTCCTGGCCATACCTCATGATACTCCCTTTCATTTGGATCTGGATTGAGTAAATGACTTCTATTGGTGTTGGCCCAATAGGCAAATCTTTGCAGTCCGTCAGGATTAAATGAAGGGTCCATTAAAATGACCGTGTTGTTTAATATAGCGTCTATTTCTGGCCCCTGAGCTGCAGCCAAATAATAGGCGTATGCAAGCCCTGCGTTTGCACCACTGGGTTCATTTCCATGAATTGAAAAGCCCTGATACACTACTATGGGCATATTTTCAGTAGCTAAATTTTGTCCTTCTGAAGTGGTTAAAGCCAAGTGTTGCGCTCTAATTGACTCAATATTAGTATGATTTTTGGGACTGGTTACTGTGAGAAGTAATAATGGCCTACCTTCAAATGTAGTGCCCCTATTCTCCATATTTATTCGATCAGAAGAAGCTGCCAAGGCCGTCATGTACTGCACTAATTTGTCGTGTGTAACATGCCATTCTCCCACTTCATGTCCTATTACCTCTTTTGGTGTGGGTATTTCTGGGTTGTAGGATATGTTGTCTGGAAGGTAATAGCCTAAGTCAACGGCTTGTTGCGCAAAAATGCTAAACGGTAAAAAGAGCATAAAGCCCAATAGAAATTTCTTCATGGAATTGGTTTTGAAGGGTTACTTAAGGTATAAAAATAAGAAAAGGGCCTCTATTGAGGCCCTTTTACATACTTAAATTTTCGTTGAAAATTAAATATCATCAAAATCTACTTCTGTAAAAGAAGAAGTAGGGGTGTCTTCAATAGACTTTTCTTCAGTATCTTCTGAAGCAATGTCTTCAAATGATTCTTTTTTGAAATCTGATTGGTGTCTTTCAGAGATAACCTCCGAACCTTTGTTGTCTATGATGAAATCCATCATTTCGTCCATGATTTCTTTAAATGCAGTGAAGTCTTCTTTGTACAAATAAATCTTGTGCTTCTTGTAATGGAAAGATCCGTCGTCGTGCGTAAATTTCTTACTCTCTGTAATAGTTAAATAGTAATCTCCGGCTTTAGTGCCTCTTACATCAAAAAAATAAGTTCTCCTTCCAGCTCTTAAAACCTTTGAGTGTATCTCTTCTTGTTCCATGGATTCTTTTGCGTACATCTGTTCTGTTTTTGCAAGTGCATTGTTCCCATCAAAATTGGAAAAAAAATGTTTATGTTACAACATTTTTCGGGTTTTCTTTATGGGTAGATTGTCCTTCGTAAAGTGCTTTATAATAGCCGTTTATGTCAATTAATTCTGAATGCGTACCCTCTTGAATTTTTTTACCATCCTCTAAAACGATTATTTTGTCTGCATTTTTAGCTGCGGAAACCCGGTGACTTACAATGATCGTTGTTTTGTGGGTAGACGCTTTTTTAAGCGCATTTAATATGGCTTCCTCAGTTTCTGTATCTACAGCAGAAAGACAGTCGTCAAAAAGATATATTTCTGGGTTTTTTATGAGTGCTCTAGCAATAGAAACCCTTTGCTTCTGACCACCACTTAAGGTAATGCCTCTTTCTCCTAGAATGGTTTCGTAGCCTTTAGAGAATGCTATAATATTGTTGTGTACTACGGCTTGTTTGGCTGCAGTTTCAATATCTGATTGGGAGGCTTGCTCTTTGCCAAAAGCAATATTCTTAGCGATGGTATCTGAAAAAAGAAAAGCGTCTTGAGGGACTGCGCCTATTGCATTTCTGAGTGAAGAAAGGGGGGCTTTTTTAATGGATACACCGTCTATGGTGAGTGTTCCACTATCTATGTCATACATCCTACTGATTAATTCTAGGACAGTAGATTTACCTGAACCAGTTTTTCCTAAGATGGCTAGGGTTTGGCCTTGTTTCACTTCAAAAGACAAATCTTGGATGGCTTTAATCCCAGTGTCTGGATAGGTAAAGCTAACACGATCAAATACTATATTACCCTTTATATCTAGGGGTCCTTCTGACTCATCTACTATGGCTGGTTCAGTTTTTAGAAATTCATTGATTCTAGTCTGTGAGGCCTCTGCTTGTTGTATAATAGAGGTAAGCCAGCCAACAATAGCTACGGGCCAAGTAAGCATATTGACATAGATAATAAATTCAAGGATCAATCCAATAGAGCTTATTTCACCACTGATGTACTGTTTACCACCTATATATATGACAAATAAATTACTCACCCCAATCATTAAGATCATTAGGGGAAAGAACCAAGCATTAACTCTAGCAAGGTCCAAGCTTTTTTGTCTTCCTGTATTGGCTAAAACAACCAATTCATTGTTTGTGCGCTCCTCTAAGCCGTAGGCTTTAATCACCGATATTCCTGAAAAACGTTCTTGAGTAAATGTAGATAAAGAAGAAAGGAAGGTTTGGACCGCCGTACTTTTTTTGTGAATGATTTTACTGATTTTATAAATGAGCACAGATAAAAAGGGCAGTGGAAGTAAGGTGTAAGCGGCTAAAGTAGGTGCTTTAATAAACATAAGTGGAATAACACAGCCAAATAGCGTCAAGGTTTGAATACCATACATAATTGCAGGGCCTGCATACATTCGGACTTGGCCAACATCTTCACTGATTCTATTCATAAGATCTCCAGTACGGTTGTTCTTGTAAAAGGCTAAATGTAATTTTTGATAGTGGTCAAATATTTCATTTTTGAGATCTCGTTCTATATATCTAGAGATGTTTATTATTGTTTGACGCATTAAAAACGTAAAAAAACCTGAGAGTAGTGCGGCACCAATAATGATGAGAATATATTCGAGTAAAATCCCTTTGACTAGACTCACATCTGCATTGGTCTCTGATAGATATTGCTCCACTGCTTGAACAGATTTATTTATGAAAGGAGGCATTACAAGAGAAAAAACCCTTGCTACAATAGTGATTAAAATACCTAAAAGGAGTTTTAATCTATATTTTCTAAAGTATTTATTGAGGTGACGCAGTTCCTTCATACCTGAGTATTAGGGCTTCAATTTAAGCCAAACAAATATAAGGTTTATGAAATTTATAAAGCAGAGAATTAAGCGAATAATATTATCCAATAAGGGTTTGCTATCTATAAATAAGTAGTATTTTTGCCTCCGAGTTTTATCCATTAAAAAAGTTCTTTATCATGCTCACAAGGAGGCACATTCGAGTAAAAGTAATGCAAGGTTTGTACGCTATGACACAAACCACAGAAGACACCTTAGATAAGGAAAAGAAATTCCTAAGCCTTAGTATGGAAAAGATGGGAAGCCTCTATTTACTTCATTTGAGTCTATTTATTGAGCTTCAAGCTAGGGCTGCAGATCATTTGATTTTATCTTCTAAAAAATACATTTCTTCCTCAGCAGATTTAGACCCTTCTAAAGCAAAGTTCTCAAATAACTTGGTGTTGGCTCAGATCAAAAACAATGAAGCGATCAATAGCGCTATTGCTGCTAGAAAACTCAATACTTGGTATTTACATGAAGAATATGTCAAAATTATCTTCAAGGAAATTGTGGAGAGCGCTGCTTACAGCGAGTACCTAAAAAATTCAGAAAATACTTATGAAGAAGATCTGGCCTTTGTGATTAAGATCTTTAAAGAAATTATAGCGCCCAATGACAAAGTGTATGATTTTTTAGAAGACCATACCATCACTTGGGCAGACGACATGCCCATTGTGAATACTTTTTTGCTAAAGCAGTTAAAAAAATTAACGCCAAAAGTAATTGGATCAGATTTTATTAAGGACCTAGCTATTTTAGAAGACGACGCTGAATTTGCTCAAAATCTATTGGTTAAAACAGCACTTAAAGAAAGTATTTTAGCCAAAGAGACAGCAGACAAAACCCCTAAATGGGATAAGGATAGAATTGCAGACATAGATGGTATTTTATTAAAAATGTCTATTTGCGAATTACTTTTCTTTCCTTCTATTCCAGTAAGGGTTACCATCAATGAGTACCTAGAGATTGCCAAAGAATATTCTACACCCAAGAGTAGTATTTTTATTAATGGAATATTAGATTCCTTATCAAAAGAGTACAAAGACCAAGGAAGGCTTGAGAAAGTTGGACGTGGTTTGTTGTAAATAATTTTTATATTCGTATTTCATAATTTTAAAACATCCAGATCATGAAAAAAATTAGCTTAATCGCACTTGTATCTATTTCACTAATCACTTTCTCATGTAAAGAGAAAGCGACTGAGAAAATTGAAAATGCCAATGTAGAGGCTGCAGCAGTAAGAGACGCTTCTGCCAATAAAATGGCGGTAATGTCTTTTGACAAAACCTTCCATGACTTTGGACAAATCACACAGGGAACCCCCCAACAAACGGTATTTACTTTTACCAATACTGGAGACGCTCCATTAATTATTACAGACGCTACTTCTAGCTGTGGATGTACTATTCCAGATTACCCAAAAAACACCCCAATTGCACCCGGACAGCAAGGGCAAATGGTAGTGAATTTTAATGGTTCAGGACAAAACCAAGTCACTAAAACAATTAATGTACAGGCCAACACAGCCAACGGTAGTGAGTTATTAAAAATTCAAGCCTTTGTTTTAGCGCCAAACGCTGCATCTGTTCCGTCTTATTAATCAATACTAATATTTTTACTATTCTATGGAAGCATTAAATCAATTTTTACCTTTAGCCTTAATTGTCGTAGTGGGTTATTTTTTTATGATCCGACCACAAATGAAGCGTCAAAAGGATGAAAAGAAATTTTCAGCTGCTTTAGCTAAAGGAGACAGAGTAATTACCAAAAGTGGTATGCACGGAAAAGTGGTAGAGTTAAATGAAAAAGATGCCAGCTGTGTGATTGAAACTATGGCAGGTAAGATTAAATTTGATCTTTCTGCTATTTCAATGGAGCTCTCAAAAAGACTTCAAGAACCAGCAAAATAAAATATGTACAAGATTTTCATTAGACCGCTTCTGTTTCTTTTCGATCCAGAAGCGGTCCATTATTTTAGTTTCTCTGTAATTAAATACTTATCTAAATTAGGTTTTGGTTCAATCACTAGACGTATATACACGCTAGAAGATCCAGCCCTAGAAAGAGAAGTTTTTGGTTTGAAATTTAAAAATCCCGTGGGTTTAGCAGCTGGTTTTGACAAAAATGCCTTACTCTACAATGAGCTCTCAGACTTTGGGTTTGGGTTTATTGAAATAGGGACACTGACACCAAAGCCACAAGATGGAAATCCTAAAAAAAGATTATTCCGACTAAAACAAGACGGAGCAATCATCAATAGAATGGGTTTTAATAATAAAGGGATACAAGCAGCAATTGAAAAATTAAAGCAAAATAAACAAGTTTTAATTGGAGGTAACATTGGAAAAAATAAGCTTACGCCTAATGAAAAAGCGGTCGATGATTACATAATTTGTTTTGAAACCTTGTATGATTACGTTGATTATTTTGCTGTTAATGTAAGTTCTCCAAATACCCCAAATTTAAGAGAACTACAAGAAAAAGAACCTCTTACAAAATTACTTCAAACATTGCAAGACCTCAATTTATCTAGACCAAAACAAAAACCAATCTTACTAAAAATAGCTCCAGATTTATCCAATGAGCAGTTATTGGATATTATTGATATTGTAAACACAACTAAAATTTCTGGAGTAATTGCTACCAATACTACCATTTCTAGAGAAGGATTGCAATCTGAAAACAAATTAGAAACTGGGGGATTATCGGGTAAACCATTAACAGAAAGAGCTACAGAAGTAATCCGATTTTTATCTGAAAAAAGTAATAAATCATTTCCTATTATTGGAGTTGGAGGAATTCATTCAGCCCAAGATGCTATTGAAAAATTAGATGCAGGTGCAAGTTTAATCCAACTTTATACTGGTTTTATTTACGAAGGGCCAGCATTGGTTAAAGCCATAAATAAAAAAATCTTAGAATCGCTACCACGTTAATTTATTCTAATTCACCGACCTGAATTGCTGCATTTTTTCTATATTTGAACCAATGGATCCAATAAAAATAATAGAATGCCCTCGTGATGCTATGCAAGGAATAAAGTCGTTTATTCCAACTGCTAGAAAGGTGGCTTATATTCAATCGTTGCTTCGAGTTGGGTTTGACACTATTGATTTTGGAAGTTTCGTTTCTGCAAGGGCCATACCTCAAATGCAAGATACCACCGAAGTTTTAGCGCAACTGGATTTATCTCAAACTAAAAGTAAATTACTAGCTATTATTGCCAATACTCAAGGCGCAATTGCGGCTTCACAACACAAGGAAATTCAGTATTTAGGATTTCCTTTTTCTATTTCTGAGAATTTTCAAATGAGAAACACCCATAAAACCATTGAAGAATCTTTAATCACGCTTAATGAAATTCTAGAAATTGCTGATAAAACGAATAAAAAAGTCGTTGCCTATTTATCTATGGGATTTGGAAATCCGTATGGAGATCCTTGGAACGTGGATATTGTAGGCAATTGGACAGAAAATTTAGCCAATCGAGGGGTTAAAATCTTGTCACTTTCGGATACAATTGGAAGTTCAACTCCGGAAGTGATTCAGTATTTATTTTCTAATTTGATTCCTAAATATCCCAATATTGAATTCGGAGCTCACCTACATACCACACCAGAAAAATGGTTTGAAAAAGTGGATGCCGCTTATATCGCTGGATGCCGCAGATTTGATGGTGCCATTCAAGGTTTTGGTGGTTGTCCAATGGCAAAAGATACGCTAACCGGAAACATGCCTACAGAAAAATTACTTTCTTTTTTTACTTCCAATAAAGAGCAAACCAACACCAGTCCGATGAGTTTTGAAAGTGCGTATAACGAAGCGACCAAATTATTTGGTGAATTTCATTAGTTCATTTGAAGAAATTCAAACAAAATCCTTGGTATCTTAGTTTTGCCATATCTAATATTATTTACTATCTTTGCTCGCAATTCAACTACAAATTGCAATGATCGCACACAACACAAAAATTATTGGAGAAGGGTTAACCTACGATGATGTATTGTTAATTCCTAATTATTCAGATGTTCTTCCAAGAGAAGTAAGCATTCAAACCAAATTTTCTCGAAATATTACTCTTAATGTACCTATTGTATCTGCTGCAATGGACACAGTGACAGAAAGTGCTATGGCAATTGCTATGGCCCAAGAAGGCGGAATTGGGGTTTTGCATAAAAATATGACAATTGAGCAACAAGCTGCAAAAGTTAGAAAAGTAAAACGGGCAGAATCTGGAATGATAATCGACCCTGTAACATTACCACTTACTTCAAATGTTGCTGATGCAAAAAATGCCATGAAAGAATTTGGTATTGGTGGTATTCCAATTGTAGATGAAAATAAAATTCTAAAAGGAATTGTAACCAATCGTGATTTGCGTTTTGAGAAAAACAATTCACGACCAATCATCGAAGTAATGACTTCAGAAAACTTGGTTACTGTAGCTGAAGGAACTTCCTTAGAGCAAGCAGAAGTAGTTTTGCAAGGAAATAAAATTGAAAAATTGCCAGTAGTTAATTCAGATTATAAATTAGTAGGATTAATTACTTTCAGAGATATTACTAAATTAACTCAAAAACCTATTGCCAATAAAGATTCTTTTGGTCGTTTGAGAGTAGCTGCTGCCATTGGAGTTACAGCCGATGCAGTTCAAAGAGCAGAAGCTTTAGTGAATGCAGGTGTTGATGCTATTATTATAGATACTGCTCACGGACATACGCAAGGTGTGGTAAAAGTATTAAAAGAAGTAAAAGCAAAATTCCCGAAATTGGACGTAATTGTGGGTAATATAGCCACACCAGAAGCGGCAAAATACTTAGTTGAAAATGGAGCAGATGGAGTTAAAGTTGGAATCGGGCCAGGTTCTATTTGCACCACTCGTATTGTTGCAGGTGTTGGATTTCCTCAATTTTCAGCAGTATTAGAAGTAGCTGCAGCTATAAAGGGATCAGGAGTTCCAGTTATTGCTGATGGTGGAATTCGTTATACAGGTGATATTCCTAAGGCAATTGCTGCCGGCGCCGATTGTGTTATGTTAGGATCATTATTAGCAGGAACCAAAGAATCACCTGGAGAAACTATAATTTTCGAAGGTCGTAAATTTAAATCTTATCGCGGAATGGGATCTGTAGAAGCCATGCAAGAAGGGTCCAAAGACCGCTACTTTCAAGATGTAGAAGATGATGTAAAGAAATTAGTTCCTGAAGGAATTGTGGGTCGAGTTCCCTATAAAGGAGAATTGAACGAAAGCATGCAGCAATTCATAGGCGGTTTAAGAGCTGGAATGGGTTATTGTGGATCTAAAGATATTCCTACCTTACAAGAAACAGGGCGGTTTGTTCGTATTACCGCAAGCGGAATCAACGAAAGTCATCCTCACAATGTAACGATTACCAAAGAATCACCAAACTATTCTAGATAATAAAAAAGTCGCTAATTAGCGACTTTTTTATTGGTTTACACTGTGTTCAATACTCTTACTGGAAAAATTTCAATTTTCATATAAGGGTAATAAGGTAAAGGCGAAAGTTTTGTATGTACGTCTTCTTGATCAGCTGCCATCATTACAATAAAGATCCCTGACATATCAAGTTTTATAAAGGTATCTACGATTGTACCATTTTGTTCCAATTCTTTAACGAGTTCCTGTTCTCTAGGAAGAAATTTCATTCTTGTTTCTGTGTCCAATCCGTCTAATTGGATATTTAGCATAAATTTTTTCATTTATTTTATCTTTATTTTTTCAAAGATATATTAAAAATAATGAATCTAAAAATTGCTTTTTTTCATTGAATTATAAGCTGTAATCCATTTCTAATCTTGCTTTCATTTGTTTAAATTCCAAATGGTAAATTTTAAAATGGGGGCAAAAGATACCCAAGCAATATAAGGCACAATTAGATAGGCAGCAGATTTGGAAAAATTCGAGAAACTATATATTGTAAATATAATTATTACTACCATTAAAAGAATATCTAATAAGGCTAAAGAAGGGGAGTGGAAATAAATGACTTTAGATAGTGAGAGCGCTAAAGCTATTTGTAAAGAGTGTGCGATTATTTGTGAAAAATGCGCTGCAGAATGTGACAAGCACGACATGTTGATTGTAAAAAATGTGCTACAGATTGCCGTAAAGCTGCAAAGCTTTGTAACGAAATGTAGGGATGAGACTTCACTATTAAACTTATGATTATTTAAAATCACTCCGGTCATTTGTATAAATCACCGCGGTGAAATTACAAAACGACCGCGGTGATATTACAAAATGACCGCGGTGAAAATAGTAAATCACCGCGGTCATTTTATTGATTAATCTTTACGGAGTTAGTGCCGGGTAATAAGTAATTCTATGAAAAGACAAAACCCACTAAATATATTTATTTAGCGGGTTTTGTTTTTAGTGTTAATGATACTAAATTCCTACAAAGTTACTTGGTGTAATTTGCATTAATTCTGCTTTTATTTCGTCAGAAACATCAAGAGTTTTAATGAAGTTATGAATTGCATTTTTATCAATCGTTTCATTAGTTCTAGTCAATCCCTTCAAGGCTTCATAAGGATTTGGATAACTTTCTCTTCTTAAGATTGTTTGGATCGCTTCAGCAACTACAGCCCAGTTTTTATCTAAATCTTCATGAAATTTTGGCTCGTTTAATAACAATTTGTTCAATCCCTTTAAAGTAGATTCAAATGCAATTAAAGTATGTCCCATTGGTACACCAATATTTCTCAAAACGGTACTATCAGTTAAATCACGTTGTAATCTTGAAAGAGGTAATTTTGCCGAAAGGTGCTCAAAAATAGCGTTGGCCATTCCTAAATTTCCTTCTGAATTTTCAAAATCAATAGGGTTTACTTTGTGTGGCATCGCCGAAGAGCCTATTTCTCCTGCTTTAATTTTTTGTTTGAAATATTCCATTGAAACATACGTCCAAATATCTCTATCTAAGTCAATTATAATAGTATTTATTCTTTTTAAAGCATCAAAAAAGGCTGCAAAATGGTCGTAATGTTCTATTTGTGTAGTTGGAAAAGAATGGTGCAACCCTAAGTTATCTTCAACAAAATGACTACCAAATTGTTTCCAGTCAATTTGTGGATAAGCCACGTGATGGGCGTTGTAATTTCCGGTTGCTCCACCAAATTTAGCAGCAAAAGGAATATTAAACAACAAGCGCATTTGCTCTTCCAATCTTTCTACAAACACACCAAATTCTTTTCCTAAACGAGTTGGAGAGGCAGGTTGTCCGTGAGTTTTTGCTAACATAGGTACGTCTCGCCATTCAATACTTAACTCTTTTAATTTTGAAATTAAAGCAATTAAAGAAGGTAAATAAATATCTTCAAAGGCTTCTTTTGTAGATAATGGTATTGCTGTATTATTAATATCTTGAGAAGTCAACCCAAAATGGATGAATTCTTTATAAGAAGATAACCCTAATTTTTCGAAAGCTTCTTTTATAAAATACTCTACCGCTTTCACATCGTGATTGGTTGTTTTTTCGGTTTCTTTGATCCAAAGTGCGTCCTTGGTGGAAAAGTTTTTATAGAGGTTTCTAAGACTTTCAAACACTCCGTTGTCGATTCCTTTTAACTGAGGTAATGGAATTTCACATAAAGCGATAAAGTACTCAATTTCAATTAATACGCGGTATTTAATTAAAGCTTCTTCTGAAAAGAAAGGAGCCAATGAAACGGTCTTACTTCTGTACCTACCGTCAATAGGTGAAACAGCATTTAATTCGTTTAAAGTTGTCATTGTTGTGTTGTTTTTGGAAAGCGCAAAGATACAGAAATGTTTGAATATAATTAGCCAATTTTAGTGCCGATTTTGTAATCGTAACGAATTGGTAACAGAGAAAAGTAGGGTTTTCAAACTTCGAAATTGCTGGAAACTAAGAACTGAAAAGTTTTATTAAGTCGAATTTGTTTCTAAATTTACCGAAAATAAACTACGAATGGTTGATATTGCTTATTTAGAATTTCTAGAAAACATACTTACGGAAAATAGGAAAGAGCGCTTTTTAAATGTACTTAAAAACAGAACACGCCATTTTACGGTCGCAGTTGAAGATGTTTTTCAAATGCACAATACCAGTGCGGTCATGCGAAGTTGCGAGGTTTTCGGAATACAAGAGTTGAATGTAATCGAACAGCGTTTTGGTAAACGAATCGATAAAGAAATTGCTATGGGTGCCCAAAAATGGGTTGATATTAATGCGTTTGATAGTATTTCGGGTTGTTTGGATAATTTACAATCTCGTGGTTACCAAATTATCGCAACCACACCACATGAAGACGATTGTTTATTAGAAGACTTTGACATTTCTAAGCCTAGCGCCTTATTTTTTGGTACTGAGCGCGATGGATTGTCAGAAGAGATTTTGAAAAGAGCGGACGGATTCCTAAAAATACCGATGGTTGGTTTTACTGAGAGTCTAAATATTTCTGTTTCGGCAGCAATTATAATCCAAAATCTAACGGAGCGCCTCAGAAAATCAAATATTCAATGGCAATTATCTGAAGATGAAATAATTGAAAAGCGTTTGCAATGGGCTAAAAACACAATCAAAGATATTAAGAGAATTGAAGCTCGTTATTATAGTGAAACGAATTGATAATTGATTTTCTTTGCGAACCTTGCGGTTAAACAGTTAAACAATTAAACGCTTAAACATTTAAAATCATCCCATCATTTTACGCTTTCTAACCAATAACCAAATTACAATAGGCGCCCCAAAAATAGAAGTAATCGCATTAATAGGTAAGATAATCTCTGTCCCAGGAATTTGGGTAATGCTGTCGCAAATAAGCATAATGTTAGCTCCAAAAAGCAACGTACTCCAAAATAGAATTTTGTGATTGCTAGTTTGAAAAATCAATTTCGCAATATGAGGTACTGCAAGTCCAATAAAAGCAATTGGTCCAACAAAAGCCGTAATACTTCCTGCCAATATACTAGTTGAAAATAGGATAATGTACTTGGTTTTTTTGTAGTTTATCCCCAAACTTCTAGCGTAATTTTCTCCTAATAACAAAGCATTCAATGGTTTAATACAAAAGACACTAAAAACTATTCCTAAAGCAACACAACAAGTTAAAATCCCAATAGAACTCCAAGTGAGGTTTCCGAGATTCCCTAGCGACCAAAAAGTAAATTTCTGAAGTTGTTCAGCTGAACTAAAATAGGTTAAACTGCCTACAATTGCACTTGTTAAACTGCCAAACATCAAGCCAACAATTAATATAGCCATAGTATCGCGCAATCGATTTGCAATTACTAAAACAGAAACCAGTACGATAAAACTTCCTAAGCTAGATGCTATTATAATTCCGAATGAGGATATAAAAAATTCTGATAGTGAAACAGGCAATAATGAAGAACCTAATATAACCACAGCCACACCTAGACTTGCTCCAGAACTCAATCCTAAAACGTAAGGCCCAGCAAGTGGATTTCTAAATAGTGTTTGCATTAATAAACCACTAATAGAGAGTCCAATACCTATTAATATGGAAACTATAGCTTTAGGTAATCTATAATTTAAAATAATATAATTCCAAGACTCTTTACTGCACGATCCTTGAAGCAAACTAGTATAAACATCCTTCAACGGAATAGTAATCGAACCTAAACTGATATTCAATAAAAACAAGAAAACCACCCCAATTATTAGGATAGAAAAAAGAAGGGTAGTATTGTATTTAGTATTCAATTTATTCTAACTTTTTAAAGAAAAAAGGGTTGTAATTAGGCAGTAATTCAGGGTGAAATATCTTTATTAAATCCTTTAAAACCAAATCGGGGCGGGCTGAAGCCAATTCAAAATAGACAATTCCTCCTTTAGGTCCTTTGTTAACTGCATACGAATATACTTTTTTATTTTTAAAACTATCAAATTCAGTATAATGAGAACTACTTTCACTCATTTGCTTTAGCGAAGAAAAATCACCTGGAGCAATCCAAAATTCAGCATTTTTCCCTTTTTCAAATACTTTTTCGAATGGTAAACTCAAACTCCCAAAACCTTTTGTTTCCTTCCATAAGTAATTGGCTTTGGCATCTCTTAAAAATAAGGATACCCAGCTTTCACCTTGAGGAACATACCATTGGTCTTGGTAAATTGCACCGCTTAAAACAGTTGGCTGTGTAGTTTTTTTGTTGGCTAATGCCAAAGCATTATTGTAATTGGTTTCAATAGAAGTAAACAAGGAATTGGCCTTAGTATCTAAATTGTACAACGCCCCGAAAAACTTAATCCATTCGGCTTTTCCTAACGGTGATTGCTCAGTCCAATCGCCATTGATCAAAACATTCAAACCGCTTTTCTTCAAATTATCAATCGTAGAATTGTTGTTGTTAATACCAAAAGTCACAATTGCATCTGGTTTCATGTCGATTAAAACTTCGGTATTCAAACTTTCATTAACGCCCACTTCGCGAATTTTTCCAGCATCGATAAGTTTTCTAGTTTTTGAAGAAGATATAAAATTAGTACTTGGAAATCCAATAAGAGTATTTTCGACACCTAGCATTTCAAGGGCAGGAATATGAGTCGTTGAGGTCACCACAATAGATTGAATAGGGACAGGAATAACTGGATATTGTTTCGAACTATCAGGAACAACTCCGTACTTTTCTTTCAAAATATAAGTAAATTCAGTGGTTGCATCTGGCCAAGGCTTGGTTACTTTCATTACCGTAAACCCTTCGTATTTATACAATTCAAGTCCTTTAGCATACTTTACGCTATTGGCAACAGCCGAAATTTTAGTTTTCTCTATTGCATCGTTTTGTTTGCATCCAAAGAGGAATAGAAGTGACAAAAATGCAAAAGAATAAAAAAAAATGGATTTCATGTAGTTATTTGTATTGTGGTACAAATGTAAAAGTTATGTTTGTTTTATTTACTTAAAACTAAAATATTATTAAAATTACGGAATCAAAAAGCTATATTTGCAGTGTATTAAGGTTGCTGTTTTATATTTTAAAATAGCATTAAAAGGGAAACAGGTGAGTGAATTCATTTCATAAATCCTGTGCTGTTCCCGCAACTGTAAGCTAATCAGCTTGTTGTTATCTACAAAACCACTGTTTTAATTATAGATTTTGAATTTAAATTATAGATTTTTTCAATCTTAAATCAAAAATTAGAAATCTAAAATGGAATGGGAAGGTCAACAACAAGACGCAAGCCAGGAGACCTGCCTATTACGTCGAGTATCAAACTTTCGGGAAAAAAGGTTTGGGTATGGTAAATTCTATACTTTTCTCCCCATTTTATTAAGATTATTAGTACCGTTAAATGAAGAAAAAAGGGTGTCACTTTGGTGCGTTTCTATTGTTATTTTGTATCAATACTTATTCACAAGAATTAAAAAATCAACTAGAAGAAGTTGTAATTTCCGACTCAAAATTTGCATTAGCGAAAGAAAAATCTGGAAAGGTTATTGTAAAAATTACCGCTGATGAATTAGCAAAAAAATCAGGACAATCCATAGCCTCTATTTTAAGCACTGTTGTAGGAGTAGAGATAAATGGAAATCAGAGTAGTGGGGGTAAAAATCTAGGAACTTACATTCGTGGTGGCCGAAATCATCAAACGCTTGTTATCATTGATGGAGTTCCAGTTACCGATGCTTCGGGAGTAAATTTAGAATATGATTTGCGGTATATTACTGCCGAACAAGTAGAAAGTATTGAGGTGATGAAAGGAGCGGCAAGTACACTTTATGGTTCAGGTGCTGCGACAGGAGTTATCAATATTACTTTGAAAAAAGCCAGTAAAAAGGAATTAACAGGGAATTCCTATTTTAGTTTAGGAACCCAAACTACCGCTGATAATGTGAATTATCGCCCTCAAGATTTTAATCAAGGAATTAGTATGAATGGAACTATTGGGAAAGTAAATTATATAGCGATGTTGAATAGTGTTGAAATTAAAGGGATTTCTGAAGCACAAGGAATTGGTTTTGAACCTGATCAATTCTCGAAGATTTCTGCTTTAATGAAAATTGGCTTTAAGCCAAATACCAAATTCTCATTTGATTTTTTTACCAATTTTGATAGGATAAAAAACAATTACGATGGTTTTTATGACAATTTCACTTCGGCAGACACCCCTTTAAATGTCGCTAAAACTCAGCAATTTCGATTTGGATTTTCTCCAAAATACAAATACAATAAAGGAGAATTGGTTTTTAATTCGGGGTTTTCAATCAATGAAAGAAACTATTCATCTTTGAATACTTGGTCAAACTCAATTGATAATAGCAGCTATAATTCTAAGTCGGTAAATTTCGACGTTTTCAATAAATACAATTTATCCAATCAATTTTTCTTGATTTTAGGAAGTCAATTTCAATTCAATGAAATGGATTCACAATTGGAATTGATAGCAAAGCAAAATGCAAAATCCAATTGGTTCGACACTTATATTACTGCGGTTTACAACTCTAATTTTGGTTTGAATGTCAATGCAGGCGCACGTTACGACAAACATTCTATTTATAACAATTATTCGGTTTATAACTTTAATCCATCGTATTCAATATCGAATATTAATCTAAAATTAATTGCTTCTTACAGCACTGCCTATATTACGCCAAGTTTGTATCAGTTGTTTTCACCTTATGGAAATTTAGCATTGACACCTGAGAAAAACAATACAATTGAATTAGGTTTTGAGAAGGATTTATTGAACAAGAAAATCGAATTTAATACCGTTTGTTTTTACAGAGAAGAGAATAATTCAATAGGTTTTTATACCGATCCAGTCACTTTTTCCTCCAATTATGTGAATATTGACGGTACTTATCACGCTAAAGGAATAGAATCGATGGTTAATTTTATAGTGACAAATAAGTTAAAATTAAAAGGAAATTACACCTTTACGGAAGTAGAAGAACCTTTGAAAAGATTGATCCCAAAGCACAAGGCCAATGTATCTTTGGATTATGATTTTTCAGAAAAGGCATCTTTTAATTTATCGTATCAATATGTTGACTTTCGAAAAGACATTTTTTTTGACGGAGGAACTTATGAAACCTTTCCAATTCAATTGGATTCTTATCAATTGGTAAATGCGATTACTAATTTTAAAATTATCAAAAACAGGTTCAGTTTATTTGCAAGTGTAAACAACATTTTAAATGTAAATTTCACAGAAAATATAGGTTATAGTACCCGCGGAAGAAATTTTAAACTTGGTGTGAATATTTTGTTTTAATAGTAGTTATTATTGAAATTGCCTTTGCTATTGCCATTGAAAATTATATTGGATTTGCTATTGCTATTGTATATTTTTTAATTGTATCTTGTAACAAAATTTACCCTTCTTCGTCTTTCAATTATAAAAGCCTAATTACAAGTCAATGAATCAAAATGAGTTTGTAATATTAATTACACCATTCAAAGACAAACTTTTTCGTCTTGCCAAGAGATTATTGGTTAGCACAGAAGAAGCGGAGGATGCTACTCAAGAGGTGCTATTGAAATTATGGAATAACAAAGAGAATTTAGATTCTTATAAAAGTTTAGAAGCTTTTTCCATGACAATTACCAAAAATTATTGTTTGGATCAGTTGAAAGCGAAGCGATCAGGAAATTTAAAATTGGTTCATGATAATTATATTGATAGAGAGCCAAGTTTAGAGAAACAATTGGAGGCAAAAGACAGTTTGAATTGGGTTGAAAAAGCGATAAATGAATTGCCTGAACAACAGAAACTCATCATTCAAATGCGCGATATTGAGGAATATGAATTTGAGGAAATTGCCAAAATAATGGAAATGAATGAAACGGCGATTCGAGTAGCGTTGTCAAGAGCAAGAAAAACGATACGAGCGTTTATGTTAAAAACAAATGATTATGGAATTAAATAGAATAGAAACCCTATTAGAAAAATATTTTCAAGGAGAAACCAGTGTTTTAGAAGAAAAAGAATTGAAAAATTACTTTTCTTCGTTAGATGTTGCGCAGCATTTGGAACAATACAAGCCATTATTTGGTTATTTCTCAGAAGCGAAAGACCAGGAGTTTAAACAAACGATACCGCTACAAGCTAAAAAACGTAATGTTAGGTGGTTATCAATTGCAGCTTCTGTTGTAGTTTTACTTGGAATTAGCACTTTTACTTATTTGCATGAGCCACAAGAAACAAATGATTTAGGTACCTATGAAAGTCCAGAGGCGGCTTTTGAAGCTACCCAAAAAGCTCTTTCTATGTTGTCTCAAAATGTAAACGTAGGAATTGAAAGTGTTTCTTATATTAACGAGTTTCAAAACTCAAAGGAATTAATTTTTAAAACAAAATAAACAAATAGAAATCATGAGAAAATTAGTATTATTATTAGTATTTAGTGTATTACCAACTACCTTTTTTGGTCAATCAGCATTCGATAAATTTGATGGTCAAGATGACGTAACTTCAGTTATTGTAAACAAAAAAATGTTTGAAATGATGGGAAGTGTCAAAATGGATAGTAAAGATAAAGACACACAACAATATTTAAACTTAATAAAGAAGTTAGACAATTTAAAAGTGTTTACTACCAACAGTACAAGAGTAACTTCTGAAATGAAAGCTACTTCTGATAAATACATGAAATCAGCAGGATTAGAAGAATTAATGCGAATTAACGATGGTGGAAAGAACATTAAAATTTGGGTAAAATCGGGAGCAAAAGATTCTCAAATTAAAGAGTTATTAATGTTTATGGAAGGAATCTCAAAGGGTAATGAAACCGTTTTAATGTTGTTAACAGGTGACTTTGATTTGAATGAAATTTCAGTACTAACTGATAAAATGAGACTTCCTGGAGGTGATGAGTTGAAAAAAGCAACTAAAAATAAAAAGTAGTAGTTATGAAACGTATTTTAAGCATAGTAATTATTGTATGTGCTTTATTAACTAGCTGTAACGACGAACCATCCTTACAAAAGTATTTTGTAGAAAAAACGGAGAACAAGAACTTTATCGCATTAGATTTGTCGCCAAATATGTTGAATATTGATAGTTCAAAACTAACTGCCGATGAAACAGCAGCTTTAAAATCATTTGAAAAAGTAAACATTTTGGCTTTTAAATTAAATGACAGCAATAAAGCCGAATTTGAATCAGAGAAAGTAAAGGTTAGTAAAATCTTGAAAGAGGAAAAATACCAACAATTAATGAAGTTTGGTTCTGGAAAAGATGGGGCTTCAGTTAGTTTTGTAGGTGACGATGAGCATATTGACGAATTTGTTTTTTATGCAAATAAAAAGGAAACTGGATTTGCGGTAGTGAGAGTTTTAGGAAAAAACATGAACCCAACTGGAATTATGACTTTAATGTCGGTGTTAAAAAATGCTAATGTTGATTTAGAACAATTGAAACCTTTACAGCAAATGTTTGCGAAGTAATTTTAATTGGTTATAATGAAAAAGCGTTCCGAAATGGAACGCTTTTTTTATTTTTTAAAGTACTTAAAAGGAACTAATAACATTCCAAAACACTCGCCATGTTCTTTACCGGTGTGTTTGTGATGCATTTTATGACCTCTTCTTAAGGCTCTAGAATAGATGTTATTTGCATTTCTAAATAACTTGAATCTTTGGTGAATGAAAATATCGTGAACCACGAAGTAAGTAAATCCGTAGGCGAAAATTCCCAATCCCACAGCCAAACCATCTTCGAAAATTTTATAACGCCACAAGAAGAAAAATCCCATACTAACAACGGCATAAAAAATAAAAAACAAATCGTTTCTTTCAAACCAAGAATCGTGGTCTTTTTTATGATGGTCAGCATGTAAAACCCATAAAAAACCGTGCATTATGAATTTATGACTAAACCAAGCCATAAATTCCATGAAGAAAAAAGCAGCCAGAAAAACCAATAAATAAATTAGCATAATTAGGTTATTTATATAATATTGAGCTTATAAGAGAAGTAACATTTGGCGAAAAGCCCGTATTTTTGGTAATTTGAAACTCGAATTCTGGTATTTTTAATTTCTGCAGAAGGAGTATTTTTAAGTTTGTCAAGTAATTTTTTGTAATAAGAATAAGCAGTATAAACTCCAAATTTTGCTTCTATTGGAAGAAGAATCAAACCTTCGTAACCCGCTTCAAAATCGGCTTCAATCTCTTCAATAATTTTAAGTTTCGATTTTTCATCTAATTGTGACAAATCGGTATTTGGAAAATAAGTACGATTTAAATCTTCAAAATCGGCTTTTAGATCACGAAGAAAATTCACTTTTTGAAATGCAGATCCTAACCTCATAGCGGAATCTTTTAGCAATTCATATTTGGTATCATCCCCTTTTACAAACACTTTCAAACACATTAATCCGACTACATCTGCTGATCCATATATGTATTCATTGTATTCAGAAATTGTTTTATATTCTGTTTTTGATAAATCCAATTTCATACTTTTCATGAATGCATCAATCAATTCTTTTGGAATATCATATTGGTGCACCGTATTTTGAAAAGCGTTTAAAATAGGATTTAAGCTAATTTTATTTTTTAGCGAAAGCTCTAAATCATTTTCAAAAAGCAATAAAAGCTCTTCTTTGTTAAAGTCATGAAAACTGTCCACAATTTCGTCAGCAAAGCGAACAAAACCATAAATATTATAAATGTCTTGACGAATATTTGGCGCAAGCATTTTCACCGCTGAAGAGAAAGAGGTGCTGTAGGATTTTGTAACGTTCCGGCTACAATCAAAAGATACTTGGTCAAAAAGACTCTTCATAACTATAGGTTTTTTTCAATTAATTCGGCAACTAACTTTCCTGAAATTAGAGCTGGTGGAACACCAGGTCCAGGAACTGTAAGTTGTCCTGTAAAATACATATTTTCAACCTTTTTACTTTTCAGTTTGGGTCTTAAAAATGCTGTTTGCATCAATGTATTCGCCATTCCGTAAGCATTTCCTTTGTAAGAATTATATACTTCTTCAAAGTCAAGTTTGCAAAAAGATTCTTTAAAAATAATATTTTCTTTTATATTTTGCTTAGTTAATGTCTCAAATCTTGAAATTATTTTTTCAAAATAGGCTTCTCTTAATTCTGGTGTGTCTTCAATTCCCGGCGCAAGTGGTATCAGAAAAAAACCAGATTCCATTCCTTCAGGTGCAGCAGTTTTATCAGTAATTGAAGGAAAATTCGCATAGAATAAAGGGTTGTCAGGCCATTTTGGTTCGTCGTAAATATCTTTTGCATGCTGATTAAAATCCACATCAAAAAACAATGCATGGTGAGAAATATTTTCTATTTTTTTATTAAACCCTACATAAAATAGTAGGGAAGAAGGTGCAAAAGTTTTGCTTTCCCAATACTTTTCAGAATAAGCTCGGTATTCAGGATCCAATAAGGTCTCAGTGTGATGGTAATCTGCGCCACTCAAAATGATGTCGGCATCGATTCTTTTTCCGTTTATTTGTAAAGCAACTGCTTTTTTATTTTCAACAATTATTTTCTCAATATTGGCGTTGGTTTCAAATTTTACACCTAATTCTAATGCCAAACTTTCCATACCTCGAATCACATCGTACATTCCGGTTTTAGGGTGCCAAGTACCCATTCCAAAATCGGCATAATTCATAAAACTATAAAATGATGGTGTATCTGAAGGTTTAGCACCTAAAAATAAAACTGGGAATTCTAATATTTGGATTAATCTTTGGTTTTTAAATTTCTTGCGAACGTCTTTACTGATATTGCTGAAAAACTGACCTACTTTTAAAGCAGTTTCAGTAGTAATTAATTCTAATGGTGAAACTCCTGGGCGGTAAACTAAATCTTTTATGGCTATATCATAATTACTTTTGGCTTCAGCCATAAATTTGGCAAGAACGATACCGCTACCTTTTTCAATTGTTTCAAATGTGTCGATTATATCTTCTAAATTATCTGCAATTGCAATAAAGTCATTAATTCCATAATACACTCTGTAGGCTGGAGATAATTTTATTAACTCGTAATAATCGGATGGTTTTTTATTAAAGTCTCCAAAAAAGCGTTCAAAAACGTCGGGCATCCAATACCAACTCGGCCCCATATCAAATGTAAATCCTTCTTTTTTTAATTGTCTGGCTCTTCCACCAATGGATTCGTTTTTTTCGAAAACAGTGATTGCATGACCTTTTTGAGCTAAATAGCACGCTGCTGCTAATGATGAAAAACCGGAACCTATAATTTTAATGTCTTTTCTCATATGTTGTAACAAAATTACAAAAACGAATTTCTTGAATTTTTAATTTAAGTTGTATAATTTACAGATTTACTATTAGTTCGCTAATAGATTTAAAAACTTTAGTTTTTGTAGTAACGTTTTTTTCTTCAATAAAGCTAACCATTCTTCCGATTAACCATAATTCTGTTTCTTTATCGTTTAAAACTTCTTTGTTTAAAGCTTCTATGTAAGGATTTATTTCTTCTTTATTAGGCTCAACAGTTAAATAAGTGACATAGGTAATATTGTTAAAATAACTCTTCAAGTCTTTTAAGTTATCTAAAGGAATACTCTCACCAAGGTAAATAGTTCGATATCCGTGGTTTAAAATTTCAAAGTTCAAGTACATTAGTCCCAACTCGTGAATTTCATTAGAGGGCAGGTAGAGTACAAAAACGCGATCGTCAATTCTAGGTTCTAATAATTGTTGTTTTTCGGTATTGATAAGTAACTTTTGCTTGATCAAATATGTAATAAAATGTTCGTGAGCCGGAGTTATAGTATCTGTTTGCCATAACAATCCAATTTCGTTCATTAAGGGAATAAATACTTCGAAAAATACTTCTCTAAATGATTTTTCAGAAAGTAATTCGTCATAAGTTTTAAAAAACAGCGTTTGATCAAAGTTAATCATTGCCATTTTAAAATAAGAAATCGCGTGACTTTTAACGCTTTTTTCAGAAATAATGGTATTTACAATTTCCGGAATTTCGTCTGGATTGTATTTTGCTATTCTAGATATTTTATAGCCGTAATCGTGCAGTAATACAATATTAAGAAGTTTTTGTAGATTGGGTAAATCATACAGTCTTATATTGGTATCAGTACGCATGGGTTTTAATATATTATACCGCTTTTCCCATATTCTGATGGTATGTGCTTTTATACCTGAAAGATTTTCCAAGTCTTTGATACTAAATACATTTTTTACATTGTTCATCTATTCCTTTAATAAGTTAAACAAAAGTAATTATAATTTTCTATTTAACACTGATAATTGTTTAAATATTAAGGAGAATTTGGTATTACAAAAATGATAATGAAGTGTAAAATATTATTTTGAAATTTAAAATTATGATTTTTCAAAAAAAGTATTAACTTGTTATTTCATATAAAAGGCACTAATTAATACAAAAATTCAAAAAAATAGTATTAATAAAATATACTATTATTTTACAAAGTCTAAAAAAAGGTTTACTTTTAAAAATTAATTAATTCAATTAACTATGAAAAAAAATATTTTATTTCTCATTTTTTTATTAGGTATTCTTAAAATTGATGCCCAAGAATATTTTCCGAATAATGAAAGTGTACAAAACAAAAACAACAATTACACGGCATTTATCAATGCTAAAATTTTTGTAACTCCAACACAAATTATCGAAAAAGGTACTTTAATTATCCAAAACGGAAAAGTAATAGAAGCAGGAACCGTCCTACCCATTCCTAAAAATTGTAAAATAATTAATTTAGAAGGTAAATGTATTTATCCCTCTTTTATTGATATTTACACTAGTTTCGGAATTGAAAAACCAAAGAAGAGCACCGTTTCTGATGGAGATTCGTATGATACAAAACGAGTAGGTTACTATTGGAATGAAAGTATTAAACCAGAGATTAATGCATTTGAATATCTTAATTACGATCAAACCAAAGCGGATGAGTTACTTAAAGCTGGTTTTGGAGTGGTAGGAACCCATGTTCAAGATGGAATTGCCCGTGGTACAGGAACTTTGATAGCCTTGAATAATTCCGATAAAAGTATACGGTTGCTTTCTAACAAAATTTCTAATCATTTTGGTTTTACAAGAAGCTTAGTTACCAATCAATCCTATCCAAGTTCGTTAATGGGAATGATGGCGTTACTTCGCCAAATGTATTTGGATATGAATTGGTATAAAAATGGAAATTCTAAAATTAAAGACGCCTCATTAGAAGCATTATTAAACAATCAAAAATTAGTTCAAATATTTACTACTGAAGACAAATTAAATAGTATTAGAGCGTCTAAAATTGCAAAGGAATTTAATCTAAATTATGTTTTAAAGGGTGCTGGAAATGAATTTGAAAGAATTGATGAGATAAAGAATACCAATTCAAAATTCATTATTCCTGTCAATTTTCCTGAAGCCTATGATGTTTCTAATTCTAACTTGTCAGATCAAATCGATTTAAGTGATTTGCGTTTTTGGAATCAAGCACCTACCAATTTAAAAGTACTCGCTGAAAACAATGTCGTTTTTGCATTAACTACAGATAAATTAAAAAAGACCGAAGATTTTAGAACTAATCTATTGAAAGCAATAAAATATGGTTTTGATACAACAAAAGCATTAGAAGCATTGACAACCATTCCTGCATCTATAGTGGGTAAAAGTGATGAAATTGGTAGTTTAAATAAAGGTAGTTTTGCAAATTTCGTTATTACTTCTGGAGCCATTTTTGATGAAAAAACGATACTCTATGAAAACTGGGTTCAGGGTTCTAAATTTGTTGTCAATGATATTACATCAATAGATATTCGTGGAAATTATGATTTAACCGTAGATTCCAAAACCTATAAATGGAAAATAGAAGGTGAAATCACTGCTCCTAAATCAGAAATAACTACTACAAATAATAAAAAAGTAAATTCAAAACTAACAATTGCTGCAAATTGGCTTACTGCTTCAGTAAAATTGAACGATACAATTAATCAAGGTTTTTCAAGATTAAGTGGCTACATCGAAAACACTCAAAATTTGTCTGGTAAAGCCATTTTAGCCAATGGAAATGAAGTAAAATGGCTTGCTACTAAAACAGCTCCTTTCGTAATTGTCAAAGACACTACAAAAGCAGAAAAACCAAATAGTATTATGCCTGTAACCTTTCCAAATATTGCTTTTGGAAATAGTCAAAAACCAACGCAACAAAACTTATTATTTAAAAACGCAACAGTTTGGACCAATGAACTGGAAGGAATTCTAGAAGATACCGATGTATTGGTTAAAAATGGTAAAATTGCTGCATTAGGCAAGAATATTGTGGATATAAATGCCGTTATAATTGATGCCAAAGGTAAACATTTAACAAGCGGAATTATTGATGAACATTCTCATATTGCCATTTCTAGAGGGGTAAATGAAGGTGGACATAATTCGAGTGCAGAAGTTACGGTCCAAGATGTAGTAAATTCAGAAGATATTAATATTTACAGAGATTTAGCTGGTGGAGTGACCACGTCGCAATTATTACACGGATCTGCAAATCCTATCGGAGGTTGTTCTGCTATTGTAAAATGGAAATGGGGATTGTCTGCCGATGAGATGTTGTACAAAAACCAGCCTAAATTTATAAAATTTGCTCTGGGGGAAAATGTAAAACAATCGAACATTAGTAGAAGTTCTACTCGTTTTCCTCAGTCTAGAATGGGAGTGGAACAAGTATTTATAGATTATTTCCAACGAGCTAAAGAATATGATTTGACCTGGAAAGCCTACAATTCAAATTCTAAAAAAGATAAGATAAAAGCTCCAAGAGTAGATTTAGAATTGCAAAATATTGCCGAAATCATAAATAAAGAACGTTTTATTACATGCCACTCTTATGTTCAATCTGAGATTTTAATGATGATGAACGTTGCTGAAAAGTTTAATTTTAGAATAAATACTTTCACTCACATTTTAGAAGGATATAAAGTAGCTGACAAAATGAAAGAACATGGAGTAGGAGCATCCACTTTCTCGGATTGGTGGGCCTATAAATTTGAAGTAAATGATGCAATCCCTTATAATGGTGCCCTAATGCACAACCAAGGTTTAGTTGTTGCCTTCAATTCTGACGATGCAGAAATGTCTCGAAGACTAAATCAAGAAGCTGCAAAAGCAGTGAAATATGGAAATGTTCCAGAAGTGGAAGCTTGGAAATTTGTTACTTTAAATCCAGCCAAATTATTGCACATTGACAATATGGTAGGGAGTATAAAAGTGGGAAAAGATGCCGACATAGTGTTATGGAACAACAATCCCCTTTCTATTTATGCAAAAGCTGAAAAAACTTTAATTGAAGGAGTTGTTTATTATGATCTACAAAAAGACGAAGAGCAACGAATAGCTATTGCCAAGGAAAGAAACAGTTTAATTGGGCAATTAATGCTTGAAAAAAATAAAGGTTCCAATACTCAAGAGCCTAAGAAAAAAGAGAGACGAGAAGACCACTGTGATACTTTAGAACAATAAATAATGAAAAAGATATATACAATTTTAGTACTGTTTTTTGGTTTGATTTCAAACACAAATGGACAACAAATACCCGCAAATAAGCAAACGAAATCAATATTAATTCTTAATGGTTTTGCGCATTTAGGTAACGGAAAAGTTATTGAAAACAGTGCCATTGGTTTCAAAGATGGTAAAATCATTTTAGTAGATGATGCCAAAACACTAAAATTTTCTAAAGGCGCATTTGATACTACAATAGATGCCACTGGAAAGCACATTTATCCTGGATTTATTGCACCCAATTCAACTTTAGGACTAGTGGAAGTAGACGCAATCAAATCCTCTGCTGATGAAAGAGAAATTGGAGATATGAATCCCCACATTAGAAGTATTATTGCTTTTACCGCCGATTCAAAAGTAATTGAAACCGCTCGTCCCAATGGAATTTTAATGGCTCAAATTACCCCACGTGGGGGAACTATTTCTGGAACTTCCTCTATTGTTCAATTGGACGCTTGGAATTGGAAAGATGCTGTGATAAAAGAGAATGATGGGATTCACCTGAATTTTCCACCTACAATGAAAAGAAGCGGCTGGTGGGCAGAGCCGGGAGCTATGGAAGCCAACAAAGAGTACTTGAAAAAAACAGAGGAAATAAGTTTGTTTTTAGACAATTCAAGAGCCTACATAGCCAGTTCTTCAGAACATAATTTGATTTTTCAGGCTATGAAAGGAGTTTTTGATGGAACCCAAACATTATTTATTCATGCCCAAGAAGAAAAGCAAATCATTGATGCAGTTCAATTAGTAAAAAAATTCGGAATAAAGAAAATGGTTATTGTGGGTGGTTATGATGCCTATAAAACAACCGATTTATTAAAAGAAAATTCCGTTGGAGTGCTTTTAAGAAATGTACATGATATGCCAAATAGCGGAGATGAAGATGTAGATTTACCTTTTAAAATGGCACGAATTTTAGTAAATAAAGGAATACTTGTTGGATTAGAAAACAGTGGTGATAAGGAGAGAATGCAAACACGTAACTTACCTTTTCTAGCTGGAACTTGTGCTGCTTACGGACTGGATAAAGAACAAGCGTTGCAACTGATAACTTCTAATACAGCCAAAATTTTAGGAATTGATGATTTCTGTGGCACATTAGAACAAGGCAAAGATGCTACTTTATTTATTTCGGATGGCGACGCTTTAGATATGAGAACCAATCAATTGACCGAGATATTTATTCAAGGTAGAAAGTTGAATATGGAAACACATCAAACGAAGCTTAACGCAAAATATAAAGAAAAGTACAATCAGAAATAAGCGTTATTTATAGACAATTTTGATTGACTCCGTCTTTCCCAACAAAGCTCCGCTTTGAAAAAAGAAAAGCCCAAACTAAATTAATTCAAGCAAGCTTGATTATATATGAATTCACGATGGATTGACTTCGTCGTTCCCAATAAAGCTCCGCTTTGAAAAAAGAAAATCCCAAACCAAATTAATTCAAGCAAGCTTGATTATTTAGTTTGGGCTTTTCTTTTTATTCGTGACCACGGTGGGATTTGAACCCACACGCCCTTACGAGCACCAGCCCCTCAAGCTGGCAAGTCTACCGTTTCTCCACGTGGCCGTAAAATAAAAAAAGTCAAGCAGGCTGCTCGACTTTTTTTGTGACCCGACTGGGGCTCGAACCCAGGACCCCATCATTAAAAGTGATGTGCTCTACCAACTGAGCTATCGAGTCTTTTTCTATTCCTTCAACGCGGGTGCAAATATAAGGCGATATTATTTATTTTTCAAAGCTATTTTATTTATAAATTTACTTTTTGAATAAAATAATCTTAATACCTTAGTTTATAAGGGCTTATTACTATGAAAAAAATCATTTTGTTAGGTTATATGGGTTGTGGGAAGTCTACTATTGCGAAATTACTCGCCAATTCAACCTCCTTTTCCTATCTAGATTTGGATGAAATTATCGAAAAAAACGAAAATGCTTCTGTGAAAAACATATTTTCAGAAAAAGGAGAGATCTATTTTAGAAAATTAGAACATCAAATTCTAGAAAAACTTATAAATAATCAAGAGTCTTTTATTTTAAGTCTCGGCGGCGGCACTCCATGTTATTCTAATAATCATGAATTCCTAAAATCATCCAATGTAATATCTATTTATTTAAAAGCATCGGTGGAAACCTTATATGATAGATTGCTTTATTCTAATTCAGAAAGACCTTTAATTGCCAATAAAAACCCTGAAGAAATGAAGGAGTTTATAGCCAAAAGCCTATTTGATCGAAGTTATTACTACAATCAAGCGCAATTTAAAATTAGTGTGGATGGGAAATCCTCTGAAGAAATAATTTCAGAAATAGAAACTATTTTAGCTTAAATAAGCGTAATCTCCTTTTTCTTCAAAAACCACTTGAACGTGTTCTAATAAAGACGTAGAAAGCGAAATTCCTTTAAAATCAGCTTTTACAGGGTATTTTTTGTGATTACGGTCAATTAAAACCGCCGTTTTTAATTTCTTCAAAGGTACTTCCAAGAAATGTTTTACGCCATATATTAAAGTGGTACCTGAATTTAACACATCGTCAACCAAAACCAAACCTTTGTTTTTATACTGATCAATCGAAAGGGAAGTGGTAATAGGAGCATTTACATTTTGCTTGTTAATATAAACTTCACACAAAACAACTTTCAAAGTAGATATTTTTTCTAATTCTGCCGCAATTTTCTTAGCAAAAACGAATCCATTGGAAGCAATTCCGCTAATAACAATTTCCTCTTCGTCAACAAAAGTCTCATAAATTTGGTAAGCAATACGAGTAATTTTATGCTTAATTTCTTGATTGTTAAGGATCATGTTTTGGCTCATGGTATTTTTTTTCAAAGATAATAAACTATTTTTAAAATTTACAAAACTAAGATGCTTTCAGATTAACGAAATTAATTCTAAATTAGCATTCTGTTAAAATTGCATTCTAAATGAAATTTAAAGAAATTCCAGTATTAAGAAATATTATTCATGTGCTACAACGTATAAAACCGATGTGGCTTCATGGATTGTCATTCTACGACCTTATAAAAATGTATTCTGTTGGGATTTTTGAAGGTGCACTTTCCTACCATGCCAGTGCCGTTGCTTTTAGTTTTTTTATGGCACTATTTCCCTTTGCTTTATTCATTTTAAACCTTATTCCTTTTATTCCAATTGAAGGTTTCCAAACCGACTTTTTAGAATTTGTAAAAGATGGAGTACCACCAAATACCTACGACGCTATTTTTAGCATTATCAACGATATTCTTAACAACAGTCATTCAGGCTTATTATCAACGGGGTTTTTCTTGTCTATTTTTTTAATGGCAAACGGTTTAAACGCTATCCTTGGTGGTTTTGAATCGTCTCGACATGTAATTGATAAACGCGGATTTTTACAACAATATCTTATCGCACTAGCTTTATCATTAGTGCTTTCAATGTTGCTTTTAATAACAGTTGCGGCAATTGTAATATTTGAGGTATTTATTCAAAAAACAATGATTCAAGATGTACTTAGCGACAGTATTCCAATAATAATTTTAAGTCGTTACGCTTTCGTAATCTTGATGATTTTAATAACCATTTCGATATTATTCCGATTTGGAACTAAGAAAAAAAATAAACCACCATTAATTACAATAGGTTCTGTATTTACTACGATTTTGGTGATTATTACCTCGTACTTTTTTGGAATATGGGTAATTAAATTTTCAAAATACAACGAACTTTATGGCTCAATTGGAACATTATTGATTATGATGTTTTATATTTGGATAAATTGTATGATATTATTATTAGGATTCGAATTGAATTCTATAATTGGTAAATTAAAAACAGATAAAATTGACAAATAGTTTCATTTGAAGCTAATCCCGCTATCCGCTATATCCACGCGAAAATGCGTGGGATGTCGCTGCTATCGGGGCTAAAAAACATTTAGATTATGAAAAAACTTGTAGTTATTATTTTAGTTTTATTTTCAATTAATACCTTCGCTCAAAGCCGCGGAGTTATTGGTAAATGGAATACCATAGATGAGGTATCCGGGAAAGCAATGTCTGTTGTAGAAATTTATGAGCACAACAATAAAATATATGGTAAAGTAATCGAAATTTTAAATCCAAAAAATCGAAATAATACTTGTAAAGATTGTCCCGGTGATGATCACAACAAACCCATTTTGGGATTAGTAATTATCAAAGGATTGGTAAAAGACGGTTTAGAATACAATGATGGGAGAATTTTAGATCCAAAGTCGGGTAAATTATACAAGTGCTACATCGAATTGGAAGGTACCGACAAACTTAAAGTTCGTGGCTATTTAGGTTTTTCATTAATTGGTAGAACACAATACTGGGAACGAGTAAAATAAAATAAATGCAATTTTTTGTCGAAGTAATTTTACCGCTTTCCCTTGCAAAAACTTTTACTTATAGTGTTTCTGAAGCAGAATATAACTATATAAAAAAGGGCATGCGCGTTGCTGTTCCCTTCGGAAAAAGTAAAATCTATACCGCATTAGTAATTGAATTACATCAAAATGCCCCAACATTATATGATGCCAAAGAAATTCATCAAATTCTAGACGAAAAGCCTTTAGTAACACCAACTCAAATTGAACATTGGCAATGGATCGCATCTTATTATATGTGCGCAATTGGCGATGTATTTCGTGGTGCAATTCCTAGTGCACTATTATTAGAAAGCGAAACAGTAATTTCTCAAAAACCAGCTATTTATGTTGATGAATCTCAACTTTCTGACGATGAATATTTAATTTATCAAGCATTGCAGCACCAAAGTTCGCTGAAGGTTCAAGACATAATAGCAATCTTAAATAAAAAGAGCGTTTTTCCTATTCTTCAAAAACTAATTGACAAAAATATATTGGTTTTGCAAGAGGAAATGCTTGAAACATACAAACCTAAATTGGTTCGTTACGTTCGATTAAATAACGAATTTGATTCAAATAAAGGCTTAGAGCAATTATTAGAAACTTTAAAAAGCGCCACTAAACAAAAGGAAGTTATCCTATCGTATTTTCAATTAACAGCAACTGAAAAGAAACCAATAACTGTTAAAAAACTAACTGAAACAGCGCAATCCACCACTGGAATTATTAAAGCGTTAATAGATAAGGGAATTTTTGAAGAATATTATCTTCAAGAAGATCGAGTAAATTTTAAAGGCGAGGCTAATGAAGGCCAACTAAAATTAAGCACGCCTCAAGAAGAAGCTTTTAATTCAATAAAAGAATCTTTAATTAACAAAGAAGTTTGCTTGCTTCACGGTGTAACCGCAAGTGGTAAAACAGAAATTTATATTAAGCTTATAGAAGAATATCTTGAAAAAGGAAAACAAGTACTTTATTTATTACCAGAAATTGCACTAACTACTCAATTAGTAGGAAGACTGCGCACTCATTTCGGAAATAAAGTTGCTGTTTTTCATTCTAAATACAGCAACAACGAGAGAGTTGAGGTTTGGAATCAGGTGCTAGAAAAGTCGGAAAAAGCACAAATTGTAATCGGAGCGAGGTCGGCATTATTTCTGCCATTTCAAGATTTAGGCTTCGTAATTGTAGATGAAGAACACGAGCAAACCTATAAGCAAGTGGATCCCGCACCTAGATACCACGCTCGAGATGCTGCGATAGTATTGGCCGGACTGCAAAAAGCAAAAGTGATTTTAGGATCGGCAACGCCAAGTATAGAATCTTATAATAATGCTAAAACAGGAAAGTTTGGATTGGTTACCCTAGTTGAAAGATTTGGAAATGTGACGATGCCAGAAATTGAATTGGTTGACCTTAAAGACAAATACTTTAGAAAAAAAATGACAGGTCATTTTAGCGAAGTTTTAATTGAACAAATCACGAATTCATTAACTCTTGGCGAACAGGTAATTTTGTTTCAAAATCGTCGTGGGTATTCGCCTTTATTAGAATGTTTAACTTGTGGTCACGTTCCGCAATGCCAGCAATGTGATGTAAGTTTGACTTACCACAAACATAAAAATCAGTTACGATGTCATTATTGTGGCTATTCTATTGCAAAACCAACGAATTGTCACGCATGTTCAAGTGTGAATTTAACTACAAAAGGTTTTGGAACCGAGCAAATTCAGCAAGAATTAGTGGCTCTTTTTCCTAGTTATAAGATAGGTAGAATGGATCAGGATACTACGAGAGGCAAATTTGGATTTGAAAAAATAATAGACAGTTTTAAAAATCGCGAGCTTGATATATTGGTTGGAACCCAAATGCTAGGAAAAGGGTTGGATTTTGATAATGTAACATTGGTTGGAATCATGAATGCCGACAACATGCTTTACCATCCTGATTTCAGGGCATATGAAAGAAGTTTTCAAATGATGGCGCAAGTTTCAGGACGATCTGGAAGATCAGAAAAACAAGGAAAAGTGATAATTCAAACCTATACGCCGCTTCATAATACAATTCAGCAAGTTACTCGAAACGATTATGATTCCATGTTTAAAGAGCAATTAATAGAACGAGAAATTTATAAATATCCACCTTATTATAAATTAATAAAGCTCACACTGAAACATAGAGATTTTGAAAAATTAAAAGAAGGATCCATGTGGTTGTACCAGGTGATGCAACAAAGTTTGCCCATGCCGGTATTGGGTCCTGAGGAACCAGCAATTAGCAGAATTCGTAATGAATATATTCGAACTATAATGGTAAAAATTCCCGCTGCAACCTCAATTGTAACTACGAAAAATACACTTCAAAAAATACTCAATAGCTTTGAAGCAGTAGCTGTTTATAGATCTATAAGAGTAATTGTTAACGTTGATTTTTATTAGAATATATTATTAATTCTATAATAATGAGTAAATATGAAAACAAAAATAGTGGTTTTAATGGTTTCGTTATTTTCAATGCAAATAATTGCACAAATTGAACAAGATTCAATTAACCAATTAAAAAGTGTTGTCGTTAATGCACGAGCCAAAACCTTAAGAGAACTGAGTGAATTTAAGCGCCACGGTCAATTCACGGAGTTATTGTCCTCGCAAGAATTGAATAGAAATAACCCTGCGTTTTTAGAACAAAGTCTCGGAGTTATGGCTGGTGTTCAAGTAGATAAAAGAACGCAAGTGGGAGGACAACGAATTGTAATTAGAGGATATGGAAACGATCAAAAGTTCAATAACTGGGGAATAAAAGCTTATTTTAACCAAATTCCATTAACTAATGCTGAAGGAGTTACAATATTAGATGATGTTGATTTTTCTGTAGTCGATAATATTGAAGTAGTAAAAGGACCAGCTTCTACAATGTATGGAGCAGGAGTAGGAGGAGTTGTACGTTTTTATCTTAAAAATTCCGACGACAAGGGAATCTCTTTGACTCAAAATACAACTACAGGTTCATTTAATTTGATTCAAACCAATACTCGTTTGGATTATGTTACCGATAACGCTTCAATGTTTGTTAATTTCGGCCACTTACAATCGGATGGTTATCGTCCAAATGGCGAAAGTTTAAAGAATTTTATTACCTATAAAGGAGATTTTAATTTCACAGATAAGCAATCGGTTTCGGTATTTTTGAGTCATAATTATTCTCATGAAGGAATTTCAGGCCAAATACCGTATTCTTATTATTATGCCAATAATGATCCTGGTAACGATGCTTATATTCGAAAAAATTCCCATTTAGATATGCAATCCACTCGATTTGGAGTTTCAAGTAATTTCAAATTCAGCAGTACATTTAAAAATTCTACGGTACTTTTTTATTCGGGTACAGATTCTGAAAGAGTGGTTGCGGGTGCATACGAACAATTTAGTTCCCCAAATTACGGTATTCGATCAGTTTTTACTAAATCAAATGATATTTCAAATGTGATTGAAAATGTATTGGATTTTGGAACAGAAATTCAACAATGTAAATCTTTAATCTCAAATTTCAGATTTACGGGTGATTTAAATAACCCATTAACTGTTTCACCAATAGCGGCTGGGAATTATTATAAATATACTACCAATCAGCAATCTGTTTTTATTCATGATCGAATCAATTTCAAAAAGTATGATTTTTCAGTAATCGTGGGTTTAAGTGCCAATCATATAGATTACGACCGTATTGATTTATTAGCTTTGCCTGGTTTAATCGTTGGAAATACCAAAAATACTTCTTTTAGTAAATCGTTTCAAACATCCTATAATCCTCATATTGCGATTCAAAAAACATTCAAAGATCAAATTATAAATGTTTCATATAGTGAAGGATACAATGCACCAACGGCATCAACGTCTTACATCAGTGCTTTAAATAAAGCAAATGATGACTTGGTTCCAGAAAAAGCCAAGATGATTGAAGTTTCTGCACAAGGATTGTTATTTAATACTCGTTTTGATTATCAAGTGTCTCTTTTTAATATGAATATCAACAATAAATTGACTCAATTAAGTGCTGCTAATCCTGTCGGTGGAAGTTATACCTACACTGCCAACACTGGTAATCAATTGAATAAAGGATTGGAAGCAAGTATTGGATATGTTTGTGATGTTAAATCAAATCCAATTCTTTCAAAAGTGACCTCATTTGTGAATTTCTCTTATTATGATTTCAAATACACTGATTTTTCAACAAGAGTTAATGGAGTTTTAACTGATTTTTCTAATAAATCGGTTGTTGGAGTTCCAAAACAGAAATATTCTTTAGGATTGGATTTTCAATCTCCAAAAGGAATTTACCTAAACTCAACTTTTAATTATTTGAGTGAAGTGTTTTCTGATTTTGCTAATACCAATAGTGTGAATGGATTTGGATTATTAAACGCCAAATTGGGTTATAAAATAGCATCTAAAAACAAAAAATTAAGTTTAGATTTATTCATAGCAGGAAATAATTTAACCAATCAAACCAATTATACCTTCTTATTTTTAGGAGGTAATATTAATGATTTTGATGCTGGAAATGGATTTCCCTCTGATATGGCTGCCGACGTAAATCCAGGGTCTAGCAAAGCTTACTTTTGGAATGGAATCAATATAAAATATCACTTTTAATAGGTGAAATAGGCTAGCAAACCCTAATTTTATTGGTTTGTTAGCTTCTTTAAAGAAATTTAGGTAGTTTGTTTGCCAATTCAAAAATATAAGCTACTTTTGCCTCCAATTTAACAATAAAATATATTTTTATGAATCATTATGAAACTGTTTTCATTTTAAATCCCGTTTTATCTGAAGTTCAGGTAAAGGAAACAGTAAGCAAATTTGAAGATTTTCTTACATCCAGAGGAGCAGAAATGGTATCCAAAGAGGATTGGGGCCTAAAAAAGATGGCTTACGAAATCCAACACAAGAAAAGTGGTTTTTACCATTTATTCGAATTCAAAGTTGCAGCAGAGGTTCTTATTGCATTTGAAACTGAATTTAGACGTGACGAGAGAGTTATGCGTTTCTTAACTGTAAGTTTAGACAAGCACGCAATTTCTTGGGCTGAAAGAAGAAGAACTAAATTAAAATCATCTAAAGCGTAATCATTATGTCAACATTACAACAATCGGCTTCAGGAAAAAAAGACGGAGATATCAGATATCTTACGCCTTTGAACATAGAAACAAACAAAATAAAAAAATATTGTCGTTTCAAAAAATCTGGTATCAAATATATTGATTATAAAGATGCAGATTTCTTATTGAAATTCGTTAATGAGCAAGGAAAAATTCTTCCTCGTCGTTTAACAGGTACTTCTTTGAAATACCAAAGAAAAGTGTCAGTAGCTGTAAAAAGAGCACGTCATTTAGCTTTAATGCCATATGTGGCAGATTTATTAAAATAATTAAAAATTAACAGTTGTTGTTTCGCTATCGCGGGACTAACTTCTAATAACAAAGGACAACAACATGGAACTAATATTAAAAAAAGACGTTCAGAACTTAGGATTTAAAGATGATGTAGTAACTGTAAAAAACGGTTACGGTCGTAATTTTTTAATTCCTCAAGGATTTGCACATTTAGCAACTGCTTCTGCAAAGAAAGTATTGGCTGAAAACCTAAAACAAAGAGCGCATAAAGAAGCTAAGGTAGTTAGTGACGCACAAGCATTAGCAGAAGCATTAAAAGCTATCGAAATTAAAATTTATGCAAAAGCAGGTGGTGAAAAATTATTTGGTTCTATTACCAATATTGATATCGCTGCAGCTTTAGCAAAAGGTGGTCAAGAAATTGACAGAAAATTCATTACAAGTGGAATCGTTAAAAGAACTGGTAAATATACTGCTTCTGTTCGTTTACACAGAGATGTAATAGTTGAATTAGCTTATGAAATTGTTGCTGAAAAAGCATAATTTTTAAATTCATAATAATTGAATCCCGATGAAAATCGGGATTTTTTTTGTTTCATCTGAATTTATTTCAGATTCTTTAATTAATTGTATAATGCATCTGATAATAGATGCTGAAAATAAATTCAGCACCAATGAAATACTCTAGACTTACCAAAGAACAATTTGAAGAAATGCATGCTGAATTTAGCAGTTTCCTTGCTACCCAAGCAATCGATAAAGCTGAATGGGATCAGATAAAAATTGAAAAACTAGAAGTTGCCGAACAAGAATTGGACGTTTTCTCTGATTTAGTTTGGGAAGGGGTGCTTTCTAAAACAGAATATTTAGAACATTTTTCCAAGAATCATATTTTTCTTTTTCAGTGTTTCGATACCTATGTAAAATCTATTGTATTGAAATCGTTAGTTTCTGAAGTTGATTTTTTGACCAAAGACGGTTTGCATTGGTTGAGCGATAATCTATTTACCGAAACCATCGAAATGAAAATTGGCAAAAAGGAGTTTACAGAAGATAGAAATCAGTCGCTTTTTGGGTTAATTCAACAAGGTGCTTTCTTAAGCGGTGGCGAATTATTTAAACAAATTAATGAAATAATAGAGGGTTAGATATTCATCAATTCTCTATATTTACAAAAAAAATTATGTTCAATTTTTCAAAAAGAATATCATCGTATATTTTATTAGTAATTGCATTATTGTCTATTCCTTTAATTGCGATGCAATTTACTAGTGAAGTAAATTGGACACTTTTTGATTTTTTAGTGGCTAGTTTTTTATTAATTACGGCTTTAATTTTAATAGAAATTACCCTTCAAAAATTTAAAAATAAAACTTATAAGTTTACTGTAGTTTTTTTAATAATATTTTTGTTTTTACTTCTTTGGAGTGATTTATCTATTGGTATTTTTTAACTTATATGGACGTTCAGCAAACCATCAACAATCTTCGGAAAGAATTAAACCAGCACAATCATAATTACTATGTGTTGGACAAACCTACAATTTCTGATTTCGAATTTGATATTAAACTAAAACAACTTCAAGATTTAGAAAATCAAAATCCTGAATTTTTTGATGAAAATTCCCCAACACAAAGAGTAGGAGGAACTATCACTAAGAATTTTACAACCGTAGCTCACGATTACAGAATGTACTCTTTGGACAATTCTTATTCTAAAGAAGATCTTATTGAATGGGAAAATAGAATTCAAAAAGTTTTGGGAGATGTGCCTTTAGAATATGTATGTGAACTCAAATACGATGGTGCCTCAATAAGTATTACTTATGAAAATGGTAAATTAAAGCGAGCGGTAACTCGTGGCGATGGTTTTCAAGGTGACGATGTGACTAATAATATTAAAACTATAAAATCAATTCCCTTAGAATTAACAGGTAATTTTCCACATAAATTTGATATTCGTGGTGAAATAATTTTGCCTTTTGCAGGATTTGAGAAAATGAATCAGGAATTGATAGACATTGGGGAAACTCCTTATTCTAATCCTAGAAATACAGCTTCTGGTAGTTTGAAATTGCAAGATAGTACCGAAGTTTCAAAACGTCCTTTAGAATGTTTATTGTATTTTATAATTGGTCAGAATTTACCTATTTCATCACAAATTGAAAGTTTAGAAAGCGCAAGATCTTGGGGTTTTAAAGTGCCAAACGAAACAAAATTAGCAAAGAACTTGAATCAAGTTTTTCAATTTATTGATTTTTGGGATGAACACCGACATAAATTACCGTATGAAACTGATGGAGTGGTAGTTAAAGTAAATCAATTCCAACATCAAGAAGAACTGGGTTATACTGCTAAATCTCCTCGTTGGGCAATGGCATATAAATTTAAATCGGAACAAGTTTCAACTCGATTAAATTCTATTACTTACCAAGTGGGAAGAACGGGATCAATTACTCCTGTTGCTAATTTAGAACCGGTACAACTTGCTGGAACTATTGTAAAAAGAGCTTCTTTGCACAACGCAGATCAAATTGAAAAATTAGATATCCGTGTTGGAGACGAAGTGTTTGTTGAAAAAGGAGGTGAAATTATTCCTAAAATAATTGCTGTAGATACAAGTAAACGTCCTTTAAATTTAATTCCCACAAAATACATTACGCATTGTCCTGAATGTCAATCAGAATTAGTTCGATTGGATGGCGAAGCGAATCATTATTGCCCGAATTTTTATGGTTGTCCACCTCAAATTATTGGAAGAATCCAACATTTTATATCCAGAAAGGCAATGGATATTGAAGGTTTAGGAGGAGAAACAGTTGCTTTGTTATTTAATAATGGATTGTTAAATAATTATGCCGATTTATATAATTTAACCGTTGAACAAATTTTGCCATTAGATCGAATGGCGCAAAAATCGGCTGAGAATTTAATTAATGGAGTTTTAAATTCTAAAAATGTTCCGTTTGAAAATGTACTTTTTGCTCTTGGAATCCGATTTGTAGGTGAAACAGTCGCCAAGAAATTGGCCAAGCATTATAAAAATATCGATTCGTTAAGTAAAGCTACTTTTATGGATTTAGTTTTGGTTGATGAAATTGGAGACCGAATTGCTCAAAGTGTAATTGACTTTTTTGAAAATCCTTCAAATCAAGCTATCATTTCAGAATTGAAACTTCAAGGAGTACAATTTGAAATAGTTGAAAAAATAAATCCTAATGCTACCAATAAATTAGAAGGGAAAACATTTGTTGTTTCTGGGGTATTTGAAAAATTCTCACGCGACGAATTGAAAAATTCTATTGAAGATAATGGGGGTAAAGTGGGTAGTTCAATTTCAGCAAAAACCCATTTTGTAGTTGCTGGAGATAATATGGGACCTGCTAAACTTGAAAAAGCAAATTCATTGAAAATCCCAATTATCTCGGAAGATGATTTTATTGAAATGGTGAAATAACTATTTTTTAAATGATAATGCTTCTTCCATTGTGGGATTTTGATTGATCGTTATCAAAATAAAAGTCAATTCTTCCCATATTAATTCCATAACAACCGGCTTGATTTACTATCACTTCTTTTCCCTCGCTATTTTTTAGTATAGTTGGTTTTTCTAAGAAAGTGTGTGTATGTCCTCCAATTATCAAGTCGATATCTTTAGTTAAAGTAGCTAATTTAACATCGGAAATTTTGTCTTTTTCGTCATTGTATTTGTAACCCAAGTGGGAAAGACATATAACAAGGTCACATTTTTGTTCGTGTTTTAAAATACGAGATAGATCTTGGGCGACTTCTATAGGATTTAAATACTTTGTTTCTTTGTAAGCTTTACTATCAACCAAACCCGCTAATTCTATTCCTAATCCAAATATCCCAACTTTTATTCCGTTTTTGTCAAATATCTTGTATTGTTTTGTTTTCCCTTGTAAAACAGTATTGTTAAAATCGTAGTTTGATGTTACAAAATCAAAATTAGCATTGTGCATTTGTGAGTAAAATCCGTCGATACCATTATCAAAATCGTGGTTCCCCATTGTACCCAAATCATATTTCATCATGCTCATTAATTTCAACTCAAGTTCGCCACCATAATAATTGAAATAAGGAGTTCCTTGAAAAATATCACCTGCATCCAACAATAATAAATTTGGGTTTTCTTGTCTGATGTTCTCAATTATTGCTGCTCTTCGGGATACGCCACCCATATTTGGGTTTCGTGGATGATCAGCTGGAAAAGGATCTATATAACTGTGAACATCATTAGTATGAAGTATTGTTAAATGTTTTGTATCTAAAGATTTAAAACTACTCAAGGACAATCCTAATCCTGCTAACGCTGTGGTTGCAGCTGTTTTTTGTATAAATTCTCTTCTTTTCATTTGATAATTAGGTTTTTTTCAAAAAGTTATTCTAAAATTATTCTTTGATCTATAGTCGATGTTATAGTTTTTGTTTCTTTAAAATAGTCAATTAATATGTTTCTTAATTTATAATTGATGTCATATTTTTCAGTTCCTTTTTTGAAGAAATCCATTTTATCGCCTCCATTAGAAAGGTAATCCGAAGTGATTACATAATATATTTTATTAGTTTCTAAAGGCTTTCCTTTAATTAAAATGTTAATTGGTTGATTGGTTTTGGAAATGGTAAATTGAATTCCTGATAATGGATGGGGTTTCTTTTCAGAAATAAAATAGTTTAACATTTCTAAAATTTGTTCCCCTTTTAGAGCCACTACAATTGAAGTGTTTTCAAAAGGCATAATTTCAAATGCAGTTTTTAAAGTTACATTTCCTTTAGGAATAATTGATCTGATACCGCCATTATTTAATAAACACATGTCCAATTGTTTGTTCTCTCTTGAACTGAAAATTGCGTTTCCTTTTTGTAAAGTTATGTCAGCTAGAAGATTACCGATTGTAGTTTGGTATTTTCCTGATTTATCTAATGTTTCTGGAGCATAAGAAATTGGGGTGTTTAATTCGGAATCAATATGTTCGCGATAGGGTTTTATAAATGAATCTATTGCTACTACGCTACTGTTTTTATTGGTTATACCAAAATCTTTTGCTTCAATTTTTGTGACATAATATTTATGTTCTGCACAAGAAAATAATAGAAAAAATGTTAAGATTAAACCAAAACACCTTAAAATAACGTTATACTTTTTTAGATTTACCATCGAAATTGCAACTAATTTAATTAAATTTGTAATTAAGTAAATGTACTATGTTTTTGAATATAATAAAGAATTTTTTATTAAAAAATAAGGTTAGCAAATTGTTATCAAATTCACCTGCTAATCAAACTGAAGGCTTAATAAAAAGCGTTGGTGTTATATTTGATGGAAATTTGACTTTAGATATAGAAAATGTTATTCACCAATTGATTAAACATGGTATTGAAGAAAACCAAATCAAAGTATTGATTTTCAAAAACAATATTAACAAAAATGAAGTTTATAATCATGAAGTTTTTACTTATAAAGAGATCAATTTATCAGGTGAAATAACTAATCCAAAAGCCGAATTATTCTTAAAAACAAAATTCGATTTACTTATTAATTATCATGAATTTGATAAAATGCCACTTGTATATTCGTCTTATTTGTCAAATGCAAATTTTAAAGTTGGCTTTACCTCTAAAGATAAAATTGTAAATCAATTTATGATTAATACAAGCCTTGAAAATTACCAACTATTTTTAGATGAGCTATTTAAATACTTAAAAATATTAAACAAAATATAAAATCGATAATTATGAAGTCATTAATAGGAACAGGAGTTGCGCTTGTTACCCCTTTTAAAAAAGATTTTTCTGTAGATGTAGAAGCATTAGCCCGAATTGTGAATTATCAAATTGAAAATGGAATAAACTACCTTGTAATTCTTGGAACTACTGCCGAAAATGCAACGTTAAATCAAGAGGAAAAAGAGTTGGTAATTGACACTGTAGTTTCAACAAATAAAGGTCGTTTGCCACTTGTTTTGGGTGTTGGTGGAAACAATACTCAAAAGATTATTGAGGAATTGAAAACTCGTGATTTTTCTAATTTTGTGGCTATTTTATCGGTTTCTCCGTATTATAATAAACCAACACAAGAAGGTATTTACCAGCATTTTAAAGCTATAGCAAACGCTTCTCCTGTTCCTGTAATATTATATAACGTACCTGGAAGAACGGGTAGTAATGTGTTGCCATCAACAGTACTTCGTCTTGCAAATGATTTTAAAAATGTGGTTGCTATAAAAGAAGCTGCAGGGGATCTTGTTCAAGCGATGAGTATAATTAAAGATAAACCTAAAGATTTTCTTGTTATTTCAGGTGATGATATGATTGCTTTACCGATGGTTTTGGCGGGTGGAAGTGGAGTAATTTCAGTTATTGGACAAGGTTTTCCAAAACAATTTTCAGATTTAATTCAATTGGGCTTAGATAGAAAAGTTGATGAAGCCTATAAATTACATTATAATTTATCAGATAGTATTGATATGATTTTCGAACAAGGAAATCCAGGAGGTATTAAAGAAGTGTTGAAATCACTAGAAATTTCTGATAATTGCATGCGATTGCCACTCGTGAATGTAAATTTAGATTTAGCAAATAGAATTGAATTATTTGTTCAAAAAAACAAATAGCAAACAGTTAAATTTCACCTAAATTATTAATAAAAAAAATATTTTGTAGTCGCTAAATTAATAACTAAATTTGCAGTTCGTTTTTTATGTCTATAACACCATAAAAACTGCAGAAACTCAATAAAATAATGAAAAAATACATCTATATAGTTTTAATAATTATCGGTTTTTCGTCTTGTAGCGAATATCAAAAAGCCTTAAAATCTGAAGATCTTACGGTTAAATTTGATCAAGCTTCAAAAAAATACGAAAAAGGTAAATACTACAAAGCTATCACTCTTTTCGAGCAAATGGCTCCTTCTTTTAGAGGTAATACCCAATCAGAAAAGATGTTTTATATGTTTTCTCAATCGTATTATAAAACCAAACAATATTATTTAGCTGGTTATCAATTTGAAAGTTTTGCTGCAGGATACCCTAAAAGTGATAAATTAGAAGAAGCTTCTTTTTTAGGTGCCAAATGTTATACAATGTTATCACCAGAATATAGTTTAGATCAAACAGACACAGAAAAAGCTATTAATAAATTGCAATCATTTATTGATACATTTCCAAATTCATCTTACATGCCTGAAGCAAATTTATCTGTTAAAACTTTAAGAGAAAAAATCGAGAAAAAAGCATATGAAAATGCTTACGGTTATAATAAAATTGCTGACTATAAATCGGCCTTAATTGCCTTGGACAACTTTATTATAGATTATCCGGGTACCCCATTTAAAGAAAAAGCATTGTATTATCGATTGGATTCAGCTTATCAATTAGCAATAAATAGTATTCCTTCAAAAATGGAAGAAAGATTAAATGTGGCTAAAACCGCATATGCTAATTTGATGAAATTCAAATCAAATACAGAATACAAACAAAAAGCTGATGAAATGTTAGCTAAGATTAATACAGATTTAAAACAATTTTCAAAATAATTAGAAAGTCATGGATTTAAAAAAGACGAATGCTCCAGTAAATACGATTACTTACAACAAAAGTAAAATTGAAGAGCCAACGGGTAATGTTTATGAAGCAATTACTATTATGGCTAAAAGAGCGAATCAAATTAACTCTGAAATCAAAAAAGAATTGACTGAAAAGTTGGAAGAATTTGCAACTTACAATGACAGTTTAGAAGAAGTGTTCGAAAATAAGGAACAGATTGAAGTTTCTAAATTTTACGAAAAATTGCCTAAACCACACGCTTTAGCAGTTCAAGAGTGGTTAGATGACAAAATCTACTACAGAGAAACAAATAAATAAACTAAAATGTCAGTTTTAAGCGGTAAAAAAATAGTACTAGGAATTTCTGGTGGAATTGCTGCTTATAAAACTGCCTTATTAGTTAGGTTATTCATAAAAGCAGGTGCACATGTCCAAGTGATAATGACACCTGCTTCTAAGGATTTTATAACCCCTTTAACTTTATCTACACTATCCAAGAGACCCGTTTTTTCTAGCTTTTATAAAGAAGATGAAACGTTAGATTCAGGAGTCGAAAATTCAAATCAAAATTTAGAGTGGAACAATCATGTTGAAATTGGACTTTGGGCTGATTTCATGATTATAGCACCAGCTACTGCAAATACCTTATCTAAAATGGCTAATGGAATTTGTGATAACTTACTTGTAGCGACCTATTTATCAGCAAAATGTCCCGTTTTTTTTGCACCTGCAATGGATTTGGACATGTATAAGCATCCTTCAACAATTGAGAGTTTCAAAAAACTTAAATCTTTCGGAAATACAATCATTCCTGCCGAAACTGGAGAATTGGCTAGCGGACTTTCTGGAGAAGGTAGAATGGCCGAACCTGAAAATATTGTTTCTTTTATAGAAAATAAATTGGATTCGGAGTTGCCACTCAAAGGAAAAAAAATTCTAATAACAGCTGGACCAACCTATGAAGCAATAGATCCTGTTCGATTTATTGGAAACCATTCCTCAGGAAAAATGGGTTATGATTTGGCTATATGTGCTGCAAATTATGGAGCTTCAGTACTATTAATTTCTGGACCAACTCATTTATCAATTAGTAATGATTTAGTTCAGGTTGTTAATGTTAATTCTGCTGAGGAAATGCATTCTCAATGTCATAAATATTTTAATACTGCCGATGTTTTTATCGGTGCTGCGGCTGTAGCAGATTATCGGCCAAAAAATACGGCACTTCATAAAATAAAAAAGACAGAAGAATCGTTTGTTATTGAATTGGAAAAAACAATAGATATATTAGAATCTTTAGGAAACATAAAGGAAAAACAATTTTTAATCGGTTTTGCATTAGAAACAGATAATGAAATTGAAAATGCAAAGCTTAAAGTTCAGAAAAAAAACTTAGATTTGATAGTTTTAAATTCCTTACAAGACAAAGGAGCTGGTTTTGGTGGCACAACTAATAAAGTTACTTTTATTGACAGTGATTTCAATGTGTTTCCAATGGAATTAAAAACTAAAGAAGAGGTTGCTAACGATATTTTAATTAAAATAATTGCTCGCTATGAAGCTTAAATTATATAGTTTTCTTTTATTATTATTATTTGGTATTACTCAAGCGCAACAATTAAATTGTACTGTAAATGTGAATGCCGATCAAATTACAATTACAAACAAACAAATTTTTAGTACTTTAGAAAAATCACTAAATGATTTTATAAACAAAACAGATTGGACAGGAAAAGTATACAAACAAGAAGAAAAAATTAATTGTTCAATGTATATTACGGTAACGGCCTATGATTCTAATCAATTTACTGCTACAATTCAAGTTCAATCTTCTCGACCAATTTATAATTCCTCTTATTCTTCACCAATTTTGAATTTTAACGACAAAGATTTTTCATTTAAATACAATGAATTTGAAAATTTAAATTTCAATCCTACCAATTTTGAATCTAATTTAATTTCTGTAGTTGCCTTTTATAGTTATGTAATTATTGGAATGGATGCAGATACATTTACGAAACTAGGTGGTAGTAAATATCTTGAAACTGCTCAGGATGTTTCCAATGTTGCAATTTCTGGAGGTTATAAAGGTTGGGGGCAAGCTGACGGTACACAAAACCGTTATTTTCTAATAAATGACATGCTTTCCAATACTTTTAGTCCGTTTAGGGAAGCATTATACGAATATCATTTTGAAGGACTTGATATTATGCACAGTGATTTAAAAACTGCAAAACTTAAAATCAGTGATGCCATTTCTACACTTGGTAAAATTAATGAAACACGTCCAAATGCTTTTATTACCAGGATTTTCTTTGATGCTAAATCAGATGAAATTGTTTCTGTTTTTTCAGCCGGACCATCAATAGATATCAAAGAATTAATGGGAAAATTAAATTCGATTTCTCCAATTAATTCATCTAAATGGGCGCAAATTAAGTATTAATAGGTTTAAATATATATTGATTTAATGCTAGCTTCACTTTCAATAAGTAATTTTGCTTTGATTGATAAATTAGGAATTGATTTTTCTGATGGATTTTCAATTATAACTGGTGAAACGGGTGCCGGAAAATCAATTTTACTCGGTGCTTTAGGATTAGTTTTAGGAAAAAGAGCCGACTTGTCTTCCCTTAAAAATAAAGAGGAGAAATGTGTTATTGAGGCTCATTTCCAAATTGCAAATTACAAACTTCAACCTTTTTTTGAATCCAATGATTTAGATTATGAGGACGAAACTATAATTCGAAGAGAAATATTGCCTTCAGGAAAATCTAGAGCCTTTATAAATGACAGCCCAGTGAATCTTCAGGAATTGCAAGAGCTAAGTGTATTTCTAATTGATATTCATTCTCAACATCAAACTCAAGAGCTTTCAGAAGAACTTTTTCAATTTCAAATAATTGATTCAGTTGCTCATAATCAAGAGAATATTAATCTATACTCAGCAATTTTAAGTTCTTTTAAAAAAGATAAATCACAACTTTCAACTCTTACTTCTAAATTACAATCGCTATTAAAAGAGCAAGATTACAATACATTTCTATTAGAAGAATTGTTGTCGGCTAATTTAAAAGTGAAGGATCAAGAGGAATTAGAACAAGTATATGAACAGCTTAATAATGTCGAATTTATTAAGGAAAATATAGATAAATCTTTGGCTTTGGCCAATGAGGAGCAATTTGGAATACTTCAAAATCTTAAGGAAATTAAAATTGCCTTACAGAAAACAATTGCTTTTTCACCAGAATACCAATCCTTATTTGACAGAATTAATAGCGTAACTATTGAATTTGACGACATCATCAGTGAATTAAGTCAGCAAACTGATAATTTAGTTCACGATCCTGAAAATTTAGAATTGGTCAATCAAAAATTGCAAAACATTTATAATCTACAAAAGAAACACCAAGTTAACTCAGTTGCAGAACTTTTAGATATTCAAAATGATTTGGACAATAAAGTGGTTTCAGTAGTAGAATTAGAATTTGAGATAAATAAATTGGCTGCTAAAATCGAAAAAGCAACCACTGAATTAGATACTTTAGCAATTAATATACGCAACAATAGATTAAAAGCTGTTCCTGTATTATCTGAAAAATTGATATTTATTTTAGAACAATTGGGAATGCCAAACGTTCGCTTTAATATGGAATTAAAAGAAACGGATCACTATTTTGCAAATGGGAAAGACGAATTACAATTTTTATTTTCTGCCAATAAAGGTTCTGATTTCGGATTATTGAAAAAGGTAGCGTCGGGCGGTGAATTATCAAGAATAATGCTTGCAGTAAAAGGAATTTTGGCGCAATATTCTAGTTTACCCACCATAATATTTGATGAAATTGATACTGGTGTTTCCGGTGAAATTGCTAATAAAATGGCAGCTATTATGAAAGACATGAGCGGTAAAATGCAAGTTTTTTCAATTACACATTTACCACAAATTGCCGCAAAAGGAAAAATGCATTATAAAGTATATAAGTCGATTCAGGGTAACACGACTATTTCAGAATTAAAACTGCTCACATTTGAAGAAAGAATTGTTGAAATTGCAGAAATGCTATCTGGAAAAGACATTTCTGATTCTGCTTTAAATCACGCAAAAGCCTTATTAAATTAAATATTTTTTTAATTTTGCAACACAATAAATACAACTACTATTATTAATTAGTTTAAAATAAGAAAATGATTATAGAACCAAGAATGAGAGGGTTTATTTGCTTAACAGCACATCCAAAAGGTTGTGAGCAAAGTGTAAAAAATCAAATTGAATATGTTAAATCAAAAGGACCAATTGATGGAGCTAAAAAAGTTCTAGTTATTGGAGCATCAACAGGATTTGGTTTGGCATCAAGAATTACAAGTGCTTTTGGTTCAAATGCCTCTACTATTGGTGTATTTTTTGAAAAACCACCATCAGAAGGAAAAACTGCTTCACCAGGTTGGTATAATTCAGCAGCTTTTGAAAAATTAGCTCATGAATCAGGATTGTACGCAAAAAGTATCAATGGTGATGCTTTTTCAAATGAAATAAAACAACAAACTATCGATTTAATTAAAGCCGATTTAGGACAAATTGATTTGGTTATTTATAGTTTAGCATCACCAGTTAGGTTAAATCCAAATACTGGTATTTTGCACCGTTCTGTACTTAAACCAATTGGAAGTACTTTTACAAATAAAACTGTTGATTTTCATACAGGTAATGTTACAGAAGTTTCAATTGAGCCAGCTAATCAAGAAGATATTGACAATACTGTTGTTGTAATGGGTGGTGAAGATTGGCAAATGTGGATGAATGCATTAAATGAGGCAGGAGTTTTAGCTAATGATGCTTTAACTTTAGCCTATTCTTATATAGGACCAGAAGTTACTGAAGCCGTTTATAGAAAAGGAACAATTGGTCGTGCAAAAGATCATTTAGAAGCTACTGCTTTTGAAATTACAAAACAATTAGAAAGTGTTAACTGCAAAGCTTACGTTTCGGTGAATAAAGCTTTGGTAACTCAAGCAAGTTCTGCAATTCCAGTAATTCCATTGTATATTTCTTTATTGTATAAAATAATGAAAGAGGATGGAATTCACGAAGGTTGTATCGAACAAATCCAACGTTTATTTGAACATAGATTGTATTCAGGTTCTGAAATTCCAACAGATGATAAAGGCAGAATAAGAATTGATGATTGGGAAATGAGAGATGATGTTCAAGAAAAAGTGGCTAAGTTGTGGAAAGAAGCAACAACAGAATCTTTACCAAAAATTGGAGATTTAAAAGGTTATACAAGTGATTTTCATAATTTATTTGGTTTCGGATTCGATGGTGTAGATTATCAAGCTGATACCAATGAAATGGTAAATATTTCAAGTATCTCATAAATAGAAATTATAGTTATATTCCATAAATTAGAAATGTATTTTTCAATAATAATTCCGGTTTTCAATCGTCCAGACGAGATAAAAGAACTTCTAGATAGTTTAGTTCAAACTGACTATAAAGAAGATTTTGAGTTGGTTATTATTGAAGATGGCTCTAATTTGACTTGTGAAAATGTGATAGATTCATTTAAAAGCAAATTAAATATATCCTATTATATTAAAGAAAATACCGGACCTGGTGATTCTAGAAACTATGGAATGAAAAAGGCAAAAGGGGATTATTTTTTGATTTTTGATTCCGACTGTATTATCCCTAAAAGCTATTTATCCGCAGTTTCAAAGCAGTTGAAACGAGATTATGTTGATTGCTTTGGTGGCCCTGACCGAGCGATGGCTAGTTTTTCAAATATTCAAAAAGCTATTGACTTTACAATGACTTCGTTTCTAACAACGGGCGGAATTCGTGGTGGTTCTGAAAAAATAGATCGCTTCCAACCTCGAAGTTTTAATATGGGATTGTCTAAAAAAGCTTATGAAATTTCTGGTGGTTTTGGTGCTATTCACCCAGGAGAAGATCCTGATTTGTCAATTAGATTATGGAAATTAGGTTTTGAAACTAAATTATATTCTGATGCTTTCGTTTATCACAAAAGAAGAATTGATTGGGATAAATTTTACCTTCAAGTGAATAAATTTGGTAAAGCCAGACCAATTTTAAATAGCTGGTATCCAGAATACAATAAGATCACTTATTTTTTACCGTCTCTTTTTATTGTAGGATTTTATTTTTCAATTTTCCTATTAGTATTTGCCCAGGATTTACTTCTAAAACTCTATTTTATTTACTTTTTCATTTTGTTTTTAGTTTCAACTTATAAATCCAGAAACTTTATTGTTGGCTATTTATCAATAAAAGCCGCTTGGAAACAGTTTTCAGGATACGGATTTGGTTTTATTGAATCGTTCTTTAAAATTTTAGTTTTAAAACAAAAACCAGAAGAAGCTTTTCCTGAATTATTCTTTAAGAAATGACAAAAATAGTTGGATTAACTGGCGGAATAGGAAGTGGTAAAACAACGATTGCTAATCATTTAATATCGTTAGGGATTCCAGTTTATAATTCTGATGAACAAGCTAAAAAAATTCTTTATTTACCAAAAACCATAGATTCTTTAAAGTTAGTTTTTGGAAATACCATTTTTTCTAATGAAATGCTTGATAAAAACAAACTATCAAAACTTGTTTTTAATAACCCAGACCAATTAAAGTTACTCAATCAAATAATACATCCCGCTGTAAAAATTGATTTTAAAAAGTGGCTTAACGCAAATAAAAATTCACCACTCGTAATAAAAGAAGCTGCAATTTTATTTGAAAGTGGTAGTTATAAAGATTGTGACGCGATAATTTCCATTTCTGCACCTCAAGAAATGAGAATCCAAAGAGTTATTGAAAGAGATCATCTAACTTATGAAGAGGTGATGTCTAGAATTAACAACCAGTGGACGGATGAAATGCGAAAAAACAAGAGTGATTACATTATTGATAATCAAAATATTAAAAAAGCGTGTACCCAAACAGAAAATACTATTAAAAAATTATTAAATTATTAAAAAAAGTATTAATTGTTAATGTTTGGTTAATATATTAATAGAATAAATGTTAAAATATTAAATTTGATTGATGAATAAATTATTTTTCCGTTTACTAATTGTGTTAATGAGTTTGTCCCTAATTGGGATAATATTAGTACAAGTTTATTGGTTTAATTCTTCATTTCAGAATAATGATGAGCAATTTCGTTTTCACGTTCAGCAAGCGATTGTAAATGTTTCTAATAAATTACAAAAAAGAGAAGCATATAGTTTCTATGATAAATACAATCGTTTCAAGGACAGTACCGGAAAAGCGCCTCAAAAAAAAGATTTATTAGAGTTTTATTATGTTCAAAAAAACACACAAACTAATGAAACTATAATATATTCGAACAGTATCATAGCCGAAGATTATTCATTATCATCATCTCTTTTTAATAAAAAAGTTGATAGTGTTAAATTAAAGAGTTTTTCTTCGAAAAGGACTACTGAAATATATAATGATAATAAAATAGACAATTCGTCTGTTCAAAATAGTATAATTCCCGATTCAAAAATTCAAAAATCAGGAAATTTAGAACTTTTGGATAAT
>ENA-OUVC01000133-OUVC01000133.1-marine-metagenome-genome-assembly--contig:-NODE-133-length-51924-cov-5.868710_pt1 | contig 51924 bp, 45 predicted proteins | sample MGYA00248622_ERZ508571 | MGnify/ENA primary metagenome ERZ508571 (study PRJEB26236, sample SAMN06267175) | marine metagenome | isolation source: Columbia River Estuary | place: USA:Columbia River Estuary... | reverse complement strand
ATAATTACCATGTCTTTTGTAAATTAGTCGAGAGTACCCTACTTCTTTAAACCCTTTTCTATTCTCTATTTTCTCAACTAAAGGAGTGTAAGATTGATATCCTTTTTTGTCTATATCTATTTTAAATTTTTCTTGATTAGACCAAAGAAAATTTATAAAACCATGTTGGTGAGTTGATTGATAACGTTTTAGTAAAGAATCTGATTCTGATGGAAATGCTTCTTGTGTATATTCGATTATTTTTGTTAATTCACCATTTTCGTAAATTTCTTTTTTCGTAAGTATACCTTGTTCTCGATAGATTTGTTCACCTGATTTTCTTCCAGTGTTATGATTTTCAGAAGATTCCAAAAACTTTACAGTTTTTCCATTAAATAAGGAAAAATTAGTTTTAATTAATGAATCACCTTCATACCAATCGTCTTTTAAGAAAACTATGTTAGATTTATAGGACTTCCCTTCTAATTTTCCATTCACAGTTCTTGAATACTCTAAGGTATCTTTGATGTAGTCTTTTAAATAATAATTACCTTCAGATATATATCTATTATCTCTTAACAAAACTCCATTTCCATTGATGATATTTAATCCGTTTCCTAAAAAACTTTTAATCCATATCTGATTATCACCCCGAGGACCTTGTGTATAATCTAATTCGATAAAAACATCTTTAAATTCTAATTCGTTGTGTTTTAATATATTTATAACGGTCAGAGTTTCTCCTTTTGTTATGTGGAAATTAATAAAACATTTATAAGCTCCTTTGTCAGTAGAACCTATTTCAAAGCTTCCATTATAGTATACACATTCGTGAGAGTCTTCTCCATTAAAACTATGAGAATCACTTTTTCTTGACATTATTTTTATATACTTATAACTATCGGTCCCCCTCTTGCCAGAGGTAAAACTATATTCAGATTCCATATATGACTTTCTGACGATATTTTCATCAATCATAATTGATTTAAATAGTTTCAAAATGTCTTCGTGCGAATTAAATAAATAAGATGATTTATTCGTATTACCGCATGATAGAACCATAATTGGGAAAACGAAAAAACAAATTTTAAGGAATGAAAATAGTTTGGTCATAACTAAATTTTTAAAGAGATCGTACTAGAACTAACTTGATTAAAAGTATTAATTTACGTTGGTATGTAATTTTTTTAAATGTTATGGATGTGAAATGAAAAAGTTTAAAATATTAAATGTCAACAATCAATATGGAAGTTTGAACAATAATATTGGTTAACTTTTGAACAATTCTATTTTAAATTAAATTATTTTAATTTTTTCATTATTCAAAGAAATCCATATTAATTAATTGTTTGAAACCCATTATATTTTTAATATTTTTATAAAAATCAAACACAATGAAAAAAATAGTTGCAATCATTTTCTTCGTATTTTCATGTTCTATTACGGTTTTTTGTCAAACAAAAGCCAAAGAAATCACTTCTGTAAAAGAAGTAACATATTCGAAAGAAAACTTTATTGGACATTTCGTTACAAAAGAAAATGTTCACCTGAAAATCAACAAAGATGGTAGTTATACATGGGGAGAAAGTGGTGGGGATTGGGCTTTAACAATAAAAAACGGTGTTTTCAAAGTAACATTTGAAGATAATTATGGAGAAGTAGCAGAAGGAACCGTTACCTTTATTAATAAAGATAAATTCACCATGTTGACTAAAGAATATGGAACTGAAACTTACACCAGGAAAAAATAATTCAATTTAGGTAAGCCTATTAAGAATTGTGGCGAAAGCCATCAAACCAAAGTGTACCCTTACTGAACTATTCCACGGTAACAGATTTAGCCAAATTACGGGGTTGATCTACATTACAACCTCTAAGTACAGCAATGTGGTAAGCCAATAACTGTAAGGGTATGGTGGCTAAAATAGGTAAGAATGCTTCGTCGGCATCGGGTATTTCAATGGTATAATCGGCCATTTCTTTCACCACTACATCGCCCTCGGTTACAATAGCTATTACCACACCTTTGCGTGCTTTTACCTCTTGTATGTTGCTAATTACTTTTTCGTACGATGAGTTTTTGGTGGCAATAAAAATTACCGGCATATCTGCATCAATTAAGGCAATGGGGCCGTGTTTCATTTCGGCGGCTGGGTAGCCTTCGGCGTGGATGTAAGAAATCTCTTTTAGTTTTAAAGCACCTTCTAAAGCTACTGGGAAACCGCTTCCGCGGCCTAAGAATAAACAATTGCTGGTGTCTTTAAATTTCTCGGCAATTTTTAAAATACCTGCATTAGCCTCCAGGCATTTCTCCACCAGGTTTGGTATTTGATCCAATTCGGATAATAAACCAATCAATTTAGATTGAGAAAGGGTGCCTTTTTGTTGGGCAATGTAAAAGGCCATTAGGGTTAACACCGTTACCTGAGCGGTAAAGGCTTTGGTAGAAGCTACACCAATTTCGGGACCAGCATGGGTATATACACCCGCATGGGTTAAACGTGGAATAGAGGAACCTACCACATTGCAAATACCAAAAATGGTAGCCCCTTTTTCTTTGGCCAATTCAATGGCGGCCATGGTATCGGCCGTTTCGCCCGATTGGGAAATGGCAATTACAATATCTTTTTCGGTAATAATGGGGTTGCGGTACCGAAACTCCGAAGCATATTCTACTTCTACCGGTACACGAGCAAATTCTTCAATTAAATATTCGCCAACCAGACCTGCGTGCCACGAAGTACCACAAGCTACAATGATAATGCGGTCGATATTTTTGAGCTTTTCAGCGTATTCTTTAATACCGCCCAATTGCACCAAACCTTCATCGGGATAAATACGACCACGCATACAATCTTTAATAGAACGTGGTTGTTCGTAAATTTCTTTGAGCATGAAATGATCGTAACCACCTTTCTCGAGCATCTCTAACTTTAGTTCGAGTTCTTGTACGTAAGGGGTTTTTACAACATTATCCAAGTTTTTGATGAGTAATTCATCACGCTTTAAATAGGCAATTTCGTTATCGTTTAAATAGATCACGTTTTTGGTATACTCAATAATTGGAGAGGCATCGGAGGCGATGAAATACTCGTCTTTACCTACCCCAATAACCATGGGGCTGCCTTTACGGGCGGCTATAAGTTGGTCGGGCTCATCTTTGCTCATAATAACTATGGCATAGGCTCCAACTACTTCGTTAAGCGCCACACGTACGGCTTCTCTAAGATCTAATTGCGTTTTTTTCTGAATTTCTTCGATTAAGTGGATGAGCACTTCGGTATCGGTATCACTCTTAAACACGTGCCCTTCAGAAATGAGTTCTTCTTTTAGGGTGGCGTAATTTTCTATAATTCCGTTGTGAATAATGGACAAACGATCGTCGCCAGAAGTGTGGGGGTGAGAGTTTCTATCAGATGGTGCTCCGTGGGTGGCCCAACGGGTATGGCCCATGCCAATATGGCCCGAAACATCTTTATCGGCAGCAAAATTTTCTAATTCGCTAACTTTTCCGGCTTTTTTGTAGATGCGTAAATTGCCATTTAGTAATGCAACCCCGGCACTATCGTACCCGCGGTATTCTAAGCGATGAAGTCCTTTTATGATTAATGGCCATGCTTCTCTATGACCAATGTATCCAACAATTCCACACATACAATGTACTTCTTAAAAGGTTAAACGGATTAATTGTTTAGCAGAGAATATTTAACTCTAAGTTTCATCTTAAAGTTAGCACTACTTTTACCACTTCCCAAAACAACTTTGCTAGCAACACCTGCAGATGGCTTTATAACATTGGCTAAATTAGACATATCTGTTTCTGTGGGTGCAATATAAAGTGCGTATTGCTTGGATTTACCAATTAATAAGTCTTGAATATAGGCCGTTAGATTAAATGTATAGGTTTTAGACGTGCTACTATATAAGCCACCAAAACCACCTACACTTAAAAATCGAGCATCATACGGATCTAAATCGGGTACTAATTTACGCTGACTAGCAATATCTGTTTGATAGAGAATCATTCTGGGAGCCGGTGCAAATGGAGCATCGCTACCACCCTCTACACTCAAAATTAATTCGGCTTTATTGATGTAAATAGCACCTAATTGTTTTAACTGATTGATATTAGGGAACGTAACTTTAGTTCTTAAACCACCTAGGGCTTGTGCAAATACTTTGTTGTATTCTACCGCTGGATTGGCTAATTGTGTAGCCACTTCGGTGCCTGTATAATCGTGGCTAAACGTGGCGACTACCGTAGACATAGAATTGTTAATGCTAAAGCTAATGTAGTTCGTATCAATTTTGGCGTTTACATTGCGGTAGTATAGCTCTAACTTGCTAGCACCAGAGTTTAAATCGAAAAATGGAATTCCACCAGCTTTACCCCCACTAATAGGATCAACCTTAATATGTAAACCCTTAATATGCGTTAAGAAAGCTGCGGGTTTAAAGAAATTAGCGGCCGCCGCATTTATAAATTCGCTATTAATAAAACTTGAACTTAATGGAATACGAACCTGTGGCGCTTGTTTTGTAATAGTATCTGGTTGACCAACACGTATTTGATTTATAGCAATACTATCTTTCAATTTAATTTTGCTCATCACTTTAAATCCAATCTCTGTATTAGCATAAGCAAGAGGCATATCGTTGAAATACGACGTAAGGGGATTTAGCTTTGCGCTCAATTGATGTACCGAAAAACGGTAATTTGAGGTAAGTGAATCGCCATAAAATTCATTGGCATATTTAAGTACCAATACCGCCGAATCTAATACCGCATTGGTGCCAAATTTTAAGCTATCGCTTGGTAAATTAAGGCTTGCACCTACCGCAGTTTGGGTAATTCCTAAATCTGGATCTATAAAATACCCGATAGGATATTTAGATAAATTATTCGTAAAAATCTTTTCTTCGGGCACAGTTAATGCTAATACGGTTGTATTATCATCAATAGCCGTGTTTATTCCATTATTGGGATCTACATCCAAACCGATTTGATCTGGATTGTTACATGCACCTAAACTAAAAAGACCTATCAACAGGGTTAATAAGTCTAATTTATATACTTTCATAGTAAACCTTGGTTAACAATTAAGCCAATGAAACGAGTTCGTCGTTTGAAATTTCTTGGTAAAGGTTGTAATAATTTTCGAAATCGGCTGTTGAAATGTATTCTAAAACCGGTTTATTGGTTTTTTTAACAAACTTTAACAATTCTTCATTTATTTGCTCACTTCCGTACACCACTGCATCAGAATAATGAATTGCTCCTTGATGTAAGGAAGTTACATCGGCAGCTTTATACAAATCTATGTGGGTAGCATCCATGCCATTCATAAGGGCTTTACGTGCAAAATCGGTATGTAAGTTCCCTTCAAAAGCATCTTCACCATACACAGAATACACCACTTTGGCATTTTTATAGGTAGGATCTTCTTTATACACCGTTTTCATGTATGCAGGAACCAATGCAGTCATCCACCCATGGCAATGCACTACATCTGGCGACCAACCTAATTTTTTTACTGTTTCTAACGCACCTTTACAGAAAAAGATAGTACGCTCATCGTTATCTGCAAAAAACTTATTATTACCATCGGCAAATACATGTTTACGTTGGAAATAATCTTCATTATCTAAGAAATAAACCTGCATACGAGCTGCCGGAATAGAGGCAACTTTTATGATTAATGGATTATCGTTATCGTCTATAATGATGTTCATACCCGATAAGCGTATAACTTCGTGTAAACGGTTCCTGCGCTCATTAATATTACCAAAACGTGGCATCAAAATACGGATCTCTAGACCCTTATCTTGCATAGCTTGAGGAAGTTTTCGAGTAATTTCTGCGATCTTAGTCAATTCCAGAAAAGGCGACATCTCGTGAGTAATAAACAGTAGTTTCGTTTTTGCCATCTCCGTGAGTATATTTTTGATTGTTAAGCAATTGAGTCTGCAAAGATACGAAAAATATTGGTATTTAGGTAGGTTTCCTGCTTTCCACTTGGAGTTGAAGGGATTAATACCCATTTTTGGAAGGCAGAATTTGATTCTATTCTTTTGAAAATACTTCGTACCCGCTCCGAGATTTCGGCCTATACGCTTCAACAAAAACAACAAGGCAAACGAATTGGCTTTGTGCCCACTATGGGCGCTTTACACCAAGGGCATATTTCGCTTATAAACCTTGCAAAAAACAAAAGCGACTTGGTTGTATGTAGCATTTTTGTAAACCCCACTCAATTTAACGACCCGAAAGACTTAGAAAAATATCCGCGACCTATTGAGCACGATATTGCCCAATTAGAAGCGGTTGCATGCGACGTGCTTTTTTTGCCAGAGGTGGAGGAGATGTATAGTAGCGATGAAAAATGGGAATTAGCCTTAGACGGATTGGATGAAATTTTAGAAGGAAAACACCGGCCAGGCCATTATCAAGGAGTTACTCAAATTGTATTTAAGCTATTTCAATATACCCATCCCGATATTGCTTTCTTTGGCCAAAAAGATTACCAACAAGTACAGGTAATTGAGAAAATGGTGCAAAAGCTAAAACTAGCTGTAGCATTAGAAATGTGCCCCATTATTCGGGAGGCCGATGGATTGGCCATGAGTTCTAGAAATGTGCATTTAAGCCCTACAGAACGAGTACAATCCTTAGCCCTTTACCAAAGTTTAATGCACATAAAAGAAGGTTGGGGCAAAAAATCAATAGAAATACTGAAGCAAGAAGCCACCGAATTTTTAGAAAAAAGCCCTGGAATAAACCTGGGCTATTTAGAAATTTGCGCACCCAACAACCTACAAAATAACCACCCAGCCACTGGGTCGGAAGCGGTGGTATTGGTAGCCGCTAGCCTTGGCCACACCCGGCTAATTGACAATATCTTATTACCCTAAGCCCTGGCTTTAAGCAGAAACTGTTAATTATTACTATTTTTGCAAGATGATTATCGAGATACTAAAGTCTAAGATTCACCGAGCACGTGTAACCCAAGCCGAACTAAATTATGTAGGCAGTATTACCATTGATGAAGACTTATTGGATGCAGCCCATATGATTGCAAACGAAAAGGTGCAAGTAGTAAATAACAATAACGGTGCCCGTTTTGAAACCTATATAATTAAAGGTGAACGCGGAAGCGGTGTAATTTGCCTAAATGGAGCTACTGCTAGGTTAGCACAAGTGGGCGATGTATTAATCATCATGTCGTATGGGCAATTACCCCTAGCCGAAGCGAAAAACTACCAACCTGTATTGGTTTTCCCCGATGATCAAAATCGTTTAGTAAAATAAGCAGATTGAAACTATCGCTAATTAGCATACTCAAATACCTGCTTTTTTTAGGCCTAGCTGGCTTGTTACTCTACTGGGCATTTCAAGGGCAAGATTTGAACAAAATGGCCCAAAGCGTAAAAGAGGCAAACCCCGTTTGGATACTAGCCTCCGTGATCGCTTGTTTATTGGCCCATGTATTTCGGGCATTACGCTGGAACATGCTTATTAAGCCTTTAGGCTATAGCCCATCTGCAAAAAATTCTTTTTACGCCGTAATGATTGGCTACCTAGCCAACCTAGCTGTACCCCGAATGGGCGAAGTATCTCGTTGTGGTGTACTCAAAAAAAGTGACGGCATTCCCGTAACACCGCTTATTGGTACCGTATTTACAGAACGTTTGTCTGATTTAGCTATGCTACTAAGCATAAGCGCACTCACCTTGCTGTTAGAATTTGAACGTATTGCTACATTTATGTATCAATATGGCTGGCTACGTGTAAAACCCATGCTTAGTGGCACCCTGTTCCTAGGTTTGGTATTCTTTTTGGGTATGCTATACTTCCTAAAACCACTACTAAAAAAATGGCTTATTCCTCTTTCAGACACACTAAATTCTTTTAAAATTGGACTATTATCGTTTAAAAAGATGCCCAATAAATTGGCGTATTTAGGCTATTCTTTGGGTGTTTGGGGCTGTTATTTTTTATCTACCTACTTAGCCTTCTTTGCCATGGCAAGTACCACGGATTTAAGCCCCATAGCGGCTTTAGCAGCCTTGGTTTTTGGTAGTTTAGGCATGATTGTACCTGTACAAGGGGGTATTGGCGCTTTCCATTGGATGGTAGCCGAGGGCCTTACCCTGTATGCCTTGCCTAAAGCCGAAGGTTTGGGCTTTGCCACCCTCATTCACTCCTCACAAATATTGGTTATTTTAATAATAGGTGGTATCAGTTTAGTACTTGTTGCCACCAAAAGAAGTTTAAAAACGGAGCAATAGCACCTTTTGTCTTTCTTATATCAAAAATGCAAGAGCCCCCTCTTTTTCAAAGAGATTAAATGTTATTTTTGAATCGAAAAACAACTATCTACCCCCTATGGATTTCCTATTAACCGAAGAACAACAAATGATACAGCAGGCCGCTCGTGATTTTGCACAAACCGAGCTAAAACCTGGCGTAATAGAACGTGATGAACACCAGAAATTTCCGGCCGAACAAATTAAAAAACTAGGCGAACTAGGTTTTTTAGGCATGATGGTAAGCCCCGAATACAATGGTTCTGGCCTAGATACCATTTCCTATGTTTTGGCCATGGAAGAGTTATCGAAAATAGATGCCTCAGCTTCGGTAGTGGTATCGGTAAATAATTCTTTAGTATGCTACGGATTAGAAAAATATGGCTCCGAAGAGCAAAAACAAAAGTATTTAAAGCCCCTAGCCGCTGGTGAAATTATTGGTGCTTTCTGTTTATCAGAACCCGAAGCTGGCTCCGATGCAACCTCACAACAAACTACTGCCATAGACATGGGTGACCATTATCTACTAAACGGCACCAAAAATTGGATAACCAATGGTGGAAGCGCATCGGTATATCTGGTTATTGCCCAAACCGATGTAGCCAAAGGTCACCGCGGTATTAATGCGCTTATTGTAGAAAAAGGCATGGAAGGTTTTAGCATCGGACCAAAAGAAAATAAATTAGGTATACGTGGCTCAGATACCCACTCCCTTATGTTTACCGATGTAAAAGTGCCTAAAGAAAATAGAATTGGTGAAGATGGCTTCGGCTTTAAGTTTGCCATGAAAACCCTAGAGGGTGGCCGCATTGGTATTGCCGCCCAAGCCTTGGGTATTGCCTCTGGCGCTTACGAGTTAGCCGTACAATACGCCAAAGAGCGCAAGGCATTTGGTAAAGCCATTGCCGAACACCAAGCCATTCAATTTAAACTAGCCGATATGGCTACCCAAATTGAAGCAGCCCGCATGCTTTGCTTAAAAGCCGCCTGGTTAAAAGACCAAGACCTGCCTTATGCCCAAGCAAGCTCTATGGCAAAACTATTTGCTTCCGAAGTGGCCATGAACACCGCCGTTGAAGCAGTACAAGTACACGGAGGTTATGGTTTTGTGAAAGAATTCCATGTAGAACGTTTAATGCGTGATGCAAAAATTACCCAGATATACGAAGGAACCTCCGAAATACAACGTATTGTAATTGCCCGAGAGGTATTAAAATAATTCTCAAAAGCCCAAAAATGAAAAGAATCGTTCTTCCACTCCTTGTCCTTTCTCTGTTTGCTTTTAGCAGCTGTAAACAAGCCGGCCTAGCCGATTTACAAAACGGCACCTGGCGGGCTACCCTTAAAACAGAAAGCGGTGTAGAAATTCCGTTCAATTTTGAACTGGCCGACTCAGCCGGAAAAAAGCAATTAGATATTATTAACGGCGATGAGCGTTTTAGAGTAAACGAAATTAGCCAAGAAGGCGATTCCATTCTCATTCAAATGCCTTTGTTCGATTCGGAAATTAAAGCCGTACTCACAGGCGGTTCGCTATCGGGCAAATGGACCAAACACCTAGCCACAAACGATGTGGCCATGGAATTTACTGCTAGCCCCAATACCAATTGGCGTTTTTTCAAAAAAGAAGGCGAACCTAAAGTAGATTTAAACGGAAAATGGTCGAGCACCTTTATTAGTGCCGATGGAAAAGACACCAACGTGTATATAGGCCAGTTTATCCAAAAAGGGAACCGATTAACAGGCACTTTTTTAAGCACGACTGGCGATTACCGCTTTTTAGAAGGTACTGTAAATGGAAACAAATTTTACCTTTCTTGTTTTGATGGATGCCACGCCCTTTTATTCTCGGGAACGGTAAATGGCAATACCATTACCGAAGGTAAACTCTATTCGGGTTTTTCGAGTATAGATAATTGGACGGGCACTAAAAATGATAAAGCCGAACTACCCGATGCCTATAGCTTAGTGGGCTTAAACCCGGGTTACAAAAGTATCGATTTTGCTTTCCCCGATTTAACTGGCAAGCTAGTATCACTTAAAGACGAACAATTTAAAAACAAGGTAGTGGTAGTACAATTTTTTGGCTCTTGGTGCCCCAATTGTATGGACGAAACCGCCTTTATGGTTCCTTTTTATAACCGATACAAAGACAAAGGCTTGGCCGTTGTTGGTTTAGGTTACGAGCGCACTACCGATGTTGCCCGTGGACGCAAAAACATTGGCCGATTACAAAAACGCTTTAATGTACCCTACCCTTTATTGCTAACCGGCTATACCAACCAACCGGGCGAAGTGATTAAAAGTTTGCCCATGTTGAACAAATTTATGGCCTTTCCAACCACCATTATTATTGATAAAAAAGGAGAAGTACGTAAAATACACACTGGTTTTTCTGGCCCAGGAACAGGTAAATATTATACCGAGTTTACAGAAGAGTTTGATAAGCTAATTACCGATTTATTGGCAGAAAAATAAGCATCAAGCCACGCCAAAAGAATGGCTTTTTTACTGCTTTTTCTCGGGCTTAAACCAATTGAATATAATTTTTAAGAGGCCCAATACGATGGCAAACCAAGCAGCAGAAATAAAGCCAGCGGTATGAAAACCAATAACAAAAGCATCTACTAACAACACCATACACACCGTAATAATAAACGATACCAAACCAAGCGTTAAAAAGTTAAGCGGAATGGTAAGAACATGTAATACAAAACCAATGGTTGCATTAACCAAGGCCAACAAGAGTGCTACCCACAGAGCCGTTACAAACGAATCTACAGTTACACCAGGTAATAAATATGCTGCTAGTAATACCGCAACACCACTCAATAAAATCTCTAAAAGCATTTTCATGGTGTAAATTTGATTAAAAAAGATGAGAAAATTAGCACTTTACCTACTGGCTTGCTGTTTTGGCGCACTTGCCTGCACACCTACTAAACAAACTAACGAATTAGACTTGGCTATTAGCCTTTCGGCAGATAAAAAAAGTGTGTTGGTGAAAAATATTCCAGCAGATTTACTCTCTAGCATAAAAAAAGATAGCCTGCAATTGGTAGCATTTTTTGCCTTATACCCTACTAGTAACGATCCAGACATGCAGGGTTTAGAATCGCCTATTCCCGGAATTTTTTCTGAGCAACACGAAGCACTTGTATTTACGCCTACAAGCCAACTAAGCAAAGGCACAACATACCGGGCCGAAATTTATGCGCAAAGCAGAGAATTTTCAGTCATCAATCTGCTCAAAAAACAAGAACGCCTTGGTGGAAATAACCCTATTACCTACACATTTACCTACTAGTTGCTTGTAAAAACAATTATTTGTACTATATTTGCATCGAATTGAAGAGGGGACAGTGTCCCCTCTTTTTATTTACCATACCCTAGCAACATGAAGGTAGAACAACGCATACTAGCTCTGGTAGCCGAAAAAATAGCCGACAGACCTGATTTATTCTTGGTAGAAGCAAAAATGCATACCAATGGTAAATTGATGATTCTGATAGATGGCGATAAAGGCGTGGCCATACAAGATTGCGTTGCCATTAGCCGCCATGTAGGTTTTCACTTAGAAGAAGAAAACTTGGTGGATACCGCTTATACGCTAGAAGTATCGTCGCCGGGAGTAGACTTTCCCTTAACCTTGCTCAGACAATACGCTAAAAACGTAGGTCGCAACCTAAGTGTTAAGTTTAAAGACGGTAACAAAACAGAAGGAAAATTGGCCGAAGTACAAGAAGGTCACATTCTTTTGCAAGAACTGAAAAAAGAAAAGGGCAAAAAAGCCCAAACCGTTGATAGGCTAATTCCTCTCAATGAAATAATAGAAAGTAAAGTTTTAATTTCATTTAAATAAAATGAGCAACATTAATTTAATTGATTCCTTCCAGGAATTTAAAGATTTCAAAAACATCGACCGTCCAACGGTGATTAGTGTATTAGAAGAAGTGTTTCGCAGCATGTTGCGCAAACGTTTCGGAACCGACGAAAATTGCGACGTAATTGTAAACCCCGATAACGGAGATTTGGAAATTTGGCGCACCCGTATGGTTATGGAAGATGGCTTTTCTGAGGACGACGATTTAGAAATTGAATTGGCTGAGGTTAAAAAAATTGACCCAGACATGGAAGTTGGCGATGAATTCATCGAACAAATTACCTTAGAAAGCTTTGGTCGTAGAGCTATTTTAGCTGCCCGCCAAACCTTAGTTTCTAAAGTATTAGAATTAGAAAAAGACGAAATATTTAAAAAATACAAAGATCGCGTAGGCGAAATTGTAAGCGGCGAAGTTTACCAAGTTTGGAAAAAAGAAACCTTGGTATTAGACGATGAAGGAAACGAATTGTTATTGCCTAAAACCGAACAAATTCCGGCCGACTTTTTCAAAAAAGGCGATTCGGTGCGTGCGGTAATTAAAGAGGTAGAAATGGTAAACGCCAGCCCTAAAATTATCATCTCTCGTACTGCCCCAGAATTCTTACAACGTTTGTTCGAAATGGAAGTACCTGAAATTTTCGACGGATTAATTACCATCAAAAATATTGTACGCGAACCAGGCGAACGTGCCAAAGTAGCAGTAGAATCGTACGACGATCGTATCGATCCGGTTGGTGCATGTGTAGGTATGAAAGGCTCTCGTATACACGGTATTGTACGTGAATTGAAAAACGAAAATATCGACGTGATTAATTACACCAACAACTTATCGTTATTTATTACACGTGCTTTAAGCCCAGCTAAAATTACCAGCATTAAATTAGATGATGCTGAGAAAAAAGCAGCTGTATACTTAAAGCCAGATCAGGTATCATTGGCTATTGGCCGTGGTGGACACAATATTAAACTAGCCGGTAAATTAACTGGTTACGAAATTGATGTATACCGCGAAAATGCCGATGAAGATGAAGAAGATGTAGATTTAGAAGAATTTGCAGATGAAATTGACGGTTGGATTATTGATGAATTAAAGCGTGTTGGCTTAGATACTGCAAAATCGGTATTGGCGCTAAACGCAGAAGAGTTGGTAAAACGTACCGATTTAGAAGAAACTACTGTAGAAGAAGTATTGGGAGTTTTACGTGCCGAATTTGAATAAGCTAAACCGCTTTTTCATACTTGCCACTAAAAAAACCTTATTTTTGTTATTATAATTTAAAGCGAACGCTTAACCCTATTACATGTCAGAAGGTAAAAATATCAACTTACTAAAAGCCGCCAAGGAACTAAACATTGGTTTATCTACTGCTGCCGATTTTTTAAGCAAAAAAGGCTTTGCTGTAGAAGCAAAACCTATGTTTAAACTCGAAGGAGCTATGTATGATGCCTTAATGAAGGAATTTCAGGGCGATAAAATTGTGAAAGAAGAGGCCAAGCAACTTGCTATGGACAAAATTCGCAAAGATGAAGTAGCCGAACCTGTACAAAAACCTGCACCGAAACGTCCGGATATGTTTGAACAAGAAGAAATTCTGATTAAAAACACCGGTTCATTTACGCAACCGGAAAAACCAAAAGAAGTACTTGTAAAAGCAGACGAAAGTAAGGGAGTTAAAATAGTTGGTAAAATTGATTTAGATGATTTAAAGCCAAAAGCTAAAGCCGAAGAAAAAGCACCAGTAGAAACCCCTAAAATAGAAAAAAAAGCGGTAGAGCCGGTTGTAGAAACACCTGCAACTTCTTCTGAAACTTCAATTGATGAGGTGGTAAGAGCCCGTGCGGGCAGATTAAGCGGACCAAACGTAGTAGGTAAAATTGATTTACCACAAGCACGTAAAGCAAACCCCGTAGCTTCATCTAATGCCGCTGCCGACCAAAAGCGTAAGCGTAAGCGGACGGCTTTTACCCCAGGGCAACCGGGGGGAGGAGCGGCTAGCGCTAATACCAATCGCCCGGCACCAGGTAGTCGTCCGGCACCGGGGGGACGCCCAGATTTTAGAAATAATAGGCCCAATAATACGCCCTCTGCTCCAAAAGGAGAGCCTACAGAAAAGGAAATACAAGATCAAATTAAGGCAACACTTGCCCGTTTAAGCGGAGCAGGTAAATCCGGAAAATTTGCTCAACGTGCTAAATTACGCCGTCAAAAACGCGATGATGTAGCCCTATCTGCCGAAGAGGCAGCCATGGAAAAAGAACTGCAATCTAAAGTTTTAAAGGTTACCGAGTTTGTTACCGCAAACGAGTTGGCCAATATGATGGATGTGCCCGTAACCCAAATCATTTCTACCTGTATGACTTTGGGCTTATTCGTATCTATTAACCAACGTTTAGATGCCGAAACCTTAAGCATTGTAGCCGATGAATTTGGTTTTGAAGTAGAATTTGTAAAACCAGAAGACGAAGAAAACTCTACACTGGAGGAAATAGATACTCCAGAAGAATTAAAAGATCGAGCTCCCATTGTTACTGTAATGGGTCACGTAGATCATGGTAAAACCTCCTTGCTCGATTTTGTACGCAAAACCAACGTTATTGCTGGTGAAGCCGGGGGTATTACCCAACACATTGGAGCCTACGAAGTAACCTTAGAAAACGAACGTAAAATTACTTTCTTGGATACACCGGGTCACGAAGCCTTTACGGCCATGCGTGCCCGTGGTGCCAAAGTAACCGATATTGCCATTATTGTAATTGCAGCTGATGATAGTGTGATGCCTCAAACCAAAGAAGCTATTAACCACGCTCAAGCTGCTGGTGTACCTATTGTATTTGCGTTTAGTAAAGTAGATAAACCGGGTGCCAACGCCGATAAAATTCGCGAACAATTATCAACTATGAATATTTTGGTAGAAGATTGGGGCGGTAAATATCAAAGTCAAGAAATTTCGGGTAAAACCGGCCTTGGTATTGATGCTTTATTAGAAAAAGTACTATTAGAAGCCGATTTACTGGAACTTAAAGCCAACGCCAACAAGCGGGCAACTGGTACCGTTATTGAGGCTGCATTAGATAAAGGCCGCGGTATTGTAACCACAGTTTTGATACAAGCCGGAACACTAAAAGTGGGTGATCCAATTTTAGCAGGTTGCTACAGTGGCCGTGTAAAAGCCTTAACTAATGAGCGTGGTCAAAAAGTAGAACAAGCCGGACCAAGTACCCCTGTACAAGTATTGGGTATGCAAGGTGCGCCAACTGCAGGCGATAAGTTTAACTCGATGGAAAGCGAAGTAGAAGCCCGCGAAATTGCTACCAAACGTATGCAATTGCAACGTGAGCAAGGCTTACGCAGTCAGAAACACATCACCTTAGATGAGATTGGCCGTCGTTTAGCCATTGGTAACTTTAAAGAATTGAACATCATTGTTAAAGGTGATGTGGATGGTTCTATTGAAGCCTTATCCGACTCCTTATTAAAATTATCTACCGAAGAAATTCAAGTAAACATCATCCACAAATCGGTGGGTCAAATCTCCGAATCGGATGTATTGTTGGCTTCGGCTTCCGATGCCATTATTATCGGTTTCCAAGTACGTCCATCGCAAGGTGCCCGTAAATTGGCCGAACAAGAGCAAATAGACATCCGTTTATATTCTATTATTTACGATGCCATCAACGAGGTAAAAGCCGCCATGGAAGGCATGCTTGCACCTGAGTTTGAAGAGAAAATTACAGCGAATGTTGAAATACGTGAGGTATTCAAAATCAGTAAAGTAGGAACTATCGCCGGCTGTATGGTATTGGATGGTAAAATCAATCGTAACTCGAAAGTGCGTATTATACGCGAAGGTGTGGTTATTTATGCCGGTGAATTGGCTTCCCTAAAACGCTTCAAAGAAGATGTGAAAGAGGTGGCTACCAATTACGAGTGTGGCTTAAACATCCAAAACTTTAACAACATTGAAGTTGGCGATATTGTAGAAGCCTACGAACAAGTGGAAGTGAAACGGAAACTTTAATTTTCTAAGAACAATTTTTCTAGCTGCGTAACCGAGGCATCCCAATTAAAATGGGTATTTATAAATTCGTTTCCATTTTTGGCTAAGGTGTTTTTAAGCTCTGGATTGCTTAGCACCTCAAACAAGCGTTCTTCCATCATTTTTTCATCAGCCGGAGAAACCATTAAGGCTGTTTTGCCATCCATCGCATAATCTGCATGACCACCAATATTGGTGCAAACTACCGCACAGCCACAAGCCATGGCTTCTGCTGGCGGTAATGCCCAGCCCTCTATTAAACTAGGCGAAAAAAATACGCTTGCTTCATTATATAATTCGTGTAAATTGGCAGGGTTTCGATGGAAGTCTATCCAATCTTCCAAATTTGCGGGCTTAGAAAAAGTGCTAAAAAGAATAATCTCTAAATCGGTTAAGCGCTGTTTTAGTTTTCTAAATACATTTAAAGCAGTTGCAGAGCCCTTTAAAGCAAGTTCAGAATACAACATAATTATTTTAGGAGCTACTCTGCTAGCTATAGGCCTAGTAATATGAAAAATTTGGGTATCTATGGCATTATTCAATATAATAGGCATAATTCCCGAATGGGTGTAAACCGCTTCTTTTAAATAATTAGCAATTACCAAGTGAGTAATAGGCAGCTTAAATGAATCGTATACCTCTTGTTCAAAGCCTGTCCATACTTCTAAGCTCTGAATTAGGTTAAATTTCTTTCCTTTCTCTGGCGATAAAGTAGCCACCCTATACGCCAATTCCCACCAAGTTGAAAAAACAACATCGGCATTGGGTAAATAATCGTCTGTAATATCTGGAACTACATGCAGCTTAACCGAAGCGTGAAATTTAAACCAACTTTTTGAGAATTTATTTCGCAAAAAACTCAATGCCCACTTAAACCATACTGGCGATTTCATAGGGCGAAATGGCTTGGCTACACTATGGTATACATGTACCTCGTGCCCACGTTCGGCCAAGCGATTGGCATATTCATACATAATCTTAGTGCCACCACCAGCTTTGGAAGTTAAGCCCGGTAAAAGAACATGTATACGTAGTTTTTTCACAGTTTTTAAAGCTATTTTCTAAAAGTGTCCCGTAAATAGGTATTTAAGAATAATCCTACGATACCTTGGATATAAAAAATTACTCAGGCTAAAATGTAAATATTTTTTTGCTTGCTCTGGATATGCTTTTCCCAAATCGCTTAAAGCCTGTAACTCAAAATTACGTTTCATTTTACGGTATATGGTTCCTTTGTGTTTCCATTTATCCAAAATCTGAAACCTAGCTTCGGCCATGTCGACTAACCGAGAGGAGGTATTGGTACTATGCTGGCGGTAATAGGCCGTTACTATATTAACAAAGCCAACGGGGTATTTATCTGCTATGCGGAGCCACATGTCTAAATCTTCAATAAGTAGTGCGGTGTCAAAAAGACCCACCGAATCATACACTTCTCTTTTAACCATTGCAGTAAGTGCAGGCACAAAAGATTTACCGAGGGCTATTTCTTTAAATCCGTATTTTCTGGTAAACAATTTTTGATTTAATTCTCCGGTTATGGCCGAGTGTTCATCTATAAATACTGCTTTGGTACAACACATTCCAAAATCAGGGTGCTGTTCCATAAATTCTACTTGCAGCTTAATTTTATCTATATGCCATACATCATCAGAAGCAATAAGGGCTATATATTTTCCACTAGCATATTGGCTAATGGCTTTATTGAGCGTAGCCGAAAGGCCCATATTTTGTTGATGCTCAAAAATGAAGAGATTAGTTTTTTGTAGGTTACGAATAATGGCTACACTTTTATCTTTAGAGCCATCATCTATAACAATAAGCTGTAAATTTGGATAGCTTTGATTGAGCACACTAAGAATGCACTCGGCCACAAATGCCTCGTGGTTATAGCAGGGTACAATTACACTTACGAGCGGTTGACCATTTGGTGTTACACTAGTAGCCATTAACTATGTTAATTATTTTCTGCACTTCAGCATCTATTAATACCGGACTTATTGGCAAGCTGAGTATTTGTTCGTGAATTTTTTCAGTAAGGGGAAAACTCAATTTATTAAGTTCTGAATAGGCTTTTTGTTTATGAGGAGGAATGGGGTAATGAATAACCGTTTGTATACCTTTTTCGGTTAAATAAGATTGAAAAGTTGCTCTATTTTCTACTTGAATTACAAATAAATGCCATACATGTTGTTCTTGTTGCTCTATATACGGGAGTTGTATTTTAGGGTTTTTTATACCATTCAAAAAAGCGTTTGCAATCGCCCGTCTTCGTTCTATTTCTACATCTAAATGCCTCAATTTCACACTCAACAAGGCTGCTTGCAATTCATCTAAGCGGCTGTTAATGCCCTTAAAGGTATTATGGTATTTTACTTCGGAGCCGTAATTTCCTAGGCTACGTACCATGGTGGCCAAAGCTGCATCGTTGGTGGTAACGGCACCGGCATCGCCAAGGGCGCCTAAATTTTTTCCGGGATAAAAACTAAATCCGGCGGCATGGCCCCAATTACCCGCTTTTTTGCCCCCTATACTTGCTCCATGCGCTTGTGCAGCATCTTCCACCACTAGTAAGTGGTGTTTTTTGGCAAAGGTGATAATAGCCGGCATATCGGCCAACTGACCATATAAATGTACCGCCAAAATTGCTTTAGTTTTTGGGTTAAGATGTTGGTCTAGCAAACCGGCATCTAAATTATAGCTGTGTTCGTTGGGTTCTATTAATACTGGAACCAAATTATTGGCAGAAATGGCTAAAATACTGGCTATATAGGTGTTTGCTGGAACCAATACTTCATCGCCATCGTGCAGTTGCCCCAATTCTTTGTAGGCTCTAAAAATCAGAATAAGCGCATCTAGCCCATTGGCAACGCCAACACAATGCTTTACGCCACAATAGCTTGCAAACTTTTGCTCAAAAGCACCTACTTCTGTTCCGGAAATGTACCAACCCGAATTTATTACCCGAGAACAAGCCTCCTCTAGTTCGGCTTTATACTGATGATTTATTGCCTGTAAGTCTAAAAATTTAATCATAGCATTCGGGTTTGCCCTGAACAAGGACATATTGTTTAGTGGTTTCTTTATCTTTTAGATCTAGGCCAAGTACTTGGCCTTGCTCGGTTACATAGCCCCTATGCACTACAGGGTTTCCGTACCATAATGTAAATGGAGGAATAGATTTGGTTACCACGCTGCCGGCACCAATCATACAATAGGCCCCCAATTCAATGCCACATAAAATAGTTGAATTGACAACAATAGAAGCTCCTTTGCCTACAATAGTGGTTAGTTCGTCCCACTGGGTATTTTTTGATCTCGGAAACGTATCGTTCGTAAAACTCACATTGGGGCCCACAAAAACCCCATTTCCTAGCTGTATTCCATTCCAAAGTTGTACACCCGATTTCACGGTCACATTGTCGCCTATAACAACCCTATTTTCTATTAAACAATGAGAACATATATTACAATTTGCTCCTATCACTGCTTCCTTAAAAATGACACAAAATTGCCAAATGGTGGTATTTTCACCAATATGAGTAGTGTGAACGTCGGATGCTGGATGAATCTTATAACTCATTTGTTGTAGTTAGAAATTCTTGATAGTCCCGAATATAATCCATTTCATCATAGTTCATAGAGGCTAATACCAAAAGCACAGCCCCTGAGGAAAAATTTTCCAATTCTCTCCAAATATAAGGTGTTACATACAGGCCAAAATTGGGCCTATTTAGGCTGATGGTTTTTTGCTCCTTACCATCATCTAAAACCACATCAAAACTGCCACTAGCAGCTACAATTAATTGATGTAGGTTCTTATGCGCATGCCCACCACGTGTTTCACCACTGGGCACATCATATAAATAGTATACTCTTTCTATGTCGAATGGAATGTCTATTTGACCTTGAATTGGCGTAATATTCCCTGCTCGATTATGAATTTTCGGCAAGTCTAATACCTCACAAATATGTATAGAAGCCTTCATGTTATTTGCTTTTAATAAAGGTGGAAAATTCTCGTTCATAATCACCCTCATTATACATTTCAGAAGCCAATACCAAAGCACAAGAATTGGTTGAAAAATTTTCCATATGGCGCCAGATTCCCTCGGGAACATACAAACCCATATAAGACCTGTTTAGCAAAAATTGTTCCTCTTTTGTTCCATCATTAATAACCACCGTAAAGCTGCCCGATAGTGCAATAATAAGTTCTTGATTAGTTTTGTAACTATGTCCCCCTCTTGTTTCTCCTCCCGGAACATCGTAAATCCAATAGGTTCTTTTTATCTTAAACGGAACATGGCTATACTCCTCCACAAAAGATAAATTTCCTCTGTTATCTAGAATTTTAGGTAAGGAAATGAAATGAACAGCAGAAGGATTCATAACTAAATATACTAGTTAAAATATAAAAAACGTAACACTAGTATTCTTCTTACGAATTTACTTAGTCGTTAAATACCTGCATTTCCACCAATTTGCAATACATGCCTTTTTGCTTCATCAGCTCTTGGTGGGTACCACTTTCAATAATTTTACCGGCATCAAGTACTATAATTTTATCGGCCCGCTGAATGGTACTTAGACGGTGAGCAATGACCAAAGAGGTTCGGTTTTGCATCAATTTATTGAGGGCATCTTGTACCAATTTTTCCGATTCGGTATCGAGTGCCGAAGTGGCTTCATCTAAAAGCATAATAGGCGGGTTGGCCAATACCGCTCGGGCAATACACAAACGCTGGCGCTGGCCACCCGAAAGTTTTAAACCACGGTCGCCAATATTGGTTGCATAGCCTTCTTCAGTTTCTTGAATGAATTCGTGTGCATTGGCAATTTTAGCGGCGGCTAGTACGTCTGCTTCCGTAGCATGGGGTCTGCCAAAAGCTATGTTATTAAAAATGGTATCGTTAAAAAGTACCGAATCTTGATTCACTACGCCCATTTGTGAACGAATACTATCCATTTTAAGGGTTTTTACATTCACCCCATCAAACAAAATTTGTCCTTGCTGCGGATCAATAAATCGGGGAATTAAATCCATTAAAGTGGATTTACCCCCACCCGACGGACCCACCAAAGCCACCATTTTACCAGCTGGAATGCTTAAACTAATATCTTTTAAAATAGTCCGATTGCCATACGAGAACGATATGTTTTTACATTCAATACTACTGGTAAAAACCGGAGCGGATGCTGCATTCGGAGCATCGTTTACTTCTGAAGGAGTATCAATAAGTGCCAGTACCCGTTCGCCTGCGGCAATACCAGAGTGTATTTGACTAAAGGAATCTGTAATGGCTTTGGCCGGGCGCATGACCTGTGAGAACAAGGCGATATAAGCGATAAATGCAGGTGCTTCTAAACCTTTATCCCCTGATAAAATGAGGTAACCACCATACAATACAATACCACACACCACCATAACGCCTAGTGTTTCCGATACGGGCGAAGCTAGCTGTTGCCTACGGGCCATAGAACGCAACAAGCCCGTATAGCGTTTATTTTCGGTATTAAACTTTTCTTTTACCACCTCGGTGGCATTAAACGCTTTAACAATTTTTATACCCGATAAGGCCTCGTCTAAAAAAGTGATCATGCTGCTTAACGATTCCTGAGCGGCAACAGCTTGTTGGCGTAAGCGTTTCACCAAACGGGCAATTACCAACCCGGAAACTGGAATAATGAGCAGGGCAAAAAATGTAAGTTTTGACGAAATCAAAAACAACATAACGATATAGGCAATAAGCTGAACGGGTTCTTTAAACACCACCAATAAGGTGCTGGTTACCGAATATTGCACCACTTGTACATCCGAAGATACTTTAGACATAATGTCTCCCTTACGTTCGTTATTAAAATAGCCTAAATGTAAGTTCATCACACTATCAAACACTGATTTTCGGAGATTTAAAAGCGTATGCGCCCGTAAATTTTCCATAATACGCTGAGATAGGTAACGGAAGATATTGGCCAACACCACCGAGCCAATAATGCTGGCACATACTATTTGTAATGCACCCCAAGTACCGTATAAATCAATGGCTATTTGAATGTAGTATTTAAATTGCCCCATAATATCCCAACTAGAAGTTGGCGGTCCTACTACCTTCGATTTTCCATTCTGGAAAAACAACGTTTCCAACAAGGGCGACAATAACGCTAAATTAAGGGTATTGAAAATGATAGACAGTATCGTTGTAAAAATATACGGCACTGCAAACTTCTCAATGGGTTTAGCGAAGGAAAGTAGGCGGAAATAGGTTTTCATGTATTTTGTTTACGGCGTAAAGTTACACTTTTGCTCGAATGTGCCTTAAATGAATTTGGCTTAGGCTTTTCCCTTGCCAGATTGTACATTTTGTCCCGCTAAAAGTAGCCTCATTTCTTCTTGAACATCGGCCAAAGTACGGGTACTTTGGTATTGTTTCTGTAAGGCCAAAAAACGTTCCTTTGCAACCTTAATATCTTCAGAGATAGCAAAAAACTGCTTTAAAGAGCTATAAAAATAAAAATTACCTACTAGCCACATGACGCAAGTTTCCAAAAAAGTGCGTAGGTACCAACTTACTTTTTGTAGGCCAGAAACATGCAAGGCATGCACCATCAGCTTGTTTCTAAAATAAATACCTTTCACCCAATTTTTAGTTCTATAATTTTTAGTGGTGGCTGCATGATCATGTAAACAAAAACGATCGGGGTAGTAATAACACTTCCAACCTAAGCGCCATGCTCGTAAACCTAAATCAAAATCCTCGTAATAAAATGGGGAGAAAAGCTCATTAAAACCGCCCAATTCTTTCAACTTTTCGGCATCTAGTAGCGCATTTGCCCCAGATAGGTAAGCCGTTGGAATAAGCGCCGAGGGATTTACCACATGAAAAAAGGTGTTGGGTTTTAGCTTTCCCCATTGTAGCCTAAAACTGCGGGCACTGTCTTGTATTTCTCCATTTTTGGCTCCTCTAATTTGGGCCATTACGCCAAAGGTATCGGCTTGTTTAAAATAGTCAAATTGACCATCTAAATAATTTTCGGGCAACTGAATATCGGTATTTAAGAGTAAAATATACGTGTTTTTAGCGTGCTTTATGCCCACATTGCAGGTGGCAGAAAACCCACTATTTTTCTCTTTTACCACTAGTTTTACTTCAGGATATTTTTTTTGAAGAAAGGCTAACGAATCATCTGTAGAGCAATCGTCTACCACCAAAACTTCATAAGGAATAGCGGCATGCTCCAAGGCAGCAAACACCGAAGGCAAATTGTTTTGCAATAAGTTTTTACCGTTATAATTCGGAATAATTACAGATATACTAGCTGCCTTCATAGGAACGTAAAGGTACAAATATACCTGCTTACGCATTATTCGGTGAATGATTTTGGAATGCAAATAAAAAACGTGTTTTTTGTAAGATGCTAAAGGCTAGTAAAACAGATTTTAAGGAATTATCGAGAGCCCTCAGCTTGGTAGAAAATAACGTAGCGGGCTATCGCGATATTTTGCTTGGACTAAAGCCCAATGCTACGCCCATTATTGGCATTACCGGCCCCCCAGGAGCGGGCAAAAGTACCTTGGTAAATGCGCTGCTAAACCACTGGAGCGCCCAAGGAAAATACGTAGCGGTATTGGCCATAGACCCTACCTCCCCTTTTAATTTAGGTTCTTTACTCGGCGATCGCATTCGCATGGCCGAACAGTTTACCAAACCCAACGTGTTCATTCGCTCCTTGGCTACACGTGGTTCTTTGGGTGGTTTATCTACCAAAACCATCGAGTTAGCCGATGTATTGCGCTCCGCAGGTTTCGATTATATTTTGGTGGAAACCGTGGGCGTTGGCCAATCGGAAGTAGAAATTGCCGGGCTTGCCGATATTACCTTGGTGGTATTGGTACCCGAGGCTGGCGATGAAATTCAAGGAATAAAATCGGGTTTAATGGAAATTGCCGATGCTTTTGTGGTAAACAAAGCCGACCGCGAAGGAGCCGAAACTTTTGCGAATACGCTAAAAAAACTAAGTCAGCAAAAAGCAGAACCCATACCGGTGTTAAGCACCGTGGCTAGCAAAGAAAAAGGTATCAAAGAACTCATTGCCTTTATAGATCAGTTTGAGAAAACACCCTCAACCAAAAAACAACAGCTATTGGGACAAAAAGCCTGGCAATTGCTGCAACAAAAACTTACGGCAGGCCTAAACAAAGAACAGCTCCAACAAGATCTTGCTGAAGCTGTTAAAAAAAGTGATTTTAATCTCTACCAGTTTATAGATAGTTGGACTAGCCGTTCATAATATCTTCCAGCTCTTCTACCTCTACCGGTATATCGGCCATCAAATCAATATTGCCATTTTTAGTAATTAAAATATTGTTCTCAATGCGAATACCCAAGCCCTCTTCGGGAATGTAAATGCCCGGTTCACAGGTTAAAATATTGCCTACTTCAAAGGCCTTGTAGCGGCTGGCAAAATCGTGCACATCAATACCCAAATGGTGCGACGTGCCGTGCATAAAGTATTTTTTATAAAGTGGGGCTGCCGGATTTTGTTTGACTACAGCCTGCTTATCTAATAAACCCAAACCAATTAATTCGGCCTCCATAATACGACCTACTTCATCGTGGTATTCGTTCCAAATAGTACCAGAAACTAATAGTTTTGTTGCCGCCCGCATTACTCTTAATACCGCATTATATACCTCTTTTTGGCGTGGGCTAAACCTACCGCTTACCGGAATAGAGCGGCTCATATCGGCATTGTAATTGGCATATTCGGCGCCAAAATCAAACAGAATAACATCGCCGGCTTTGCACACTTGGATATTATCGTTGTAGTGTAAAATGTTGGCATTGGGGCCAGATGCAATAATGGGGTTGTACGCATGCCCAGTTGCTCTTTGGCGAATAAATTCGTGAATAATTTCGGCCTCAATTTCATATTCACTTACCCCCGGCTTGGTAAATTTTAATACCCGAACAAAAGCATCACGGGTAATTTCACACGCTTTTTTGGTCAATTGCACCTCTATATCCGATTTTATGGGGCGTAAATCACGCAATATTAAAGCACTACGCTCATACTGATGTAGCGGATAGCGCTCCTTCAATTGCTGTATAAAACGTAAATCGCGGTAAGGCACTTCGTACACCGAACGATCGTTCTCGTTGGTATTTAAATAGATGTTTTCGGCATAATGAATAATAGACTGCAAAACAGTCCAAAACTCATCGAGCCAAAAAACCTGTTCCAACCCCGAAGCCTTTTTAGCCTCTTCTTTGGTGTATTTGTGGCCTTCCCACACTTTAATATGTTCGTTGGTTTGGCGTAAAAAAAGCACCTCTCTGTATAGAGGATTGGGGCAATCTGGAAATAGTATTAAAATACTTTGCTCTTGATCAATGCCGCTTAAATAAAATAAATCTGGGTTTTGCTTAAAAGCAAAATTCTGATCGCCACTGCGTAGCTGTTCATCATTCGCATTAAAAATTGCTATCGATTTAGGTTTTAAACGCTGGGCGAAATTTTTTCGATTGAGTACAAATAAACTAGCATCAGGGGCTGTGTATTTCATAATAATTTAATATTAACTATAATGATTTTTAGTGTAATAATTCTATCTTTACACCTTAATTCATACGATTATAAAGACATCGTATAAACGTAGGCTCGTTTACTTGAGCCAAACTTATCATAATTTTTGCAAAAAAAATTGTACAAAAAGAAATAGTTTAACCTTAAAAAAAGAATATGATTTTTTCTACATCTAAAAAAGTTCTTGCCTTTTCGATTATTTTTTTGTTGGGCTTTACTGCCGTTTCAAATGCGCAGCAAGACTCATCTTTCACAGCAAACTCAACCCCAAAAACATTTGGTGGTAGAACACAGTACAGAACCTGGTCAGTAGGTTTCAATGTGGGATCTACAGCACCTAGTACCCTAGCAGGAGGTGTAAAAGATTATGCAAATGGTGACTTAAATCTAGGTTACGGTCTTTCTATCCGCAAACAATTGGCGCACTCATTCGGATTAGAATTCGGTTTTGGCGCTGGTAAACTTTCGGGTAGTACAGGTATTGGAGGTAATTTAGCTTTCGAAACTAAATTGGCTTATACAACTAGCCTTAGTGGTGTAGTAAACGTAGCCAATATTGATTTCTTAAAAAGAGAAAACGCAGTAAATTTCCTAGTAAAAGCCGGATATGGTATAGCTGGATATTCATACAAAATTACCAATTCAGTAAACGTTGCTACCAATTACGAAGGTACTTATGGTGCTAGTGGTACTAAAAAATATGCTCAAGACAAATTTATTCCCGTTGGCGTGGGTGCTAAATTTAAAGTATCTAACCGTGTTAATTTCGATTTAGGATACACCATGAACTTTATCAATACAGATAACGTAGATGGAACTGTTGCTCCTGGAAACGATAACTGGTCTTATACCTCAGCAGGTTTAGAATTCTCTTTAGGTGCAAAAAACAAGCCAAACTTAGATTCGGTTAACCCGGTTGCCTTAATGTATGATGAATTAAAAGATCCTGCATTACGCAAAGAATTAGACGCATTAAAACAACGTGTAAGTACATTAGAAGCTGCCGATTTATTGAAAGATAGCGATGGCGACGGTGTTGCAGATAAATTAGATAAATGCCCGAACACCGAAGCTGGAATTAAAGTGGACGGTGCTGGTTGCCCATTAGATACCGATAACGACGGTGTGCCAGATTCTAAAGATAGCTGCCCTACCGAAAAAGGTACTGCAGAATTCAACGGTTGCCCAGGATCTCCCGTTTCTTCTGCAAATGCCATTCAGTTCGAGTTTAACTCATCTGTACTTAAAACTTCTTCTTATCCAGTATTAGATCAATTGTCTAATGACCTAAGAAGCAAAGTACTTTTAAAAGTAGAATTAGGTGGTCACGCTTCTGAAGAAGGAACCACTGACTATAACTTACAATTATCTAAAGATCGTGCAAACGCTGTTAAAACCTATTTAGTAAACTCTGGTGTTGCTGCTAGCAAAATCGTTACGAAAGGTTTTGGCGAAACTCGTCCGGTAGCTTCAAATACTACCGAAGAAGGTCGTCAGTTAAACAGACGTGTAGAAATTGTAAAATAATACAACACTATATAAATCATAAAAAAAGAGTTCCGGTACACATCGGGACTCTTTTTTTGTTTATACCTTTGATACCATGTATTTCTTCAGAAAAAAAGATCCGAACAGACCAGATAGTTTCAATCTAAAAGTCATGCATGCGATTAACAGCATCGCAATGATATTGTTTTTAGGAGGAATTATTTATAAACTAATTCAGTGGGTTACACAAAGATGAGTAAACAAGTACTTTACACCAAGCAAGCGCCAGAACCTATTGGTCCATATAGCCAAGGCATTCAGAGCGGACCATTTATATTTTTATCGGGTCAAATTGCCATTAACCCTGCCACCAATGAATTGGTAGAAGGCGATATTGTGGTAGAAAGTACCCAGGTAATGGAGAATATTAAAAAACTACTCCAAGAAGTCAATTGCACGTTTGACAATGTGGTGAAAACAAGTATTTTTTTAAGTGATATGAGCTACTTTGCTCAAGTAAACGAGGTATACGGCAGTTATTTTAGCGACACTTTCCCGGCCAGAGAAACGGTAGCCGTACTTGGCTTACCTAAAAATGTAAACGTTGAAATATCGGTAATAGCCGCAAAATAGTGAAGGAAAACAGACTGAAGTATTTTATTGCAGCCATTACGGCCACCGCACTCTGGGGCTTTTTTTCTATCCCATTGCGCATGTTGAAGGATTACCCATCTGATGAGATACTGCACTACCGCATTTTAACTTCTTTAAGTATTACTTGGTTGGTAATTGCCCTATTCCGAAAACAAAAATTAAAAGAAGATATTGCTCGATTAAAGGGATTAGATCCAAAGCAACGCAAGCGCATTCTATTACTCACACTCTTGGCCGGAGTATTAGTTACCGCCAATTGGTTCGCTTTTATTTATGCTGTAAACCATGTTAGTTTAACATCTGCAGCCTTTGCCTACATGGTTTGCCCGCTATTAACGGCTATGGGTGGTTTTATCCTCTTAAAAGAACACCTTACCCCTATTAAACTCATAGCCATTGGCATTGCCTTAATTAGCATTTTAATTTTAGCACAAGGCTCTTTACGAGATGTATGGTGGTCGGTATTAATTGCCAGTTTATATGCCGGTTACTTGCTTATACAACGTGTAGTAGTAGAAATAGATAAGTTTAATATGTTGGGGGTACAGCTCGTATTATCCACCCTAATTATGCTTCCATTCTTTTTTTACCACCATGCTAGCTTTCCATGGGATGGGCATTTTTGGAGTGTTATTGTAGTCATATCAGTGGTTTTTACCATTATTCCGCTCTTTTTAAGTTTGTATTCACTTATTGGCTTGCCTTCTTCTACCATGGGTATTCTCATCTATGCCAACCCGCTAGTTGCTTTTGCCGTTGCTATTTTCTATTTTCATGAGTCGATAAACCAGCAGCAAATACTGGCCTATGCATTACTATTGCTAGCCGTAATTGTATTTAACTGGGCACTCGTTGATAGCTTATTAGCCAGGTACAGAAAACAAGAACCTTAAACGGAAAACATGCATAAACTAAGTACTCCCATAGAGTACCTAAAAGGTGTAGGACCACAACGAGGCGAACTCCTTAAAAAAGAGTTGGGCATCTATACCTATGCCGATTTACTGCAACAGTATCCCTTCCGTTATATAGATCGTACTCGATTTTACAAAGTAAACCAACTAAACGCCGAACTGCCGCATGTACAGGTTTTGGCCCGGGTACTTAGCAAATCGGTAGTAGGCGAAAAAAGAACCAAGCGTTTAGTAGTAGAGTTTAAAGACGATACTGGAATCTTCGAAAGCGTTTGGTTTCAGTCTATAAAATGGTTTGAACGCAACATACAAATAGGCTCGGTATATATAGTTTTTGGCAAACCTACGGTATTTAATGGCCGCATATCCATATCGCACCCCGAAATTGAGTTGTACAACCCACAGGCCAAAAAACAGGGTAATTTACACTTACAGCCCGTTTATTCATCTACCGAAAAATTAAAATTAGCCAATTTAGACACAAAGGGCTTGCAGCGCTTACAAGAAGTTGTGTTAGAAAGCTGTATCACAGAAGTAGAAGAAAATCTGCCAGGGTATCTCCTGAAAGAGCATCAACTTATTGGTCTAAAACAAGCCCTCATCAACATTCATTTTCCGGAAGATGCCCAGCAATTGGCCAATGCACAGAAACGAATCAAATTTGATGAACTCTTCTTCATCCAACTAAAAATTCTAAAAAATAAACTACTGCGAAGCAGAAAATTTAAAGGTGTGTTGTTTGAAGAAGTGGGTGAAAAATTTAACACCTTTTACAGCAGTAAATTGCCCTTTAAACTCACCGAAGCGCAAAAACGAGTACTCAAAGAAATTCGCCTCGATACCCAAAAAGGCGTTCAAATGAACCGTTTGTTGCAAGGAGATGTAGGGAGTGGAAAAACCATCGTGGCCCTCATGACCATGCTCTTGGCCATAGATAATGGGTACCAAACTTGCCTCATGGCTCCAACCGAAATCTTAGCCCGGCAACATTTTAATTCTTTAAAAGAAGTTGTGGGCGATGGATTGGTAAACATTGCACTCCTCACCGGATCGGTAAAAGCTAAACAACGGAGAGCCATTCATGAAGGATTAGAAAATGGCGAAATAGACATATTGATTGGCACCCATGCCCTTATTGAAGAGGTAGTTCAATTTAAAAATTTAGGCTTGGTGGTTATTGACGAACAACACCGTTTCGGCGTAGAACAACGTTCTAAATTATGGAAAAAGAGTGCGGTACCGCCCCATGTGTTGGTAATGACAGCCACACCCATACCCCGAACTTTGGCCATGACCCTGTATGGCGATTTGGATGTTTCGGTAATCAATGAATTACCAGTAGGCAGAATACCCATCGAAACTCGTCATTTTTACGAAAGCCAACGCTTGCGCATGTTTGGTTTTATGCGGGAAGAAATTGCCAAAGGCCGACAGGTTTACATTGTGTACCCGCTTATTAAAGAAAGTGAAAAACTCGATTTATTATATTTAGAAGCCGGAATAGAGGCCATTAGCCAAGAGTTTCCCCTGCCCGAATACCGCATCAGCATGGTGCACGGTAAACTAGCGGCTGCCGACAAAGAATTTGAAATGCAGCGCTTCGTAAAAGGGCAAACCCAAATTATGGTTGCCACTACGGTAATTGAAGTGGGCGTAAATGTGCCCAATGCTAGCGTCATGATTATTGAAAATGCCGAACGTTTTGGCCTATCGCAATTACACCAACTTAGAGGCCGGGTGGGTAGAGGAGCCGAGCAATCGTATTGCATTCTCATGTCGGGGAACAAACTTAGTAACGATGCCAAGCTGCGATTAGACACCATGGTTCGCACCACCGATGGCTTTGAAATTTCGGAAATTGACCTGCAATTACGTGGCCCCGGCGATATTGAAGGCACACAGCAAAGTGGTGTGTTGGATTTAAAACTAGCCAACATCACCCAAGACCAAGCCCTACTACAAGAAGCCCGGCAAGCTGTTATACAACTTTACGAAAACGACCCCGACCTACAAAAACCCGAAAACGGAATATTGAGAATTTATCTCGAACTAAAAAACCCAGGCATTAGCTGGGATAAAATTTCGTAAGATTACTGTCTAAAAAAATTACATTTGTTAAAACACTAAACATATGAAAATAGTAAAACTCCTTGTTGCACTAGTAGTATTAAGTACTAGCACTTTTGCCCAATCGGCCGATTCTGTTTTTCTTCGTAAAATATACGATGAAGCTTTAGTAAACGGAAAAGCATACCAAAATCTAAACTATTTATGCAAGCAAATTGGGCCCCGTTTAAGCGGCTCAGTGCAAGCCCAAAAAGCAGTAGATTGGACCAAAAAACTCATGGAAAGCTATGGCTTTGACAGGGTGTATTTGCAAGAAGTATTGGTGCCACACTGGGTACGAGGAGAAAAAGAAATAGGTAAAATTTTAGTGGGTAAAAAAGATGTAGTTGTACCCATTGCTGCCCTTGGTGGCTCAGTAGGAACACCAAAACAAGGTCTTACAGCCGAAATAATTGAACTGCAAAGTTTAGCAGAACTAAAAACATTGGGCGAAGATAAAATTAAAGGAAAAATTGTGTTCTTTAATCGTGCATTCGACCCAAAGCCCATTGAAACCGGCACCTCCTACGGTATGGCTGGCGACCAACGCCGAGCAGGCGCATCCGAAGCAGCCAAATATGGAGCGGTGGGTGTTATTGTCCGATCTTTAACACATGCTATAGACGATTACCCACATACGGGTGCCATGAATTACGAGGCCAATGGAATTAAAATTCCGGCTGCAGCCATTTCAACTAAAGGCGCAAACGAGCTGAGTAGATTACTAAAATTAAAATCGGCCGAGCCCGTAAAATTCTTTTTTAAACAAAACTGCGAAACCCTACCCGATGTGCTTTCCTACAATGTAATTGGAGAAATGAAGGGCAGCAGCAATCCAGATGAAATTATCAGCATTGGCGGCCATCTAGATTCATGGGATTTGGCCGAGGGCGCCCACGATGACGGCACCGGAGTTATGCAATCTATTGAGGTATTGCGCATCTTAAAAAGCTTGGGTTATCAGCCTAAACACACCATCAGAGCCGTGCTCTTTATGAATGAAGAAAATGGCTTGCGTGGCGGACAAAAATATGCCGAAATAGCCAAAATTACTGGTGAAAAACATATCGTGGCCATGGAATCGGATGCCGGAGGCTTTACCCCTCGTGGTTTTGGCATTGATGCCCCTGCCGATCTTTTCAAAAAAATAAAAGGCGATTGGGAAAAATTATTCGAACCCTACCAAACGGATCGCCTAACCTTGGGCGGTGGTGGTGCGGATATAGGTCCCCTAAAAACCGCAAGCCCAGGCATTGTACTCATTGGATTTAAACCCGATTCGCAACGCTATTTCGATATTCACCATACCCCGAACGATGTGTTCGAAAATGTAAATAGAAGAGAACTAGAGTTGGGTGCCGCTGCCATGACCAGTCTTATTTACTTAATTGACCACAACGGATTGAAGAACTAATTTTGGCAAAAACCGACCCATATAGCGCCTTACGTTTTCCCGAATTTCGGGCTTATGTGGCCATGCGTTTCTTTCTAACTTTTGCCTATCAAATACAAGCCGTAATTATTGGTTGGCACATGTATCAATTAACCAAAGATCCGCTGTCTTTAGGTCTAATTGGTTTAACAGAAGCTATTCCGGCCATTACCATTTCTTTATATGGAGGCTATTTAGCCGATAAATCGGATAAGAAAAAGCTATTGGCTTGGGTAATTGCCGCCATGACCATTTGCTCGGCAGTATTGCTTTTGGTAACCTCTCCGGTAATGGCTGGCTACTTAAGCAAACACGCCATTATTGCCACCATATACCTCATGATTTTAGGTATTGGAATTGCCCGAGGATTTTTCTCTCCCACGGCATTCTCATTAATGGCCCAAATTGTACCCAAAGAACACCTAACCAATTCCTCAACCTGGAACAGCTCAAGCTGGCAAATAGGCACTATTGTAGGGCCGGCCATAGGTGGTTTATTATACGGATTTAGTGGCGTAACCACCTGTTTTATTGCCGTTTTTATATTTATGATGGTGGCCTTGCTGTGCACGCTACTCATTAGCAATAAACCGGCGCAGTTCATCTCCCAACAACCTATTTTCGATTCGTTAAAAGAAGGTATACACTTTGTATTTAAAAGCCGGATGCTGCTAGGCGCCCTTAGCTTAGATTTATTTTCGGTGTTTTTTGGCGGAGCAGTAGCGCTCATGCCCATTTTTGCCAACGATATTTTAAAAGTAGGGCCCGAGGGATTAGGTTTGCTACGAGCTGCGCCTGCCGTTGGAGCGGTGCTTGCTATGTTGCTTATGACCCGCTTTTCGCCCATGAACAAACCCTGGAGAAATCTACTGTTAGCGGTTACGGGCTTCGGTATTACCATTATTTGCTTCGGTCTTTCGCGAAATTTTTACCTCTCTTTAGTAATCTTATTTTTCGAAGGGGCTTTTGATAGTGTGAGCGTAATTATTCGTTCTACCATCTTACAAATTCTAACTCCCGACGAAATGCGTGGCCGAGTAGCTGCTGTAAACTCCATGTTTATAGGCTCATCTAACGAAATTGGGGCATTTGAATCGGGGCTTACTGCCCGTTTAATGGGTGCCATTCCATCGGTTTTATTTGGTGGCACCATGACCTTGTGTGTGGTAGGCTTTACCTACCTAAAAACCAAACGCTTGGTTCCACTTAGTCTCAAACAAATTAATCCGCATTAATTTTTTAGCGGTTTTTTAGTAATGATGCCATCTTCTGAAAACTGTAATGCTGCTTCGGGAATATCGCTTTGGGTAAGTTGTTTTAGCAATTGAAAAGCTTTTCCGGCAGGGTCTACAACCAAGTGCTCGTTATCTTGCTGAAAAATAGAAGTCACTTTGGCAGAAATAAACTCTCCTTTTTCGATAATATTTAAGGCTAAAAGCAGAGCCCATCATGATATCGCCAACTACCACAATACGCAAAGTATCGGGCTAGCAAAGCCTGTACTGTGCCAACAAAAAGATAAATGAAGAGGAAAAGCCGTTTCATAGGGATATGAAATAAAAAAATCCTGCCGGGGGCAAGATTTCACATGTACTAATGAGGTAAAAATACTTTACTCTATAGGTGCATTTAAGCGACCGCCTTTATAAAAATAGCGTTTATAATAAGGCTCATCTAAATTACTCAATACCACTCCACGGGTAGATGAAGCATGTGCAAATCGGTTATTGCCTAAATAGATACCCACATGCGTAATGCTGCGGCTTTTAATTTTAAAAAACACCAAATCACCTTCTTTCAACTCTTCGCGGCTTACCGGGGTAGACATGCTGAATATTTCTCTAGAATTACGCTGAAGAACCGTATTGAATACTTTTGAATAAATTTCCTTGGTAAAAGCAGAACAATCTATGCCTTTACGGCTAGAGCCACCAAAGCGATATGGGGTACCAATCCAATCGTATACAAATTGGTATAATTTTAAATTGGAGGTAGCAGATAAAGCAACGCCCATTACCTGCGAAAAATAGTCCGACAGTAAATTATCGGGATCTTCCGTTTTTACAGGCTCCTTTTTGGCCACAGTGGTTTGGGCCTGCGCAGAAGCAAATAAAGCAGTGAAAATGAAAATTGTTAATATCTTTTTAAGCATAAGCTAAGGCTTATTTTTTGTATAAATTATGGTAATTGCTTGTGAATTAACACATTCAAACATTACAAAGGTAGCGTTAATATACAAGTTAAGCAAGGAAGTTCGGCTTTTTAACATTTTTTCACATTTACGCTTCGACTAAAAACTTCGTGTAAACAACACAATAACTCTTCTTTTTTCTGTAAGATATGATTAGATTTGTGATCCCTAAAAAACGATATATACAAGAGAATGAGTTCAGTAGAAATTACGAAAGATACCTATCTCCAGTGGTACGAATCGATGCTTTTGATGAGAAAGTTTGAGGAGAAAGCTGGACAATTGTACGGACAACAAAAAATTAGAGGCTTTTGCCATTTATATATTGGACAAGAGGCTGTAATGGCTGGAGCGATGTCGGTATTAGGACCACAAGATACCATGATTACTGCATACCGCGAACATGCGCACGCCATTGCTAGAGGCATGTCGGCCAACGAAATTATGGCCGAATTGTATGGTAAAGCTACCGGATGCTCTAAAGGCAAGGGTGGTTCTATGCACATGTTTAGTAAAGAATTGGGCTTATACGGCGGACACGGTATTGTGGGTGGACAAATTCCATTAGGTGCAGGCATTGCCTTCGCCGAAAAATATAAAGGTACCAGCAACGTAAACGTGTGTTATATGGGCGATGGCGCTGTACGCCAAGGTGCCCTAAACGAAGCTTTTAATATGGCCATGTTGTGGAAATTACCTGTTGTATTTGTTTGCGAAAATAACGGATACGCCATGGGTACCTCAGTAGCTCGTACCACCAACATGTTAGATATTTATAAAATTGGTTTAGGTTTTGATATGCCTTGCGCTCCTGTTGACGGAATGGATCCGGTAGCGGTACACAACGCCATGGACGAAGCGGTTAGCCGTGCTCGTAGAGGCGAAGGCCCTACCTTCTTAGAAATGCGTACCTATCGCTATAAAGGACACTCTATGTCCGACCCAGCGAAATACCGCAGCAAAGAAGAGGTAGAAGAATACAAAGCCAAAGACCCTATAGAAAGTGTAAAAGAAACCATTCTTCGTAAAAAATATGCCAACGAAGCTTGGATTGAAGAAATAAACGAAAAAGTAAAAGCGATTGTAGACGAATCGGTGCGCTTTGCGGAGGAATCTCCATTGCCAGAGGCTCAGGAGTTATATACCGATGTATACGCTCAAGGAGATTATCCTTTTATTCGCGATTAGTTTACCTTAAATAAAAAAATATGGCTGAAGTAGTGCGCATGCCCAAAATGAGCGACACCATGACTGAAGGGGTGATTGCGAAGTGGCATAAAAAAGTGGGTGATACCGTTAAATCGGGCGATTTAGTTGCCGAAGTAGAAACCGATAAAGCAACCATGGATTTTGAGTCTTTTCAAGAAGGCACCCTACTTTATGTGGGTATTGCTGAAGGTCAGGCCGCTCCAGTTGATTCGGTTATTGCTGTTATTGGTGCCCCAGGCGAAGATTACCAAGCATTATTGACTGCTAGCCCAGCTCCTGCTGCCGAAAAAGCAGCTCCAGTTGTAGCAGAAGCTGCCCCTTTGGCTGCGGCTCCTGCAGCAAGCGTTACACCAGAATCGTTAGGTGCAACCGTTATTCGTATGCCTTTATTAAGCGATACCATGAAAGAAGGGGTAATTGCAGAATGGCACAAAAAAGTGGGTGATAAAATTAAAAGCGACGATGCTTTGGCTGACGTGGAAACCGATAAGGCGACCATGGAAGTAACTGCCTATGCCGAAGGAACCTTATTATACGTAGGAGTTGAAAAAGGACAAGCAGCCAAAGTAAACGATATTATTGCCATTGTAGGTAAAGAGGGTACCGATGTAACACCTTTATTAACCGCAGTACCAAGTACTCCGGCGCCTGCAGCGGAACCTGCTCCTGTTGCAGCTGCGGCTACAAGTAGCGCTGCTCCAGCAAGCACTCCGGCGGCAGTTGTTACGAGTGGCGACGATTCACGAGTAAAAGCATCGCCTTTGGCTCGTAAAATTGCGCAAGAAAAAGGAATTGATTTACGCCACGTACAAGGCAGTGCCGAAGGTGGACGTATTGTGAAGAAAGATATCGACGGCTTTGTACCGGGTGCAGCTCCAGTAGCCGCTAGCTCTAGCAGTGCGGCGGCGTCTAGTACCGCTCCTACAGCGGTAATTCCAACCTTTGTTGGCGAAGAAAAATATAGCCAAGTACCGGTTTCGCAAATGCGTAAAGTAATTGCCAAGCGTTTAGCGGAAAGCTTGTTTACCGCTCCTCATTTCTACTTAACCATTAGTGTAGATATGGAAAACGCCATGGCCGCTCGTACACAAATTAATGCGGTAGCGCCGGTAAAAGTATCTTTTAACGATATCGTGATTAAAGCTGTAGCCAATGCATTAAAGAAACATCCAGCCGTAAATTCATCGTGGGGTGGCGATACCATTCGCTTCAACGAACATACCAATATTGGCGTAGCCATGGCAGTTGAAGATGGTTTATTGGTGCCAGTGGTACGTTTTGCCGACGGTAAATCGCTTTCTCATATTTCTGCAGAGGTAAAAGAATTTGGCGCAAAAGCCAAGGCTAAAAAACTTCAACCTGCCGATTGGGAGGGTTCTACCTTTACCGTATCTAATTTAGGCATGTTTGGTATCGATGAGTTTACGTCTATCATCAACTCACCCGATGGAGCTATTTTATCGGTAGGTGCCATACAAGAAGTTCCGGTAGTTAAAAACGGAGCCGTAGTACCGGGCAATGTGATGAAATTAACCTTAGGTTGCGATCACCGTGTGGTAGATGGGGCAACGGGTGCTGCGTTCTTACAAACCCTAAAAGGTTTATTGGAAGAGCCGATACGTTTATTAGCCTAAGTGAACTGAATAAATAAAAAAAAGGCATCCCGAAAATCGGGATGCCTTTTTTTATGCTACCTAATCCAGTCTTTAGTTTAAAAAGAACGAGAAAACATAATACAGTATAGCCGCCAATAAAGCAGAGACTGGAATGGTTAATACCCATGCCCAAATAAGGTTTACGGTTACACCCCAACGTACTGCTGAGATGCGTTTACTCAATCCAACGCCAATAATAGAGCCAGTAATGGTATGTGTGGTTGATACCGGTATTTTGAAGTGTTCGGTAAAAAATAAGGTTAAGGCTCCGGCAGACTCTGCGGCAACTCCTTCAAATGGGGTTACTTTGGTAATTTTAGAACCCATGGTTTTTACAATTTTCCAACCACCGCTTAGGGTTCCTAAAGCAATTACAGAATAACAAGCTAAGGGTATCCACCCTGGAATATGGCCAGGGTAATCGCCATTGGGCAAAGCAACATCTAACCAAGCTGGTAAGCTTTCTTGCGCTACGCCAGAGGTGTGAATGTAAACAGCTACAGCAGCGGCAATAATACCCATTACTTTTTGCGAATCGTTACCACCGTGGCCCAAACTAAACGCTGCTGAAGATACTAATTGCATTTTGCGCAACCATGCACTTGCTTTGGTTTCGCTTAAGCTGCTAAAAATTAAGCAGAAAAAACCTATCGAAAAAACAATTCCTGCGAATAATAGCCATTTTAAATTGTGTGATTCTGCAACAACACTCCAGAAATGAGAGTCAAAACGGGGTTTTTTAATTTCAAATATCATTCGGCTACGTACAAAAAGCGCCGTAATAGCCATGATGATTAAAGTCCAAATTTTAGGTAAAATTCCCTTTTTAGATGAATGTAATAACCATACGGATAAGAAGTAAGAAACTAACATACCAATAAGTGGGGCTAATACAATAAACGATGCGATAACCAATACACCCGAAGGCAAACCGCCATCTTTACCAGCTGTATACCATACTACCGAGCCTACACCGGCGTGCGCAATGGCTGCACCGGCAAATCCACCAATTAAGGTATGCGATGAACTAGATGGAATACCCAACCACCAGGTTAATAGGTTCCAGGCAATGGCAGCAACAATACCGGCTAAAATTACGGTAAGGTTAATATCCATGGTGTTTGCCGTTTTGGCAACAGTATCGGCAACGCCAAAGCCAAATACCCAATAGGCTAAAAAGTTAAAAAAGGCTGCCCAAACTACCGCCTGAAATGGGGTAAGTACTTTGGTGGAAACTACGGTTGCAATAGAATTGGCGGCATCGTGAAAACCATTGATATAATCGAATACCAAGGCAAGCCCAATAATGGTAAAAAGTAGCGTTAAGCCCATAGCTCTTGCTTAAGCGTGTTTAACTAAAATAGATTCCAATACATTGGCTGCGTCTTCACACATATCGGTAGCGGTTTCTAAGGCGGCCAATACTTCTTTGTATTTAATTAACTGCACAGCGTCTTTTTCGTAAGCAAACAAATCACCTACTGCTCTATCAAATACGTAATCGGCTTGGTTTTCGATGCTGTTGATACGCACACAAGAATCGGCAATAGCACGGATATTTTTTAGGTTGCGTAATTCCCGTACGGCTTTATCCAAATCGGTTACAGCTTGGAGGATTAATTCGGCTAATTTTTGAATAGGCTCGGTAATGATATCTACTTTATACAAAAGCATACGGTTAGCCGATCCGTGAATATAATCTGCTACATCATCAATGGCAGTGGCCAATTGGTGAATATCTTCCCTATCAAACGGAGTAATAAAGTTTTTGCTGAGTTCTAAATAAATTTGGTGGGTAATATCGTCACCAATATGCTCCATGTTTTCGATTTCTTTAAAAAACTCCAAGCGATCATCAGCATTTTTGGTATTAACGGCTTTGTTTAATAACTCGGCCATATTAATCAAATTGTTGCTTGCCTGCTCAAAAAGTGGGAAAAAGTTTTTGTCCTTAGGTATAAAGTACTGAAAGATGGTATTTAATGACATTACTATCGGGTTTAATTAATCAAAGTTATAATTGTTGTGTTAAGTTAATGTTAAGTCTATGCTTTTTGTAGGGTAAAGCCAAAGGTAGAACCAACGCCCTCGGTACTACGAACGGTAATGGTTTGTTTTTGAGCTTCTAGCATGTGTTTTACTATGGCCAATCCTAAGCCAGAACCGCCGATTTCCCGAGAGCGACTTTGATCGGTGCGGTAAAAACGTTCGAAAATACGGGCTTGATATTTTTCTTCTATACCAAGGCCATCATCGGTTACTTCAACCAATAGTTGATCGTGTAATTCGAATACTTTTAAGGAAGTAGTACCATTGGGTTTGCCGTATTTTATAGAGTTATCAATCAGGTTAACCAACACCTGTCTTATTTTTTCTCTATCGGCTTCTACCTTAATAACGGTTTGGTATTTGTCTTTAAATTCTAGGTTTATGTGGTGTTTTTTTGCTTGTAATTCAAGCGATTCTACCACTTCTTGCAACAAAATACTGATATCGAAAATTTCGTAATTGATGGGTAATTCGCCGCTTTCGAGTTTAGAAATGGCATCTAAATCTTTTACCAAAAAACTCAACCGGTCTACGTTTTTGGAGGCTTTTTGTAAAAATTTTTGGGTTTGTTCTGGATTGGATAAAAGATCATCCTGAAGGGCTTCAATGTAGCCTTGGATAGCAAAAAGTGGTGTTTTAAATTCGTGGGAAATATTGGCTAAAAATTCTCGGCGAAACTCTTCTTGTTTCTTTAAACTATCTATCTCCGATTTTTTATTGATGGCCCATTCTTTTACTTCTTGCTCAACATCGTAAATGGGGTCATCGCTCACATATTCGCCTAAGGCATCTTTTAAATCTTTACCCAATTTTAAATTATGAATAAGCTTGTAGATAAGCTTAATTTTACTGTATAGAAACCGTTCGGTGAGGTAGTAAAATACAACAAAACTGGTACCCAGGGCAACCGCAAAGGTAGCCAACATATATAACCAATTGTGCTGAAAATAGAAGTTTAAAAGTGCTAAAGATAGGGCAACTGCTAAGGCATTAATTAATACTAAAACAGAAAGTTTCATAAATTTTTAAGCTAATGGGGCTGCATCCGGGCTTTCTCTTCTGCTGCCTTCGTATAATTCATACTCTAATAAACGGCAATCTAATTTGCCATTGTAAAATTCTACCCGTCGCGAAGCACGTAAACCTATGCGTTTAGCCAAATCGGGGTTGCCGGTAAATATATAACCACGGTAGCCCTTTGCTTCTTGCTTCATAAAATCGCCCATGCGTTTATAGGTGGCCTCTAGTTTGGTATGTACCCCCAAACGTTCTCCGTATTCGGGATTAAACATAATTACTCCTGGTGTACTAGGAACAGGAGTTTCGGCAAAATCGCATACTTTAAACGTAATTAATTGATCTACGCCAGCTGTTTGGGCATTTTTTCGAGCTATATCCACTGCATCGGCCGAAATATCGGTAGCAATAATTTCAAAATCGATGGTTTTAACCGCTTGATCTTTTAATAATCTGCGTTCCGTAAAAAATAACTCTTCCTCGTAACCCAATACGTGCATAAAACTATAATTCATTCTGAATAAACCCGGGCGTTTATTGGTTGCCAACAAGGCGGCTTCAATGGCCAAGGTGCCCGAACCACACATGGGGTTTACAAAAGGGCTTTTTTGATCCCAATTGGTAGACATGATGGTACTTGCAGCTAAAGCCTCTAACATGGGGGCTTTGCCCGGCAATTTCCGATAACCGTGTTTGGCTAGGGTTTCGCCTGATGTATCTAAAAATATATCGGCTTTATCATCTTTCCAATACAAGTGAATAACCACTTTATCTAACTCGGGACCGGTATTGGGGCGAATTTCTTTTTTCTCTTTAATGCGATCTACAATGGCATCCTTTACCTTTAAATTGGCAAACAAAGGCGTGGTAATGGTTTCGTTATCTACATTAGAAGTAACGGAAAAATAACCGGTGAAATCAATTAAACTCTCCCACTCCATTTCTACCAGCTCTTTATATAATCGAGCCGGATTTTCGGCGGTAAAGCTTTTTAAAGAATAAAGCACCTGGCTGGCACAACGTAAATTGAGATTGAGTTTAATACAATCTGTTACGGTACCGGTTAATTCTAAGCCGGTACTAAACACCCTATCGGGAGTAAAGCCTAGGGCTTCTACTTCCGCTTGTAAATAAGGTGCTAGGCGCTTATTACAGGTGATGATGATTTTACTTTTGGTGTGGAAAACTTGCATGATATTTTGCGAAGTTAATCAATTAAAATATGGAGATTTGTTACTAGTATTTTAAAAATTTAGAATTAATGGATATTAAAGGAAAAGTACACGAAGTTAGCGAAGTAATTACCGTAAGCGAAAAGTTTAAAAAGCGTGAGGTAGTAATTGAATATGCAGAAAATCCGAGCTACCCGGAATATGTAAAATTAGAAGCTGTACAAGATAAAGTAAACTTGCTTGATGCCGTAAAAGTAGGCGACCAAGTAGAGGTATTTTTTAACTTACGTGGCCGTCCGTGGACTGATAAAAACGGAAAAACACAATATTTTAACACCCTTTCGGTGTGGAGATTAAACGTTTTGGGAGGCGCTGCTAGTGCTGCGCCTACACCAGAATTTGCTGCACCTGCAGATTTATCTGCTGAACCAGGTGCTGAGGATGATCTTCCATTCTAAGCAAAAAACCTTTTAGCAAAAAAGCCGTTCTGAAGAAATTCAGAACGGCTTTTTTCATTTTTACACTAACCAAACTACTTGTAATAACTATTAAATACGTTTAATAGTCAAAAATAGAGCGCTAGCTCCTTGTATTTTGTTAAGAGCTTGTTAAAAAGTGTTAAAATAGGTGGCGCTACGCCAAGCTTGGGTATTTTTGAACCATGAAACGGAAAAACATTGTGCTCATAACCGGCCTAATGGCTATAGCCCTATTGGGTGTATTGGCTATGCAATGGTATTTTCTGAATCAATCCTACCAATTAAAATCGCAACTGTTTGATCAAAATGTAAACGAAGCGCTTAGCAATGTGGCCAAGAAACTCGAACGGCAAGAAGCCTATAATTTTTTGTTAAAAAAGGCAGTAAACACCAGAAATGAATCGCAAAAAAGGAAAGATCGTGCGCAAGCTAGTGATCAGTTGAAACAAAATTCGTTAGTCCGAAAAGAATCTTATGCGCAATTTTTAAGCAAAGAACAGCAAAAAGCAGATAGTTTATTTACCGTACGAGACAGTATGCTTCGGGCACGTTACCCAGTGGTTTTATCTTACGATGCCACCAAAGCTCAAGCTACTGAAGAAGAACTTCAACAAGAATTGGTACAATTTGTAGATCCGTTTGGGGGCATACACCAACAAGTGCTTCAGCAGCGGGTTCCGAAACTCGGTTTTACTAAACAAAATCCAGTAGATTCAATTCGGCAATACATTGTGTTCGACCCGCAATATGGGCCTAAACTCATTACCCTGGCTAAGCCGAGGCTAAGCAATATAAACAGAAACGATGCACCTAATTCGCCTGATGTACAGCTCGTACAACAGTTCTTAGATTCGGTTCAAGAAACTAAAAAAAACGTATTGCAAGATTTGGCACAAGAATTTGGTTCAGCTAAAATGCCCTTAAATAAGCGTATACAAGCGCATATGGTTGATCAACTGCTACGTAAAGAATTAAAAAACAAGGGTATTACGGGGACCTTCACCTACCAAATACAGCAAGCAAATGCCAAAAATAAATTAGGCACACCATTGGAAACTACGGAGCATTTGCATACGGATGAAGTGTATAAAACACAGCTCTTTCCGAAAGAAATGATAAAAGAAAGTGGTTGGCTTTTGCTTAGTTTTCCGAACAAAAGCAATTACATTTTGGCAAACATGACCTGGATTATGGTGCTTTCTGGAGGACTCTTACTTATTCTCTTAGGCAGTTTTGGTTATACCTTACAACTTATTTTGCGCCAGAAGAAAATATCGGAAATGAAAACCGATTTCATAAACAACATGACCCATGAGTTTAAAACGCCTGTAGCCACCATTATGATAGCTAGTGAGGCTTTGAAAGATGAAGAATTGAGTGGAGGCAGAGCACAAGTTGAACGCTTAGCTACTATTATTTACGATGAGAATATTCGACTTGGTAATCACATTGAACGTGTTTTGCACCTAGCCAAAGTAGATAAAGAAGATTTTAAACTTGAAAATAGACCCCTAGAATTAAATACGCTTATTGCTGCGGTAGCCGATAGCATGAGCTTACAACTAGAAAAGCAAAAAGCCAGTATTGAATTAGATTTACAAGCAAAAAATGACGTGGTATTGGCTGATGAATTACATCTATCGAACGTGGTATTTAATTTAATAGACAACGCTCTTAAATATTGCGACGGAGAAGCAAAAATTAAGATTAGTACACAAAATCTTGGAAAGCAGGTAGTATGTACGGTACAAGACAATGGCCTTGGAATGAGCAAAGACCAAATTGATAAAATTTTTGATCAATTTTACAGAATACCTACCGGCAACGTACACAATGTAAAAGGATTTGGCTTGGGCTTAAGTTATGTAAATACCATTGTGCGTTTAGTAAAAGGGCAAATAAAAGTAAAGAGTGAAAAACACAAAGGTTCTACCTTTGAAATTAGTATCCCACTAGCATGAAAAAAATACTATTAGTAGAAGACGACCCGAACTTGGGGCTGCTCTTACAAGAATATTTGCAACTAAAGGGTAAGTTCGAGGTAGTACGCTGCAGCGATGGCGACGAGGGATTAATAGCCTTCACCAAAGAGGCTTTTGATATCTGCATTTTAGATGTAATGATGCCTAAAAAAGACGGCTTTACCTTGGGCAAAGAAATACGGAAAATAAATCCACACATTCCGCTCATTTTTGCCACCGCAAAAACCATGATTGAAGATAAAACGGAGGCTTTTACCCTTGGTGGCGACGATTATATTACCAAACCCTTTAGAATTGAAGAATTGCTTTTGCGAATCAATGCACTCTTAAAGCGGGTTTATGAACATAAAAACGAAGAAACAAGTGCGCAACAAAGCAGCTTTCAAATTGGCGATTTTGTATTTGATGTAGCCGCACAGCAAATTACTTATAAAGAAAATACCCAGCGATTAAGCACCAAAGAAGCCGAATTATTAAAACTATTGTGCCAGAAACAAAACCAAGTTTTAACCCGTGAAGAGGCACTTTTAGCCATTTGGCACGACGATAATTACTTTAATGGTCGCAGCATGGATGTATTTCTGAGCAAATTGCGCAAATACTTAAAAGCTGATCCGAAAGTAGAAATAATGAACGTACACGGCAGAGGCTATAAGTTATTCATCCATTAGGCCGAACAAGCAATTCAGTTACTAAGTACCTTGTTACCTTACTAAGTAATATTAAGTCCCATAATTATAAAAAGCCTTACAGTTACAAACCAGGCACTCGTTTAGTGTAGAGATGTGGAAAACTAAATCTATAAGAAAGACATTTTTGAGGTATTTTGATCATTAATTAGTCTTGGCAAGATTATTGATGATATAGCTGTATAAGCGCACATAAGTTTACGATGATGGAAGAAGAATTTGAATTTGGATTTAGTGAAGATCCTAAATTTTCGGTAGAACGCTACGAAGAAATGATCCGCAATCAGGATCAGTATTTCTTCGATGCACAAGCATTCGAAAACATTATTGATTATTATATCGAAAAAAATGACCCCATAAAGGCACTTCAAGTGGTAGAATATGCTCTGAGCCAACACCCCTTTGTTTCGGTATTCTTAGTAAAACAAGCCCAGTTATTTTTAGTAACCAACCAACTAAACAAGGCCTTTGCCGCCTTAGATAAAGCCGAAACTTTAGAAGCATCTGACCCAGATATTTACACGCTAAGAGGCACTATTTTCGAAGGCCTAGAGCAACATGCCGAGGCACTCGAAAACTATAAAAAAGCATTAGAAATGTCTGAAAATAGAGATGAAATTCTCTTACACATTGCCTACGTATACCAAAATATGGCCGATTATGAATCGGCGGTAACCTACCTAAAAGCGTGCTTAGAAAGCAATATGGAAAATCAAGAAGCGCTTTATGAATTGGCTTTTTGCTACGATGTGCTCGACAAACAGGAAGAATGCATTGAATTTTATAAACAATACATCGATACCGAGCCCTACTCATACGCTGCTTGGTACAACCTGGGCAATGCTTACAATAAATTAAATTTCTTCGAAAAAGCCATTGATGCCTACGATTACGCAATTTTAATTAAAGAAAATTTTTCATCGGCCTATTTCAACAAAGGCAATTCATTGGTTAATTTAGATCGCTATAGCGAAGCCATTGACGTGTATAAACAAACCTTTGAGTACGAGCCACCCAATGGAGATACCTATTGTGCCATTGGCGAATGCTACGAAAAATTAGAGCAAATGGACGAGGCTCGAAAATACTATAAAAAGGCCGTTAAAATGGATCCCGAACAAGCCGATGCTTGGTTTGGCATAGGCGTAACGCTCGACTTTGAAGAACGCTTTTTCGAATCCTTGCATTTTTACAGAAAAGCCTTAGAGTTGGACGATCAAAATCCGGATTTTTGGTTTGCCATTGCTGATGCGCAATACAAGCTCAAACAATTAGACGAATCTGAAAAAGCTTACGAAAAAGTTGTAGAACTAAACCCCATTGATATTGAAGCTTGGTTAGATTACTCTTCTATATTATTTGAGCAAAAGAAACTTGCCCGAGCCATTGAAACCATTGCGGAAGGCATTAAAACCAACCCCGATGCCGCCGAACTTTACTACCGTATGGTGGCCTACCTCTTTGCCGATGGACAATATGCTGAAGCATTGGCTTTCTTAGAAATTGCACTCAACACCGATCCAGAAAAGCACCATATCCTTTTCGAATACCTCCCTCAATTACAAGAAAACAAGGTAATTATCGATGTCATTAATCGGTATACCAGATAAACACACAAACACTTTAATAGTTAGATTTTTTTTGGACATTTGCAGCATGAATTACACCTTAAATAATATCCCCGAACGCACCCAAAAACCAAGAAATAGTGGTATAACCATGGTTATGGATAAGGGCTTAAGTATCCGCGAAATTGAAGACTTTTTAGAAGTTTCCGGAACACATACCGATATTGTAAAACTGGGCTGGGCAACTTCGTATGTAACGCCCAACTTAGACAAAAAACTACAGGTTTACAAAGAAGCAGGTATTCCTACCTATTTTGGAGGTACATTGTTCGAGGCCTTTGCCATTCGCAATCAATTTGACGATTACCGCCGGGTACTAGACAAATACGGTATGCAATACGCCGAAGTATCCGACGGCTCTATGGACATTCCACACGACGAAAAATGCGAATACATTCGCAAACTGAGTGAGCAAGTAACCGTAATTTCTGAAGTTGGATCTAAAGATGCAGCTAAAATATTTGCCCCATACAAATGGATTGCCCTCATGAAAGCCGAAATTGAAGCCGGTTCATGGAAAGTAATTGCCGAAGCTCGTGAAGGTGGAAACGTAGGCATATACCGCGATTCTGGAGAAGTAAGAGAGGGCTTGGTAGATGAGATTTTAACCCAAATACCCGCTGAAACCATTATTTGGGAAGCCCCCATTAAAGCTCAACAAGTATGGTTTATAAAACTAATTGGTACCAATGTAAACCTAGGCAACATCGCCCCGGCAGAGGTTATTCCATTAGAAACCATCCGACTTGGTTTAAGAGGCGACACCTTTAGTCACTTTTTAGATCAAGGGAAGTAATTTTTGCTTTATAACATGAAAAAATACGGCATTATCGGCTACCCATTGACACACTCCTTTTCGGTTGGCTATTTTACAGACAAGTTTAAAAAAGAGAGTTTATCAGATCATGAATACGTGGCTTTCCCCATCGAATCCATTAGCGATTTCCCAGAAATTGTAAAGAGCAATCCCGATTTATGTGGATTGAATGTTACCCATCCGCATAAGATTGGGATTATTTATTATATGGATAGTTTAGATGAAGCCGCTAAAGAAATTGATGCCGTAAACTGCATTAAAGTTGCCAATAGCCACCCAGTTGAAGATTTTTTTAGTGGAGAACTATCCTCCACACAAATTCGTTTAGAAGGCTACAACACCGATGCCTATGGTTTTGAGCATTCCCTAAAACCCCTACTACATAAGCGGCACCAAAAAGCCTTAATTTTGGGAAGTGGTGGAGCATCCAGAGCAGTGGCCTACGTACTTAAGAAACTCCATATAGAGTACCAAATAGTCTGCAGAAGAGCCCGTAGCAAACAACTAGGCTATGCGGATTTAACCGCCGATTTACTGAAAGAACACCTGCTCATTATCAATACCACACCCTTGGGTACTTCCCCCAATATTAACGAATGCCCCGATATCCCGTACGAACACCTTACAGATAAACACCTGGTTTACGATTTAGTATACAACCCCGCAGAAACAGAATTTTTAAAACGAGCCAAACAAAAAGGTGCCACCATTAAAAACGGCTTAGAAATGCTACACATACAAGCAGAAAAAGCTTGGGAAATTTGGAATAGCTAAGCCATGAATTTTCCCAAAATACTCCTAGCTATATTGGGTATAAGTTTGCTTTTTAGTGCTTGCGGGAGTAATTACACGCCTAAGCCTCGAGGTTACTTTAGAATAGATTTCCCAGAAAAAAAATACCAAAGCTATTGGGCAAATGCTCCCTACGGCTTTGACTATCCGGTATATGCCCAGGTGCAGGCTGATACCCGAGCAGATGCTAAACCCTATTGGATTGATGTCGTATTTCCGCAATTTAACGGCCGACTGCACTTGAGCTACTTGCCCATAAACTCCTCACAAATGCTCAACCAACTGAGCGAAGATGCCCGCACCTTTGCTTTTAAACATACCGTAAAGGCCACCGCTATAGATGAAGGCATTATTTACTACCCTGAAAAAAAGGTATACGGCATTTATTATACCATTGAAGGAAATACCGCTTCGGCTGTACAATTTTACCTGACAGATAGCAGCAAAAACTACCTACGGGCTGCACTGTATTTTAACGAACAACCTCGAATAGATTCTATAAAACCTGTGCTCAACTTCATAAAAAAGGATATTGATGTATTCATCAAAACCTTTCAATGGAAAAGATGAGCTTTAAAATACCATCTTAGTCTCCCGAAATTTTAGTAGAAGGTTTTAAGGTGCGTTCAAATAAGTTAAAAATACGTTTGTACTCATCGGCCCAGCTGGCAGGTTCGGTAAAGCCGTGGTCTTCTACCGGATATACGGCCAACTCCCAATTGTTTTTACCCAACTCTATAAGGCGTTGGCTAAAGCGAACAATATCCTGAAACTGTACATTTTCATCAACCATGCCGTGGCACATCAATAAATTTCCTTTTAACCCATCGGCAAAATAAATAGGCGAACTTTGTTTGTAGGCTTTTTCATCTAAAGCGGGTTCGTTTAAAATGTTGGATGTGTAACCATGGTTGTAATGCGCCCAATCGGTTACCGAACGCAGGGCAGCACCGGAGCTAAACACTTCCGGTTCGGTAAGTAAACCCATGAGGGTAATAAAACCGCCATAAGAACCTCCATACAATCCTACATGTTTCGGATTTACCCCATATTTTTCTACTAGCAATTTTACGCCATCTACCTGGTCGGTCAAATCTTTACCCCCCATGTGGCGGTAAATACCCGTACGGTGATCGCGGCCATAACCTGAACTAGCCGTATAATCAATATCTAAAACGGTATAACCAGCATCGGTGAGTAAATTATTAAACATGAATTCTCTAAAATACTGGCTCCACCAATAATGCACATTCTGCAAATAACCGGCACCATGCACAAACACCACCGCTGGTTTATCTGGGTGTAGTTTGGCAGGCACATACAACCTAGCATATACATCGGCACCATACCTATTTTTAAAGCTAATCAGGTCCGGCTCTCTCCAGGCATAGCTATTAAACTCGGCCGAGGTTGATTGCGTAATTTGTTTGGCCTTGGCGCCTGGCTTGTTTTCTTGCAAATAAAATTCCCAAGGTTTATTGCTGTACGAATAGCGTATAGCCAACCATTTTTCATCGGGCGAAAGGCTTACTTCGTTACCCCCCTTCATGCTGGTGAGTTGAGTAATTTCCACTCCATTTGTTGGCATGCGGTAGAAATGTGTAATACCCGGATGTTGCTTGTTTGCAGTAAAGTAAAAGGTTTTTTTATCGGTAGATAAACGCAGGCTTTGCACCTCCCAATTACCAGAAGTAAGTTGTTTTTTAGCCCCACCGCTTATATTTTGCGTGTAAATATGGGAGTAACCGCTGGCTTCACTTTGATAATAAATAGTTTCATTGTTAATCCACCCTATGTTGGCACCACCAAAGCTGCCGCCAATACCCGGACCACCAATCCAAGCCTCATCACGCTGACGGTCTAATAAGCTTAACTGCCCAGTACTCGGATCTAATTTCATCACCCAGCGGTCTTTATTATCTAAGGCATAAACCAATACCACGGCTTGGGTACCAGCCTCGTTCCAATACGGGCCCACAATATTCACCTTGCGGTCTTCATTCTTTTTAGTGCGCTCTTCTAATTGTTTAGGGTAGTCTTTTACGTAATCGGGTAAATCTTTTATGCCCGGTATATCTTTAATAGATATGGCATAAATAGAATCTCGGCTACGATCGTACACATAACTTTGGTACGTAGCCAATTGATTACCCACTTTGGTACGTCCCGGAATGTCTTCTACATAGCCGGAAGCAGTTATGTAATTGGGCACAATTGTATTTTGATTTCCTTCCGGATTTTTACTGATTTTAAACACTAAATAACGCATATCAGGGCTGGCCTTCATACTAGATAAAGAACTTTTGTCGTCTAAACTAAACTCTTTAGGTCGGGCTGGTTCGTTTGCCTTGCGTTCAGCATCGGCAGTTTTTTGCTGAGCAGCCTCTTGGCTTAAAAAATCGAAGGTTTGCAATTGATCGGTTTTTAACCACTGATCTTGTTTGCTTAAACTAGGCTCTCCACGCTTTTTAGCTCTAGATAAATTGCTTAGCTGCGTTAAACTTCCATCAACTAAAGAGATGCTAAAAAGGTTTTCTCCTTTTTGGAAAATAACCGCACGCTCATCGCCAGAAAATGAAGCATTGCTTTCTCTTTCAACAGTATTGCTTAGCGCTTTTTCTTTGCCGGCGGCAATATATAAAAGAAATAAATCGCCATTGCGCTCAAAAAGAGCTTGGGTATTTTTTTTGTTGAAAACCACGTTGCGTCTATTCAAACTTTGCTCTTCGGCATCGCTAACCGGTTGCGGTTTTGTACCAGTTAAGCCAATGCTAAACAATGGATCGGTTGTTTTTTTATCCGGATTCCAATTAAAATATACTTTGTTGCTGCTTAAGCTCCAGGCCACATTGCTGGGCGCTACGCCTATCCATTGCGGATTGCGCATAATTTTTTCGACACTTAGGGGAGCTAAATTCTGTGCAAATAGCTTTGCTGAAGCTAAAAACAAAAGGGTTATACCAAGTCTTTTCATCAAATTTTAAAATTGAATAAGCAAGATAATAAGTAAAAAGCATAGTACCTACACCTATCTTCGACCACTAGCTATGAGTACATCACGTGCAAAACCGTATCTTTGCTAGCTATGCAGGCTACCAACATACGAGTACGATTTGCGCCTAGCCCTACCGGTGGATTGCACCTAGGCGGCGTAAGAACCGTATTATTTAATTATTTATTTGCAAAAAAACACAAGGGCGCCTTTGTGTTACGCATCGAAGATACCGACCAAACCCGCTTTGTAGCAGGAGCCGAACAATACATTTTAGATTGTTTAAACTGGTGTGGTTTACAGCCCGATGAAGGTCCGCACGTGGGTGGGCCCTTTGCCCCATACCGCCAAAGCGAACGCAAGGCAAACTACCGCAAGTATGCAGAACAATTGGTAGCGCAAGGACATGCCTATTATGCCTTTGATACCCCCGAAGAATTAGATAAATGGAGAAAAGAAGTTCCCAATTTTCAATACGGGCAAGCTTATAGAGCGCAGTTACGCAATTCTACCAGCCTAGCAGCCGAAGAAGTAACTCAACTTTTAGCTAGTGGTACACCACATGTCATCCGCATTAAAATGCCGGCCAACGAAACCGTGCACTTTACCGATATGATTCGTGGTGAAGTAAGTTTCGATACCAATTTGGTTGACGATAAAGTATTGCTAAAAGCAGATGGCATGCCTACCTACCATTTAGCCGTGGTGGTTGACGATTATTTAATGAAAATTAGCCACGCCTTTAGAGGCGAAGAGTGGTTGCCCTCGGCACCGGTACACCTATTGCTATGGGAGTATTTAGGCTGGAAAGCAGACATGCCCCAATGGGCACATTTACCCCTCATATTAAAACCAGATGGTAAC
>ENA-OUVC01000131-OUVC01000131.1-marine-metagenome-genome-assembly--contig:-NODE-131-length-52251-cov-5.720263_pt1 | contig 52251 bp, 42 predicted proteins | sample MGYA00248622_ERZ508571 | MGnify/ENA primary metagenome ERZ508571 (study PRJEB26236, sample SAMN06267175) | marine metagenome | isolation source: Columbia River Estuary | place: USA:Columbia River Estuary... | reverse complement strand
CAACTCGTATTTGAGACCGATGAGATAGCAGAGGGCTGGAACGGAAGATACAAAGACAACAAAGATGTACAACTCGGAGTCTACACTTGGAAAATCAGGTATGTGGATAATTTAGGGGAGGCAAGAACATTAGTAGGACACATTACTGTAATTAGGTAATATAATTTTACAAGAATAGTTTAAATCATTCTTGTAACTTTGGCCTTGAAGAAAAATTACATGAAAAAGCTAATAGAAGCCTTTCCACAGAATATCATTGACGCAACAGCAATTGCGAAAGCAAGAATTTTTCAAAAACCTAAAAACGAGATTCACACTATTGTGATTTGTGGTTTAGGTGGATCGGGAATCGGAGCAAAAATCGTTTCAAATTGGATTCAAGATGAGATTCAAGTCCCGGTGGTTTTGAGTAATGAGTATGTGCTTCCTGCATTTATAGGAAAAAACACCTTGGTAATTGCCTCATCTTACTCTGGAAATACGGAGGAGACAACAATGAGCATCAACGAAGCACATGCGAAAGGATGTCACATCATTGGAATTACAAGTGGAGGAAATCTCGCTTCTTTTTGTGAAGACAATGGATACGATTGTGTAATCGTTCCGGGTGGAAATCCACCACGTAGCGCATTGGCATTTTCTGTCGTTCAATTGTTACATATGTTAGCAGAGTTAGGATTTACTTCTCCTGCACATGTGGATTCAATGAATAAATCTGCTGGTATTCTTACCAATGAAATGGAAGAAATTCAAGCGATTGGAAAAGAATTAGCAGCACATTTATTCGGAAAAGTTGGTGTTTATTATGCCGAAACGAAATACGAAGGTGTCATTGTTCGTGCTCGTCAACAGTTCAACGAGAATTCAAAATATTTAGGATGGCATCATACCATTCCTGAAATGAATCACAATGAACTAGTAGCATGGAGTGGAGGAGATGCACGTTTTGCACCCGTTTTCTTCAATACAGGAGATTTGCATCCAAGAAATCAAAAGCGCTTGGAAATCACTTTGGCTGCAGTTGAAAAGAAATGCGGAAAAGTATTCACCTTGCATACAAAAGGAGCTACCTTAATCGAGCGCTCTTTATACTTGATTCACATTGTTGATTGGGCATCTTATTATTTGTGTGATTTGAAAGGTGCAGACATCAATGATATGGAAATCGTTGATTATTTAAAAGAAGAATTGTCTAAATTTTAATGGAAGCACCGCAGATTCTGGTTCAAGACCTTGGATTAATTGATTACAAAGAAGCATGGGATTTACAAGAGTCCTTGCTGAAGGAGTCTGTTGACCTTAAAGTTGCGAATCGCATCAATAATACGGACAATTTACCAGTGAATCATTTGCTTTTCTGCGAACATCCGCATGTATATACGCTTGGAAAAAGTGGCAAGCAAGAACATTTATTGTTAGATGACCTTCAGTTGACAGAAGTATCAGCTACTTATTATAAAATCAATAGGGGAGGAGATATAACGTATCATGGCCCAGGTCAACTTGTGATGTATCCAATACTTGATTTAGAACAGTTTTTCACGGATATTCATAAATACCTGAGGTTTCTAGAGGAGGCAGTCATCATGACCCTAAATGAGTATGGTGTTCATGCAGATCGCTTTGAGGGATTAACGGGTGTTTGGATAGAGCCCAATACGCCAAATGCTCGAAAAATATGTGCGATGGGAGTTAAATGTTCAAGATGGATCACCATGCATGGAATTGGCTTCAATATCAATTCAGATTTGAACTATTTCCAACACATTGTTCCTTGCGGCATAGATGACAAAGCAGTCACATCTTTGGAGAAAGAACTAGGTCGAAAAATACCAATGGATGAAGTAAAACAAAAATTAGTGAAGCATATGTCTACTATTTTTGGATTTATGATTTCAAAATAATCGTTGAAATGAGAGAAGAATTAAAAGGACCGAAAGTTGAAAATGTGTCCATCGCATTAGTAGAAATTCCTTTAGAGAATAATGAAAATGAAAAGGAATACATCGTTTATTTACTGAACCTTCGTGATGACATCATGGAAGGAATCATTGTTGCCTCTACTGGATATGGAGAAAATCCAAACACTGGTGAGCAAATCAAAACCTCTACCTTGAGAAGAGGCATTGAATTAATGCTCCCGAATGAAGCAGCGCGAATCGAACCTATCATGCCGGATTTATTCGATTTAACGAATGAATATTGGGTGAGTTTTTGGGTTAATGATGTGATGTACGATAAACGATTTTTGTTTATCCCAGGAAGTATCAAAGAAGAAGATTTCAAAATGATAGATCTTTTAGGACACAAGGGAATTCTACTTTCATGAGAAAAATAGCTGTATTCGTTCTTTTTTTAGCCCTAAACTTCGGTGCACTGGCCATTGGAGGAATTTTAATGGGCGCTAGTCCAGTTGAGAACAATTGGTATACCAGTTTACATCAAGCACCTTGGACTCCACCTGGATTCGTTTTTGGAATTGCATGGACCATTATCATGCTGTGTTTTTCGATGTATTTGGCAACGAGTTCGGATTTTGTTTTAAGTGAACCTAAGCGAAGGAAGACCTACATTATTCACTTGGTCTTAAACGTAGCTTGGAATCCGGTTTTTTTCTATCTCCATTTGACTTGGCTTGCCTTTCCCATATTAATTGGACTTATATTAACCTTGATTCAACTAAATCGACAAATGGGTTATACTTTTAGCACCCCTAAATCATGGTTGTTATTCCCGTACTTTATTTGGTTAGCAATAGCAGCGTCCTTGAACGCCTATATAGCCATTATGAATTAGTCTGCAAAAGTGATTTTCCGGTCATTTCAATTGGCGCTGCTAATCTCATGCGATTCAGAATCGTTGGGGCAACATCAGCGAGAATACCATTGTTTAATTTGACTCCTGAATCATCCGTTACTAGAATTACAGGAACTGGATTTAAACTATGTGCTGTATTTGGCGTTCCGTCAGGGTTTACGGCAAAGTCTGCGTTTCCATGGTCCGCAATGATTAAAAATTCATACCCGTTTGCGCGTCCTGCAGTTACGACATCTTGAAGACAAGCATCGACTGTTTCAACTGCTTTTGTGATAGCAGAAAATACACCGGTGTGTCCAACCATGTCTGGATTTGCAAAATTCAAACAAATGAAATTTGGTTTCTCATGGGTGATGCTCGAAACAATGCGGTCACGAACCTCTGGAGCGCTCATTTCTGGCTGCAAATCATACGTGGCTACTTTGGGAGAATTCACTAACAATCTGTTTTCTCCTAGAAATGGTTCCTCTCGTCCACCACTAAAGAAAAAAGTAACATGTGGGTACTTTTCAGTTTCGGCAATGCGCACTTGGGTTCTGTCCATATTTGAGATCACTTCTCCTAACGTATTAATCAAGTTGTCTTTTTCAAAAACCACATTCAATCCTTTATAGCTTGCATCATAGTTAGTCATAGTGCAGTAATGGATGTCAAGTGGCGACATCTCATAAGCTGGAAAGGCTTCTTGTGTTAAAACGGTAGTTATTTCTCTTGGACGATCGGTTCGGAAATTAAATGAGATGACGATATCTCCATTTTCTATGATTCCGGTTGGCTCTAATATGAATCCTTCAATAAACTCGTCCGTCACTCCATTTTCGTAAGATTCACGTATCGCTTCCGTAGCGGATGTTGCTGTGGTTCCAATCCCTTTTGTAAGTAGTTGATAGGCTTTCGCTATTCGTTCCCAGCGCTTGTCCCGATCCATAGCATAATAGCGCCCAATGATGCTGGCAATTTTCCCATTGCTTTTCGTTAAATGACCTTCTAGTTTTTGAATAAAACCGAGGCCACTTTTTGGATCAGAATCGCGTCCATCGGTAAAGGCATGAACAAATACTTTTTCCAATCCGTGGGCATTTGCCATATCACAAAGCGTATGTAAATGTGCTTGAGAACTATGAACTCCTCCTTCCGAAACGAGTCCAATAAAGTGCACTTTCGCATTTCGTGCTTTTGCTAAGTCAAATGCAGTGAGTAGGACCGGATTCTTTTGAAATTCTCCATCGCGGATCGATTTGTTGATGCGGGTGAGTTCTTGGTAAACGATTCTTCCAGCACCAATGTTTAAGTGCCCAACTTCTGAATTACCCATTTGTCCTTCTGGCAAACCAACATCCTCTCCGAATGTTGTTAATGTCGCATGAGGATAAGTATGCAGGAGAGAGTCCATGAAAGGCGTTTTGGCTGCTGAGATGGCATCGGAAGCGGATTTGTCTCCAATACCCCAACCATCAAGAATGATGAGTCCGAAGTGATTTGTCATAAGGCAAAGTTACCTCAAAAACTGTTCCTTTCGGGAAATTTTCTTTACATGTTATTGTGGCTCCTTGTAATTGAGCAAATTCAGCTGCGATAAACAATCCTAGTCCACTTCCTTGTTTCTGACGTGTTTCTTCGTTCCCAATCCGGTAAAATTTGTCGAAAATGGATGCGCGTTCATTGGAAGGTATACCTGGCCCTTCATCTTTGACGCCAAAGACATAGTTAGCACCTTGTTGATGCATGTAAATGTTAATATGTGCATCTATTCCTGCATATTTACAGGCATTTTCAAGGAGATTCACCAAAATCATTTCCAAAATAAATGCATCCGCTTGTAGAGTGATGCTTTCTGAGGAAGTAATGGTAATAAAATCCTGCAAGTAGCGTTTGTGAAAGCGATCGACAATATGGTGAACTAAACCATTAAGATGGATATCACTGTTGACGGCTTTCAGGGATTTGTTTTCGACTCTTGAGGCATGTAAAATGTTGTCAATTAATAAACTCAAACGTTCATTTTCATCCATCGCCTTTTTAAGTAAATCGGACTTTTTTTCTTCGGGTAAATCATGTTTTAAAAGTGTTTGAAGAAATAATTTAACGGATGAGATGGGTGTTTTTAATTCGTGCGTAATGGAAAGCAGAAAATTGGACTGTCTTTGGGTTAATCCGATTTCTTTAAGAATCACTTTGCGCATTTTCCAAATCCCTAAAAATAATAGGACCATAAACACACTTCCTTCACCGATAACCATCCACACGCGTCTTTGGTAATCTCCTGAAGAAATAGCGACTTGTCCGTTTAAGCGAATGAGTAAATTTCCCCACCAGATAAATTGAAGGAAAACATAAATTACTAGAATAATCAAGAAAAAATTCGCTTGCTTTTTCATGATCTTATAGAAAATTTAAGGATTTAAACGCTGAAAGGATTGTTTCAAAAGAAATGGAGTAGAAAGGGTTGTTACCAATCCCATAATCACGAGCATGGAGAAAATCTCCACGTTTATAAATCCTTCACGGAAGGCAATATTAGCAATGACCAGCTCCATGATACCACGCGCATTTAATCCATACGCCAAGGTAATGGATTGTCGGTGCCCCATGTGTGCAAACCTTCCACCAAGGTACCCTCCGAGAATTTTAGAAAGAAATGACACGGCAATAATGGAAACAAGTAATCCATAGTTTTCAATGGCGGAAAACTTGAATTCAAGCCCAATTCCAGCAAAGAAAATTGGGGCCAAGAATCCCATCGCCATACTGCTTGTAGTTTTGTGAAAGAGGTCGATGTTTTTCGTCCCAATAAGCTTTTTATTTAATAACATGGAGGCGAAAAAAGATCCAATAATGAAGTGTAATCCGATGCTTTCTGTTAAGGTAGCAAATAGCAAAATGAACATAAATAAGATGGCAAATAAAGATTCTTTTCCTTTAAGCACTCCCAATAATCGATCAATTTGATTTTCAACGAAATTTTCTTTTTGTGTAAAATGTTGAATGACACGATACGAAACGTAAACAACTAGAATGAATGCAATTAATTTTATTCCAGTGAAAATCGTCGCAGTAGTAATGGCCGAAAACGTTTTGTCAATGTGATTCATGTCTAACAAAATACCTAAGATCGTTAGCGCAAGTACATCGTCAAAAATGGCTACTGAAATGATTTTTTGCCCGACTTCTGTATTTAGTTTTCCAAGGTCCATGAGTATTCGAATACTCACCGGAAGCGCTGTAATTGCGACACATAATCCAATAAATACCGTGGTCATGACATTTTGCCCAAAGAGTTTCCCAATCATAAATCCACTTAGAATAGGCAGTATGAATGCCAAAAGGGAAATGATAATGTTTCTTCCCCTCATGGACTTTAATATATCATCAAAGTTTATTTCAAGTCCGGCAAGAATAACAAGGAGAAATACTCCCAAGTCTGATATTACCTTTAGTTCTTCCGTTCGATGAATAAAGTTTAATAAGGTTGGACCTAAGATGATTCCTGCAATGATTTCACCAATCATGGCAGGTTGCTTCATACGTTCAAATAGTTCACCAAAGAAACGCGCTAAAACCAACAACAAAAGAAGTGCTGCAAAAAAGGGCAATTCAAATTTTGGTAAATCAATCATCTTCAACTCGATTTATTTGTAAGTAGTTTTTTACTCTTTTGGAAATTTGATTTATATCAAGTTCCCCCTTCTTTTTCTCGATAATGCTTGTTCAGTTCCTTTTCTCAACAGGGTTTAAGCTGAAAAAATGAAAATTCAGAACACACATTAACGAAGCGTTTCCATAGGTCTTGCTCCTTGCATCAATGCGCTTGGGTCAATTGTTGATGTAGTCGGCGGAATTGGTTCAGAAACCGGGTTAGTCGATTTAATAAAACCATAGTGCTCCGCCATAGCACCCATATACGTTTGAAGATTTCCAATCATTTCTGAATAGGCGCCAGAATATGCTTCCGCACTTTCTCCGTTGTCCATAGCCAATTGTTCTAAATCACTATAAATACGAGGCATGACAACTTTGTACACATGTGTAATTTCCTTTTTGAGCGATTTCGAAAAAGCAGAAGAAGGATTTCCGTAGCGTGGATTTTGAGCTAAATCATTCATTTTGAAACAAGCATCAATTGCCGCTATCAGATCCTCAGCATTCTCTGGATTCCCAGCAAATTCCGCATCACTGTGTTCAAAATATGCGATGATACTTTTATAGTTTGCTAACAATTTCGCTCCAAGTGTTTCCGCTTTGGTTTTCTGTCCAGCCAAGTAATATAATTGTACATATTCGTGTAAGGAACCGCTGCATTTAGCTCTTATTGTTTGACCTTGGTAATTGTAGTCACCATGACGTTCATTGAATTTCAAGGACATGAATGGATCACAAGAATTTACCTCGCCAAAGTCAAGAACTCTTTCGAGTGGCATTAATTTCAAGGAGTAATCCAATACTGAAATTGCTTTAGCAGTCTGCTTGCGGTTCAATAATTGTTCAGCCAATAACAAGAAGTTTGAACGGTATTGAACGGTATGACGTCTAGCATAGTAATCTGTTAAAACATGTGGATTCGCCATGTCTCCGTATTCGTAAACGCTCATCATGTTTTTAACCATTTTCGCTACGTTGTAGAACATTGGTTCTTCTTTAACAGGACTCAACTCGTAAGCCATTCCAACTTGCTTCACATGTCCACCAGATAGCAAAGCCACTGAGAAAGACGATCCACGGCTACTAGAGAAGAAAATTCCTCGTTTCCAGTCGTTATTTGCTACGATGTCCATCATCATGACTTCGTCACGTGTTAAAGCTGGATCTCGGTCGGTACTGAATTCAAAATTGATTTCATCAGAACAAGAAGACAATTCTTTTTGTGTAATTGTTCCAGCCTTCAGCGCATTTTCTTTGTTCACTTTCAGCGTAAAGCGATTAGATGGGAAGAAGCTGTATTTTTTTCCTTCGTCCGTCAACATATTGTTGTCGTCGCGAACAAAAGCCATGGCATCTTTAAAGTCAACGGCAGACCAAATCTTTTCGTATTGCTCAAGCAATTCTTGAAGTTGTTCGGCAGAACCGTTTTTAAACTCAACAGAACCACTTCTTGCTCCTTCAAACAACTTAAATACACCGAGGTATTTTTGGATGGTAGCTTGAATGAGGTTTGTTGTATCGGTGTTCGCAATTGCTGCTCGCGTCGCTTCAAATTCAGCATTTGTAATCGAAACGTTTGCGAAGATTTTTTGAACTTCTTGATCAAAATAACGTGCAGCTGTCACAGCTTCTGTTGGATTGTTTTCCAAGCGCATGTTCAATACCTTGTTGATCATTTCTTCACCGGCATTCATAGAGAATAATTGAAGCAATGGCATGAAATACACTTGATCCGTATTTCCTGCATACATCAAGATTTGATCTTCGCGGAATTTAATCGGAAGTGGGTCAGAATCATAAGACTTCATTTTCATTTGATTCGTGTACCAGTCTGTCCCCATCAAGGATAAGTTACATACGCGAACATCTGTTCGTTTCCCCTCTACTTCTTGAAGGTACCAAAGAGGGAAGGTATCGTTGTCCCCGTTGGTAAAGATGATGCTATTTTTACCACATGACTGTAAGTAATTTGTCGCCAAGTCTCTTGCGGATGTTTTTCCACTTCGGTCGTGATCATCCCAGCCTTGTACGCCCATAAGAACAGGAACAGCAACACCAAGCGCACTAGCAAGCATGGCACTATTTACTTGAGATTTGATTTTACTTTGTACGAAGTTGTAAATCGCAAATACACCAACGCCAATCCACATCGCAAAGAAGTAGAATGAACCAGCATACGCATAATCACGTTCTCTTGGTTCCATTGGTTTTTGATTCAAATAAACCACAATGGCTAAGCCGGTAAAAATAAAGGCAAGTGTCAATACGAATGCATCTTTTGGCGCTTTGCGGTAGTGGAATACAAGTCCAATGATGGCTAAGATGAGTGGTAACAAGAAGAATTTGTTGTGTGCTGGATTCTCAGTTGTGTAGTGAGGTTGAAACTCTTGACTTCCTAAACGAGCTTCGTCTAGGAAAGAAATTCCGGAAATCCAGTTTCCATGAAGGTTATCTCCGTGACCTTGAATGTCGTTTTGACGTCCAGCAAAGTTCCACATGAAGTAGCGTAAGTACATCCAATTCACTTGGTAGCGCATGAAATAGGTGAGGTTCTCTCCAAAACTTGGCAAACGTTTTCCGTCACGACCAATTTCCGTGCTTGTTCCGTCATTTTCATCATATCCTGACCATTTCGCGTAACCTTGTTTGTGAACCGGACTATCGCCAGAGTACATACGTGGGAAAATGGTTGATTGGGCATAGGTAGCAACCGCACCATGTCGGATGGACGCATTACTCTCGTAATATTTTTCTTCAATGGAATAGGCTCCATCGTGTTCTGCTACCCATTTTTGAGCGTCCGCTTCTTTCGTGAAAGCTTTCACTTCCACATCTCCTTCGGTAATCACAAAACGACGCAAGTAATAAGCAGATAAATCTTTCCAAGCATCATTGCTCAAAACACGCGCTCCATTTTCCGTCATTTCTTCGCCATTACGGAAGGAATTCCAATAATTTCCAAAGAAAATAGGAGCAGAACCGTATTGCTCGCGTTTCAAATAGGAGTGAAGTGTCACTAAGTTCTCCGGGTCATTTTCATCAAGAGGGGTATTGGCATTGGAACGAATAACAATGACTGCAAATGAGCTGTAACCAATCAATAGAAAAACCAATCCCATCATGGAATTGTACACTAATGTATTTCCTTTTTTTCTCGCCCATCGAACAAGAAAAACACAAGCGAAAATCAATAAAATGAAGAAGAATACCGTTCCAGAAAAGAATGGGAGACCGAGACTATTCACAAAGGCAACTTCGAAATTAGAAGCCATTGCAATGGATCCAGGAATAATCCCCTCCTGAATAAATCCGAGTACAAATATGGAAATAACCCCAGTGAGAACAATCCCTTTCAAATTAACTTCTTCCTTCACTCGGAAATAAATCATGTATCCGATAGCAGGAACAACAAGGATTCCCAACAAATGGACTCCAATCGCAAGTCCAAGCATGAAGAAAATCAACAGGATCCATCTGTTTGGACGATAGTCATCTGATAATTCGCCAGAAGACAATAATCCCATTTCTTCGTCCCATTTCAAAATGGCCCAGAAAATGACAGCGGTAAATAACGATGCCATAGCATACACTTCTCCCTCAACAGCGGAAAACCAAAAGGAATCAGAGAATGTATAAGCCAATGATCCAATAGCAGCAGAAGCAAAAATGGCAATTTGATTACCACAAGTCAACTCTTTCTGCTGGGAAAGAATGATTTTTTTAATCAATAAGGTTAAGGACCAAAACATAAAAAGAATGGTCAAAGAACTGGAAATGGCTGAAAGAGCATTGATCCAAACAGCAACAGATTCAGGCGCTGCAAAGAAAGAAAATAAACGTCCCAAAACCATAAATAATGGCGCGCCAGGGGGATGTCCAACTTCCAATTTGTAGGCAGCAGTTATATATTCCCCACAGTCCCATAAACTTGCGGTGGATTCAATCGTCATTAGGTACACGGTGCTTGCCATCAGAAAAACAAGCCAACCGAGTAGGGTATTCCATTTAGTATAATTCATGTGTATGCGAATTAGTTCTGTTTTTAGTACTGCGAATTTAAGAATATTCGCATTGAAAATGCACTCGTTAACAGCAATTCCGTCAGAACATCGAAATTATTTTTCAAATCTAGTTGCCAACAAGAAAAAATGTTATTAAATTTGCATCGCATTTGAAAAAATGTTGAATGGCCCATGGTGTAACTGGCAACACGTCGGTTTTTGGTACCGAAGAGTCTAGGTTCGAGCCCTAGTGGGCCAACTCTTTCAAACCAAAAAACCCTTGAAGCATTAGCTTTCAAGGGTTTTTTTTTGTTAACGATTTCGTTCCTCTTCTTCGTTGAAAACCAACAATGTATGTTTGATCATTTCATAGATTTGTTGGGGATTTAGTGCGTTTGTATTGGTGATCGACCCGAGTTGTCCGGTGTAGCTAATACTGCTAATTTTATCAAAATCCCAAAGTCTGATTTTGCGAGAATAAACTTTCTTTTTATCCGTATCAAAAGCTTTAATTTTCACTTTTACGGTTGGATGAATGTTTGAATATTGAACCCCCATCGCGCCAAAAGAAGGTCCATTATAACCCTGAACTTTTATTTTCATCTTGACATACAGTTCCTCTTCATAGCCGAAAATCGCTCTTTTCTTTGTCATTTTTGGATAGCCGCCTGCATAGGTTCCCGTTTCCAAGGTTGTTCGTTTACTTCCATCTGCCTTCAGGTCATAAATAAAATTCGCTTCCTTAAATAATTGGCTTTTCACCGTTTTTTGAATGTAAAACTTAATCGAATCTTGTAAATTGGATGGAAATCGGAAACTTGAATAGGCATTGGTTGATTGATTGGCTGTTGTAAAGGTCACAGAACTGGTAAGTGCTTTGTCCACCAATAAACGAACCCTAAAGATACCCGCTTGAGCAGAATATTGAAATGGATGAAATGCAAGAAGAAATAGAATGAGAATATAAATAAGGCGATTTTTCATTTGAAAGCTTTTTCTCAAAGTTACAAAATGCGTGCCTTTTTTAATGCGAGGACATGTTAAATTTGATTCCACTGATTATAACGTATCTTTGTAAAAAAATCGAAGAATGAGTGAAACACGCACAGATATTAGCGAACTAGGTGAATTTGGAATCATTGATCAACTGACAAAGGGTGTGGAATTGAAAAATGAAACGTCCATTTTGGGAGTTGGAGATGATGCCGCGGTCATTGATGCAGGAAATGACGAGTATTTACTCGTTTCTACCGATGCATTAATTGAAGGGATTCATTTTAACCTGATGTATATGCCATTGAAGCACCTCGGTTACAAAGCTGTTGCGGTCAATGTTTCAGATATCTGCGCGATGAATGGTAAAGCGGAACAAATTACTGTGGCACTTGCAGTGTCGAACCGTTTTAGTTTGGAAGCTTTAGAAGAACTATATGCCGGAATCAAATTGGCATGTACGGAGTTTGACGTTGATTTAGTTGGTGGCGACACGACAAGCTCAACTTCAGGACTCATGCTTACGATTACGGCGATTGGGCGCGTGAAAAAAGAAGAAATCGTTTACCGATCTGGAGCAAAAGAATTCGATTTACTTGTTGTTTCTGGTGATCTTGGTGGCGCCTACATGGGCTTGCAATTATTAGAAAGAGAAAAGGATGTGTTTAAATCGAATCCAGCGATTCAGCCGGATCTTGACGGACACGATTACATTATGCAACGTCAATTAAAACCTGAAGCTAGGGTTGACGTGATAAAGTATTTAAAGGAATTGGGTGTTCAGCCAACGTCAATGATTGATGTTTCAGACGGACTAGCAAGTGAAATCCTTCACATTTGTAAAGCCAGCAATGTTGGTTGTCATGTCTACGATGAGAAAATTCCGATTGATGCGAAAACATCGATGGCGGCGATTGATTTTAATTTGGACCCCAGTACCTGCGCACTGAATGGTGGAGAAGATTATGAATTATTGTTTACCATTAAACAAAGTGATTTTGAGGTAATACAATCGAATCCAAATTTTTCAATCATCGGACACATTACGAGTCCAGAAGATGGAACGTATTTTGTCGATAAAAACGGATCAGCTGTCACCTTAACTGCTCAAGGCTGGAGACATTTTTAATCCTTAATCTATACGTGGTAAATTAATTTGTGTTTTGTGCACGATAACCACCGTAAATTTCCCATGAATTTCCGCTTGAATTCTTTCGGCTTCAATGAGCGTTCGAAAATCGCCCACCATTAGATTGAAGTTTGGCGCTTCAAACGTGACATAGGTGTCAATCTTTGGATACATACTTATAAATCTATTTCTGGCTTCATCAATAATGGATTTGTCTGAATCAAAGCAAATTTGTAGCCGATAACCAGACATTTGTTTACTGGCTTTCTTGCTAATTTGCTGCTCTACTCGTTCGTCTATGTCAATAGTTACTTGTGCATAAATCTGCTCTAACACTAGAGGTGTTGCTAGAAAAATGGCGAATAGGAAATTTCTTGTTTTCATAGCTCAAAATTAGTGATTTACATCTATCTGTTAAATAAGCCTATTTAGAATGATTTTAAATTAGCTTTTTTTACACTTTTTTTGTCATGAAAATGTCATAAAATGCCATGATTGACCTAATTTTGACACCGATAAAAAGCGGGTTGACCGCACTATTTTTAAGAGTGAATTAGTAGTTTATACATGGAAATATCTAGAATTCAGTTGCTTAATCGTTTAAAATCTGTAGCGTTCGTTACGTTAACGTTAGGCTTTGTTGGTTTGACCAACTTTTCAAAAGCTCAAGGAGAAGCACTTTTCAAATCAAAATGTGCTACATGTCACCAAACCCACAAGAATAGCACTGGACCAAAATTGTTCCAGGTTCGCGACAAATGGGCTGCGGGTGGTGCGAAAGAAGGGAGCATCATTAAATGGGTAAACAATTGGCAAAATGCTGTAGCTGCGGATCCGTATGCTGCTGAAGTTTCCAAGTGGTCTCCAACAGCGATGTCTGCTTTCCCTGATTTAAAAGCAGAGGAAATTAATTCAATTTTTGATTGGATTGATGCGCAACCAGATCCTGCCATGGCGACAACAACTGGTGGACCAGTTGATCCAAATGCACCGCCATTAGATCCAATGGAAGAAGAAGGTTCAGTTGGTTGGATATGGATCGTAATGGGTGTCATCTTTATTGTGGTGATTCTTGCAGTTGGTGGCGTACGTCGTCAATTGAAAATCGCTACTTCTGATAATCCAGAGCACCAAGAGAAACTTACTTACGGAGAAGAATTACGTACGATTGCATGGAAATACAGATTGTGGGTTGGACTTGCGTCCCTTGTGACTGTTATTGCGGTAATCGTAACTTTATTCCAAGGATTGTATCGCATTAATGTGATGGAGGACTACCAACCATCTCAACCGATTGCTTTCCCTCACGACCGTCACGCTGGTGTGAATGGAATTGACTGTAAATACTGTCACAATTCGGTGACTAAATCGAAATCAGCTGGAATTCCATCTGTGAACGTATGTATGAATTGTCACAAACAAATCAACGGAGAAGGAAAACCGTTCGCTGGTGAAATCAAGAAAATTTATGCAGCAGCTGGATGGGATGTTTCATCTGGAGCTGGAAAATATACTGGAAAAACAAAACCGATTGTTTGGAACAAAGTGCATGTCCTTCCAGATCACGTTTACTTCAATCACTCTCAACACGTCGTTGTAGGTGGTGTGGATTGTAAACAATGTCACGGTGATATGAAAGTCATGAACGAAGCAGCGAAAGTTCAACCAGTTTCTGAATTAAATAAAATCGAAGGAAACATTCAATTAACGAAACCAACATTAACAATGGGATGGTGTATTGAATGTCACGGTAAAAAAGACGTGAAAATTGGTGATGGTAAAAATGCTTACTATGACGAAATTCACCGTCGTTTGAAAAAAGACCCAGCTCTTTACAAGAAATATTACCAAGATGGTAAAGTCTCTGTAAGTGAACTAGGAGGTTGGGAATGTGCTAAATGCCACTATTAATAAATTAATAATATTCTTGTCGAAGAAAAGACCATGGGAATGACTAGAAAATATTGGAAAGGACTTGAAGAATTAAAGGAGACTCCTGAATTCATTAAGCACAAAGAGCAAGAATTTCCGAATCAGCAAACTGTTGAGGAATTCTTATCTGACGAAAAATTAGCTGAAACTTCTACTGCAAGAAGAGACTTCCTTAAATTCTTAGGATTCTCTGTTGCTGCAGCAACGTTAGCGGCTTGTGAGGCTCCTGTTACAAAGGTTGTACCTTATGTGATTAAACCTGAAAATGTGACTCCTGGTATGCCAACTTGGTATACGAGTACGTACTACGATGGTAATTCATATGCGAGTATCCTTGTTAAAACACGTGAGGCACGTCCAATCTTTATTAAAGGAAATAAAGACTTCGGATTTACGAAAGGTGGTGTTAACCCTCAAATCGTTGCATCGGTTTTAGGATTGTACGACAGCGAGCGTTTGAGTCAACCAACTGCGGGTGGAACGAATGCTTCTTGGTCGTCTATTGACAAAGCAATCTCATCGGCACTTAAATCTGCTAAATCTGTTACCTTATTGACAAACACAGTGATCAGTCCTTCGATGAAGCGTGCGATTGCTGAAATGTCAGTTTCTATGAACGGTGAAGCTGGAAGTAAATTCCAACACATCCAATACGATGCCGTTTCTTATGCTGGTATGCGTGAAGCAAACTTATCGAACTTCGGAGCTAGAATCATTCCTAGCTACGATTTTTCGAAAGCAAAAACAATCGTATCTGTTGATGCAGACTTTTTAAATTCTTGGTTGTTATCTACAGAGTACACTGGTCAGTACGCATTAACGCGTAACCCTGATGCTGCATGGATGTCGAAACACATTCAATTTGAAACAGTATTGTCAGTAACTGGATCTAATGCGGATTACCGTGGAATGATTAAGCCATCTGAACAAGCAGCAGTATTAGCTTACATCATCAAAGGTTTAGGTGGTAATGCGGGTGTTTCTGCTGAGTTGAATGCTTCTGCGAAAACAGCAGCTGATCAAGCAATCAAAGCACTTAAGAAATCCAAAAAAGAATCCTTAGTTGTTTCTGGTTCAAATAACATCGGTGTTCAACAGTTGACTAACAAGTTGAATAACATGTTACAGACATATGGAACAACAATCGATTTGTCAAACCCAATCAATCTTTTCCAATCAGAAGATGCGAAAGTATCCAAATTGGTGAAAGATGTGGTTGCTGGAGCTGGTCCAGATGTTCTTTTGATGATGGATGTGAATCCAGTGTATACATTGCCAAATGGTGATGCATTCGCAAAAGGATTGAAAAAAATTAAAACGTCTGTAGCTATCTCGGCATATGCAGATGAAACAGCATCTCTTTGTTCGTATGTTTGTCCTGGTTTCCATGCATTGGAATCTTGGTCAGACTTTGAAGCAAAAGGAAGCGAATACGCTTTATCTCAACCAACGATTCGTCCATTAGGTGAAGCAACAGCTTCCGCTTTGGAGTCAATCTTGGTTTGGAATGGAAAAGCTGTACGCGGAGGAAAAGATTCTTCTGTGGATTACGATTACATCAAAGCAACATTTGCTGCGAAATTCCCAACATCGGATTTCGCCATGGCTATCCACAACAGTGTGATGCCGCAAGCACTTGTTCCAAGCACTTTGGTTTACGCGGATGCGAAAATCGGAAGTTTGCCAAAAGCAGCTGAGTGGGAGGTTTCTTTCTACCAAAAAGCAGGTATCGGAACTGGAGCAAATGCAAACAATCCATGGTTACAAGAGTTACCAGATCCAATTACGAAAGTAACTTGGGACAACTACATTACCATGAACCCAGTTGATATGAAAGCGAAAGGTTTCGTAACAACCTACGATCAGGAGCATGGATTGAATTTAACTACGGTTAAAGTAAATGGAAAAAGTGTAACACTTCCAGTTTATCCGTTGCCAGGACAAGCCTTAAAAACGATTGGTATCGCATTAGGATATGGTCGTGGAGCGAATGGTGAGAAAATTGGTAAAGCAGCTTTCCAAACGAAAGAATACGGTGGATATGAATTAAACGCTGCTGGAAATCGCATGCCGATTGGAGCAAACGTTTATGCAATGGTTGCGAGTGGTTCTACGTTTGAGTATGCTGGTGCAGCAACGATTGGTTCTGCAGAAGGTGTTTACCCAATTGCAGCGACACAAATTCACCATACGGTGATGGGACGTTATTCCATTGTTCGTGAAACAACATTGGATATCTACAAAAATAAAGACAGAAGTGCGTTTAACCCGCCACATACCTTACAGAAATTGGATGAACACGGAAATCACGTGGAAGCTCCAATGTCAGAGTTTGACTTGTGGGATGCGCATCCAGTAGAGAAAATTGGTCACCGTTGGGGAATCAGCATTGACCTTTCTTCGTGTATCGGATGTGGAACGTGTTTAATCGCATGTCAATCAGAAAACAATGTTCCAGTAGTTGGAAAAGACGAAGTAAGAAGAGGTCGTGAAATGCACTGGTTGCGGGTCGATCGATACTTTGCTTCGGACGAAGAGGCTACAGTGGGAACAAGAAAAGATAAAGATACGTTCTCCTTTGATAAAGCAGAATATGCTGCTGAAAATCCAAAGGTTCTTCACATGCCATTGATGTGTCACCACTGTAACCACGCTCCGTGTGAAACAGTTTGTCCGGTGGCAGCAACAACGCACAGTAACGAAGGATTAAACCAAATGGCTTACAACCGTTGTATTGGAACGAGATATTGTGCAAACAACTGTCCGTATAAAGTACGTCGATTCAACTGGTTTAATTACCCTTCATATAAGAAAATGACAGAGGTGAATCCAGCTCAGGATGATCTAGGACGTATGGTATTAAATCCAGACGTAACGGTTCGTACCAGAGGTGTAATGGAGAAATGTTCATTATGTGTTCAACGAATTCAATCTACTAAATTATCTGCTAAGAAAGAAGCAAGAGAAATTGTTGACGGTGAGTTCGCAACAGCATGTTCTGATGCATGTCCAACACATGCAATCACAGTTGGAGATTGGAACGACATGAAATCAATGATTCGTTCTAAGTCTGAAAACGATAGAGCATATCAAGCATTAGAAGAAGTTGGTGTTAAACCAAATGTTTGGTACCAAGTAAAAGTGCGCAACGAAGAAAATGACTTGTTAAGTACATTACAAGTAGAAAAACACGAAGTAAACAAACATCATTAATTACTTAAATAACTGAAATGCAAAAGGAAGCAGCAATCAGAGAACCCCTCATCTTAGGTCATAAGACCTACCATGACATTACCGAGGATGTTTGTCGTCCAATAGAAGACAAAGCACCTAAAATGTGGTATACATTGTTCGGTATCGCTTTAATTATTGGATTGTATGGTGTAGGATGTATTCTATACTTACTCGGAACAGGAATTGGAGTTTGGGGATTGAATAAAACTATTGGATGGGCTTGGGATATCACCAACTTCGTTTGGTGGGTAGGTATTGGTCACGCCGGAACATTGATTTCCGCGGTACTATTATTGTTCCGTCAGAAATGGAGAATGGCGATTAACCGTTCAGCAGAGGCAATGACAATCTTCGCTGTATTTATGGCTGGATTGTTCCCATTAATTCACATGGGTCGATTATGGGTTGGATACTGGGTACTTCCTTTACCAAATCAATTCGGTTCTCTTTGGGTCAACTTCAACTCACCACTACTTTGGGACGTATTCGCCATCTCTACGTACTTATCCGTATCGTTGGTATTCTGGTACATTGGATTGATCCCGGATTTCGCTACAATTCGCGATAGAGCGAAAAAACCACTTTCGAAAAAAATGTACTCCATCTTGGCTTTCGGATGGTCAGGTAGAGCGAAAAACTGGAATCGTTTTGAATTGGTATCGTTGGTTCTTGCAGGTTTAGCAACGCCATTGGTATTCTCGGTTCACTCGATTGTATCCTTTGACTTTGCTACATCGGTTATCCCTGGATGGCACACAACAATCTTCCCTCCGTACTTCGTTGCGGGAGCGGTATTCTCTGGATTTGCGATGGTACAAACCTTATTGTTGGTCATGAGAAAAGCAATGGGACTTGAAGCATATATCCACACAAAACACGTGGAGTACATGAACATTGTCATCATGGTAACAGGATCAATTGTAGGTACAGCATACATTACAGAGTTATTTATTTCATGGTACTCCGGTGTAGAATACGAATCTTACGCCTTCATTAACCGTGCAACTGGTCCTTACTGGTGGGCATATTGGTCTATGATGACATGTAACGTAATCTCTCCTCAGTTGATGTGGATTCCTAAATTAAGAAGAAGTTTATTGTTTACATTCTTCATTTCGATTGTCGTAAACATCGGTATGTGGTTCGAGCGTTATGTAATCATCGTGACATCCATTCACCGTGACTACATTCCAGCTGCATGGAGCATGCACTTCCCAAGTCACATCGATATCGGTGTGTATGTAGGAACAATCGGATTGTTCTTCGTATTCTTCTTATTGTTTGCTCGTTTCTTCCCAGTATTGGCATTGAACGAAGTGAAAACAATCTTGAAAGGATCAGGACAATCGTATAAAGAATCACCAGATTATCACAAACACCATTAATCCCTAGGGTATGTCAGATAAAGTAATTTATGTAATGTATGACGACGACGAGGCATTGAAAGACAGTGCAAAAAAACTCGTTTCGAAAGGCGTCAAAATTTCTGAAGTGTTTTCTCCATTTCCAATTCACGGAATTGATCCGATTATTGGCATCAAGAATACACGTCTAGGAATCATGGCTTTCTTATATGGTATAACTGGATTAACAGTTGCAACTTTAGGAATGCGCTATTTTATGGTAACCGATTGGCCAATGAACATTGGTGGAAAACCAAACTTTAGCTACTTAGATAACATGTTAGCATTCGTTCCAATTAGTTTTGAGTTTACGGTATTGTGTGCTGCACACGGAATGGCAATCACGTATTTATTGAGAAATAAAACATTACCAGGAATGCCTGCTCAAAATCCAGATCCTCGCACAACGGATGATAAGTTTGTAATGGAAATCCGTTTGAACGAAAATCATGGAATTTCAGAAGCAGAGCTTGACGAAATGTTGAAGGAAACAGGATTCTTCGAATTAGATAAAAAGGAAATTAATTAAGAAACGAACGTAAGATGAAAAGAAATGTTTTTGCAATCATAGGTACGTCTGCGTTAACGTTATCATTATTGATGCTTAATTCTTGTAAATCGGATGCTGATAGCCCCGGATTTGAATACGCACCTGATATGTATCGCACACCTTCTATTGAACCATACGTTGATTATGGTGAAGTTAGAGGACGTATTGATGAATCGAAAAAAGTAAAATTATCTGCTAGAATTCCAGCTAGAAATACAATACCTTATTACGGTACAGATTCGTCAGAAGTGAAATTAATGCTTCCATATTTTAGAAAACCAAATGTGGCTTTCAGAGAATCTCACGGTTTATACGGTGTGGATGTTTCTCTTGCGGATGAATATGCATTGGCTGTAGCGGACAAAAACGCATTAGGTATGACTGCATTGAACGCAGAAAAACTCATGGCGAATGGTAAAGAATTATTTACTGCGATGTGTCAGCACTGTCACGGTGAAAAAGGAGATGGTAATGGACCAATGGTTGTTAGCGGTGCGTATGTAGGAGTTCCTAACTATGCGAACTTAGCTAATTTGTCAGATGGACAAATGTTCTATTCAATTTACTACGGTAAAGGGAATATGGGTGCTCACGGTTCTATTCTTTCTAAGAAAGAAATTTGGACACTCATTCATTACGTTCGTCAATTCCAAAATAAGGATTATGGCAAATTTGATGCAAGCGGAAAACCAGTTATGTCTGCTGTAGTTTCGGATACAACAGCTGTTAAACCATAAACGATTTAAGAAATGGAATTTCAAATAACCAAAAAAGCAAAAAATGTAACTTTCGGACTCATGGGAGTCGGATTGTTATTGACCATCGTCGGAGTGTTCATGAACATGAGCGATCATCATTTCTTAACACGTTTTCTAGCAAGTGGATTAATCAGTGGTTTTTTCTTTTTCGCACTTGGATTAGGAGCATTATTCTTCTTGTCTCTTCAATATGCAACAGAAACGGGATGGTACGCATCTGTTAAAAGAGTCATTGAAGGAGTTGCAGGATTTATTCCTTACGGAATGGGTGTTCTTGGACTTGTATTATTAGTGATTACCTTGAACCAAGGAGCTCATATCTATTTATGGATGGATCCGAAGGTTGTTGCTCATGACGAAATCATTCAAGGAAAAGCAGCATACTTAAATCCAATTTTCTTCTGGATTAGAACAATCGTTTATTTCGCTACATACATCATCTTCTTACGTGGTTTCCAAAAGAGATCAGCAGAAGAGGATCGCATCGGCGGAACGGATATTCACTTCCAGAATTACAAAAAAGGAGCAATGTTCCTTGTATTCTTTGCTGTGTTTAGTTCAACTTCATCTTGGGATTGGTTGATGTCAATCGACGTTCACTGGTTCTCTACACTTTACGGATGGTATACATTCGCAGGAATGTGGTGTTCTACGATGGTTGTATTGGTATTGACAACGTTGTACTTGAAGAAATTAGGTTACTTGCAAAAAGTTAATGACTCTCACATCCACGATTTAGGTAAATGGACATTTGCTACATCGTTCTTGTGGTCTTACCTATGGTTCTCTCAATTCATGTTGATCTGGTATGCGAACATCGGTGAGGAGGTAGCATATTACATGACACGTATAGCGAACTTTAAAGTCTTATACTTTTCTATGTTCATTATCAATTTTGCTTTCCCGATGTTGATTTTAATGTCAAGAGACGCGAAGAGAAATGCAGGTATTTTAACTTTTGTCGGAATGGTTATCTTAACTGGACACTGGTTAGATGTATACATCATGGTTTCGGCTGGTACCTTAGGTGCAAATGCACGCATTGGAGCATTAGAAATCGGAATGGCTTTATTGATGTTAGGATTCTTCGCTTACACTGTGTTGAAAAACTTAACGAAATCGCCTTTAACTCCAGTAAACCATCCATTCCTGGATGAAAGTATTCACCACGAAATTTAATTTATACAATCGTTAAAGCATCATGGAAAATAAATTAATCATATTAATCGTCATCATTCTCGGAGCAATTGCTATTGCTCAATTAGTTCGTGTTTACGAAATTTCAGCTAAGTTGAGAAAGAATGAAGAACATGAAGTCAGTAATAGAGATAACCGCCTAAATGCGCGTTTAATGCTCGGCTTTATGATCGCCTTGTTTTTAGGTTTTATCTACTTAATGACCGCTTATGGTTGGACAGGAAGAGGTGTAGCTGCATCAGTGGAAGGAAAAGAAACGGATTGGTTATTGAATTTGAATTTCGTAATCGTTATCATGATTTTCTTCTTCACAAACTTTTTGTTGTTCTTCTTTACCTTTAAGTATGTAAAAAAACCGGGTGTAAAAGCATTTTATTACCCGCACAACAATAAGTTAGAGATGATCTGGACAGTTGTTCCTGCAATCGTTTTGGCGGTAATCATCATCTTAGGACTTCAAACATGGAATGATTTAGTTGCTCCAACAGGTAAAGAAGCTATTCGTGTGGAATTATTCTCTAAACAGTTTGACTGGACAGCGCGTTATGCAGGACAAGATAACACCCTTGGAAAATATGACTATAAATTAACAACGGATAACAACGAGTTAGCCTTGTTAACAAGCAATACGATTGATTCTGCCCTTAATAACATGTTAAATGGTTCTAATGGTATTAGTCGTATTCAAAAGTTGTTAAATAACAGAGATACCATCTTTAATGACTCTACATCGAATGCACTCCGTGCTGATTTATCGAGAAAAGAGAGATTGTACCGTTTGTTGGCTCAAATGAAAGCAAATCATAACAAGAAATTGGATGCTTCTGCTTGGGATGATATTATTCAAAAAGACACCTTGGTATTGTGTAAAGGTCAACAATATGAAATTTCATTAAGAGCAAAGGATGTAATTCACTCTGCTTTCTTTACGCACATGCGTGCACAAATGAATGCTGTACCAGGTATGCCAACTCGCTTGAAGTTTACTCCATCTATGACAACGGAGGAAATGCGTAAGTCAAAAAACAATCCAGCGTTTAATTACACGTTAATGTGTAACAAGATTTGTGGTGGAGCTCACTACAAAATGAAAATGATTGTTGTCGTTAAGGAAAAAGCGGCTTACAATGCTTGGATGGCATCGAAGAAAAAAGAAACATTCAAGGATAAATATTTTCCAGCTCCTGCCGCACCAGTAGCAGCGGTAATGGATACAACAATGACAAATTAAGATTCGTATAATATTTTAAATTAACTAAAATGGCTTCAGTAGCACACGAAGGACACGGACACGATCATCATGATGATCACCATCACCACGAAGAGAATTTTATTTCAAAATACATCTTCTCTCAAGATCACAAGATGATCGGAAAGCAGTTTTTGATGACTGCTGTTTTTATGGGCTTGGTAGCAATGATCTTGTCTATCTTATTCCGTATTCAATTGGCTTGGCCGGGTGAAAGTTCTGATTTCTTAAGTTTTTTCTTAGGTGAGAAATGGGCGCCAAATGGTGTATTGAAAGAGGATATGTACCTAGGATTAGTAACAATTCACGGTACCATCATGGTATTCTTCTTGTTAACAGGTGGATTATCAGGAACCTTTTCGAACATGTTGATTCCCCTGCAATTAGGAGCACGAGATATGGCATCGGGATTCTTGAACATGTTATCATACTGGTTCTTCTTCCTTTCTTCATTGCTCATGTTGGTTTCTCTATTCGTAGAGTCAGGACCAGCAATGGCCGGATGGACAATCTACCCTCCACTTTCAGCTTTACCACAAGCAGTGTCAGGATCAGGTTTAGGAATGACATTATGGTTGTTCTCCATGACGATTTTTATCGCATCTTCATTGATCGGTTCATTGAACTACATCGTAACAGTAATCAACTTGCGTACACAAGGAATGAGCATGACAAGAATGCCTTTAACAATCTGGGCCTTCTTTGTAACAGCAATCTTAGGTGTATTATCTTTCCCGGTTTTATTATCAGCAGCCTTATTGTTAGTAATGGATAGATTAGCTGGAACGTCATTCTACTTATCTGATATCATTGTGGGTGGTGAAATGTTAGCAAATCATGGTGGATCACCATTATTATACCAACACTTATTCTGGTTCTTAGGTCACCCTGAGGTATACATTGTATTACTACCAGCTCTTGGATTGTCTTCAGAGATTATTGCAACCAATGCTCGTAAACCAATCTTTGGTTACAAAGCGATGATTGGTTCAATCCTTGCGATTGGATTCTTATCTTTTATCGTTTGGGGTCACCACATGTTCGTAACAGGGATGAATCCATTCTTAGGTAGCGTGTTCGTATTTACAACCTTATTGATTGCTATTCCATCTGCGGTTAAAGTATTTAACTACTTAACAACATTATGGAAAGGTTCATTGATTCTTACACCAGCGATGTTGTTTGCGATTGGATTGGTTTCAACGTTTATTACAGGTGGGGTAACTGGAATCATCCTTGCGGATTCAGCCTTGGATATCGCATTGCACGATACGTACTTCGTAGTAGCTCACTTCCACATTGTAATGGGAATGTCTGCAGTATTCGGTATGTTTGGCGGTGTTTACCACTGGTTCCCTAAAATGTTTGGTAGAATGATGAATATGCGTTTGGGTTATGCTCACTTCTGGATTACCTTGATTGGAGCATACGGAGTTTTCTTCCCAATGCACTTTGTTGGATTAGCAGGAGCACCAAGACGTTACTACGACTATTCAGTATATACGGAAACAGATTCTCCAACTGCAGATATGATGATGGACTTAAATGTAATCATTACTATTTTCGCGATAGTTGCTGCGCTTGGTCAACTTATTTTCTTATTCAACTTCTTCTATAGTATTTTCAGAGGTCCAAAAGCACCTCAAAATCCTTGGAATGCAAACTCATTAGAGTGGACAACTCCAGTAGAACACATTCACGGTAACTGGCCTGGTGCTTTACCGGTAGTTCACAGATGGCCTTACGATTATTCTAAGCCAGGGGCTGATACGGACTTTATCCCTCAGGATGTTCCATTAGCCGAAGGCGAAGTAGAGCATTAATCTTCTGAACAAACATTAAGAATCCTGGCGGAAACGTCAGGATTTTTTTATGTGATTCACTTTTATTGGATCTCCTTTTCAATGGCAAGAAGCTCGTCATAAAACGAGGTCCCGAATGCCCGGATTAATGGTTCTTTTAAGAATTTGAAAACAGGGACGTCCAATTTTTCTCCACAGGCACAAGCGGGTTTGCAAATGTGCCATTCTTCATAATTCAATGCTGTAATGTGATTGAATTGTTTCACACGAATAGGATATAGGTGACATGAAATCGGTTTTTTAAAGCCAATTTCATTTTGTAAATAGGCCTTTTCAATTGCACATTTCGTGATTCCTGACTCATCGAAATAAACAAAGGAACATTCTTGTCCGTTGACAAGTGTCGTAGCAGGATGACCTTCCGCATCCGAATAGTAGATGCCTTTTTCAGCTACATTGGCAATTCCTTCAGGACGCATGTGTGCCGAGATTTTGTCATAGTTTTCTTCGATGATGGCCACTTCCTCCAGTGTGAGTGGCGCACCACCATCACCTTCCACGCAACAAGCTCCTTTACATGCGTTTAAGTCACATACGAATTTGCGTTCAAATAACTCAGTGGTAACGATTTTATTTTCTATTTCTATAAGCATCCTACAAAGATAAGTCCATTTGATTTTGTAATTCCATAAAAAGGATGTATATTTGTACCACATTTATGAACGAATGCAGCGAGAGGGGACGAAAGTCCCCTCTTTTATTACAAGAAATGTTAGATAAAAAACTCATATTAGAACTAATCGACGAGCGCATTGCCGAGCTGGACAATGGACTTTACGTCGTAGAATTGACAATCTCGTCAAGCAACGTGATCAATGTTGAATTAGACAAAATCAAAGGTGGGGTTTCGGTAAACGATTGTGTTTCTGTATCCAGAAACATTGAACATAACTTAGATAGAGAAAAGCAAGACTTTGAATTGCACGTATCATCCGCTGGATTAGACAAACCTATTCGTCACATCAATCAGTATTCTAAAAACATTGGACGCAGTTTCAAAGTTGTAATGAATAATGGAGAAAAGTACGAAGGTGAGTTAATGAAATTAGGTGAAGCGAGTATCGTCATCAAACAAATTTCCCTTCAGAAATCGGAGGAAAAAAGAAGAAGAATACAAGTGGAAGAAATACTAGAGCTTCCCTTAACAGAAATAAAAGAGTCTAAAATTGTTATATCTTTTAAATAAACGCTATGAATAGTACGGAACTAGTTGACTCGTTCTCGGAGTTTAAGGAATTAAAAAACATTGACAAACAAACAATGCAACATGTCTTGGAAGATGTTTTCCGAGCAATGTTTAAGAAAAAGTTCAATACAGATGAACACATTGATATCATCGTTAATATCGACAAAGGTGATGTTCAAATTTTCTTGAATAAAGAAATTGTTGATGATGGAGAAGTAGAAGATCCAAACACGGAAATCGCTTATTCAGATGCAATTAAAATTGAACCAGATTTTGAAATCGGGGAGGAAGTAACGGAAGAATTCAAATTTGTCGATTTCGGACGTCGTAATGTATTGTCTCTGCGCCAAAATTTAATTTCACGTATTCTAGAACTAGAGAAAGACCACCTTTACAAAAAATACAAAGAGCGTATTGGTGAAATTGTTACTGGTGAAGTTTACCAAGTTTGGAAAAAAGAAATTCTTGTCATGGATGATGACAATAACGAATTGATTTTGCCGAAATCTGAACAAATTCCTTCTGATTTCTTCAAAAAAGGAGAATCAGTGAGAGCTGTTGTGGCGAAAGTAGATATGAGGAACAGCACGCCTGTGATCATCCTTTCTCGCACAGCACCAGAATTCTTAGAGCGTTTGTTCGAATTAGAAGTTCCTGAAGTATTTGATGGTTTAATTACCATTAAAAAGATTGTACGTGAACCAGGAGAACGCGCGAAAGTTGCCGTGGAGTCATATGATGACCGTATTGATCCAGTTGGAGCTTGTGTTGGAATGAAAGGATCTCGTATTCATGGAATTGTTCGTGAATTAAGAAATGAAAATATCGATGTGATCAACTATACAACAAATAACCAGTTGTTGATCCAAAGAGCTTTATCTCCAGCGAAGGTGACTTCCATGGAAATATTAGAAGAGGAAAAAAGAGTAAAAGTATACTTGAAACCAGACCAAGTGTCATTAGCCATCGGTAAAGGTGGAAACAATATTAAATTGGCTGGAAAATTAAGCGGTTACGAAATTGATGTATACCGTGATGGAGAAGTAGATGTAGAGGATGTTGATTTAGAGGAATTTGCGGATGAAATCGATAGTTGGATTATCGATGAATTGAAAGCAATTGGCTGTGATACAGCGAAATCTGTTTTGGAAATTGGCGTGGTTGATTTAGTATCACGTACGGATCTTGAAAAAGAAACGATTGAGGAAGTATTCCGAATTTTACAAGCAGAATTTGAATAAATTATTTCCACTTACAGAAGCGTAAAAGGATAAATATGGCGGGAAAACCGATTCGATTAGGAAAAGCAGCAGGTGAACTCAATGTTGGACTACCAACTTTGGTGGAGTTCTTAGAGTCTAAAGGAATTAAAATTGATTCCAATCCAAACACACGTTTGGAGCAGGAACATTTTGAACTTTTGTGTCAAGAATTTGCGGCTGATCAATCTATGAAAGAGCAGTCTAAGGCTTCTTCTCGTAGAGAAAAACGTGAGTCTGTCACGTTGAGCGATAAGCCAACAGATGCTCCAAAAATGTCTGATTCATCTGAGGATGATGACGAAGGAGATGCCATTAATTTGGAAGAAATCAAGCGTCAAGTATTTGCTACTGAAAAACCAGTTGTAGTCGCGCCAGAAGAACCAAAAGCACCTGAAGTTGTAAAGGAAATCGATCACACACCGGAAATTACTCCAGTGGAAAGCAATCACGTCAATGTGATTGGAAAAATCGATCTTTCTGCAATTAACCAACGTACGCGTCCTGATAAAAGAAAAGAAGAGCCGGCTCCGAAAGCTAAAGCGACCCCTGCACCTGCACCAGCACCAAAAGCGGAAGAAAAACCGAAAACTCCTATAGCTGAACCTAAGGTAGAAGAAAAACCAAGCGAAGCTTCAATTATTGAAACGATTCGTTTCGAACGTCAAGTGTTGTCTGGACCAACTGTATTAGGTAAAATTGAATTACCTGTCGAAAGACCAAGAAATCCAGTGGCTTCCTCTAATGATGATGCAAAACGCAAACGCAAACGCATTAAAAAGGTGGAAACACCTGCACCAAATGCAACACCAGGAAATAATGTTCGTCCAGGTGGCGGAAATAATCCAGCAAATAAAGGTCCAAGAGCGGATAAGCCTGAGATCAAAGCTACGGATATTCAAAAAGAAATTAAGGATACTCTCGCGAGACTTTCTAATCAAGGTGGTAAATCAAAAGCGTCTAAAAATAGACGTTTAAAAAGAGATAATTTCCAACAAAGACGCCAAGAAGAAATGGCAGCTGCTGAATTGGAAGACAAAATCTTGAAATTAACGGAGTTCGTAACGGTATCTGAATTGGCTTCCATGATGAGCGTGCAACCAACACAGGTTATTTCTGTGTGTATGTCCTTGGGAATCTTCGCTTCCATTAACCAACGCTTAGATGCAGAAACAATCCACATTGTTGCGGATGAGTTTGGATTTGAAACGGAATTCGTGAGTGCGGAAGTACAAGATGCAATCCAAACGGTTGAGGATAAACCTGAAGACCTAATTAGCCGTCCACCAATTATTACGGTAATGGGACACGTTGACCACGGTAAAACGTCCCTTCTTGATAGAATTCGTAATGCGAATGTAACAGAAGGTGAAGCAGGTGGAATCACTCAGCACATTGGTGCGTATTCAGTTACCTTGAAAGATGGTCGAAAAATGACCTTCTTGGATACACCAGGTCACGAGGCATTTACTGCCATGCGTGCTCGTGGTGCTCAAGTAACGGATGTTGCCATTATTATTGTGGCAGCGGATGATGATGTCATGCCGCAAACAAAAGAGGCCATTTCGCATGCGCAAGCAGCAAATGTACCAATGATTTTTGCAATCAATAAAATCGATAAGCCAGGAGCGAATCCAGACCGAATCAGAGAACAACTTTCAGCAATGAATATCTTGGTTGAGGACTGGGGTGGTAAATACCAAGTGCAAGAAATTTCTGCAAGACAGAATTTAAATATTGATAAGTTATTGGAAAAAGTGCTTTTAGAAGCTGAGTTATTAGAGCTAAAAGCAAATCCAAATAAAAATGCTGTTGGAACTGTAATTGAATCTTCTTTAGATAAAGGGAAAGGTTACGTGACTAACATGCTTGTTGAATCAGGAACTATGCGCGTAGGTGATGTGGTGCTTGTTGGACGTTACTTCGGTAAAGTTCGTGCCATGCATGACGAACAAGGTGTAGCGTTGAAAGAAGCAGGACCTGCTTGTCCAGTATCGGTTCTAGGAATCGGTGGCGCGCCAAGTGCCGGTGATAAATTCAACATCCTAGATGATGAGAAAGAAGCAAAATCAATTGCTACCAAACGAGAACAATTATACCGCGAACAAGGATTGCGTACAACGAAACATATTACGTTGGATGAAATTGGACGTCGTTTGGCTATCGGAGACTTTAAAGAATTAAACATTATCGTGAAAGGTGATGTGGATGGTTCCATCGAAGCACTTTCTGATGCCTTGTTGAACTTGTCAACGGAGGAAATCCAAGTAAACATTATCCTGAAAGGGGTAGGGGCAATTACTGAGGCCGATGTGAATCTAGCTTCCGCTTCGGATGCAATCATCATCGGATTCCAGGTTCGCCCTTCATTAACTGCACGTAAACTTGCTGAAAGTGAGCAAATCGATATTCGACTTTACTCGGTAATCTACAAGGCAATTGAAGAAATTAAAGCGGCTATGGAGGGAATGCTTTCTCCAGATATCGAGGAGCAAATTCTTGGTTCTGCTGAAATTCGTGAAACATTCGATATTACGAAAGTTGGAACAATCGCTGGTTGTTACGTGATGGATGGAGTCATCAAGCGCTCTTCTAAAATCCGCGTGATTCGTGATGGAATCGTTGTTCATACTGGTCTTCTGGGATCATTGAAACGATTCAAAGACGATGTGCGTGAGGTGAAAAACAACTACGAATGTGGATTGAACATCGATAAATACAACGACATTAAAATCGGTGATATCGTTGAAGCATACGAGGAAGTAGAAGTTGCAAGAAAATTATAGTCAAATTAGGCTGAAGCGTATTATTACCTGCATTTTTGTGTAATTTTGCTATTCATCCAATAAAAGAAATCTTATGGGTAGGTTAGGACCAACAGAAATCATCGTCATTTTAGTGATCATCCTTTTGTTTTTCGGAGGTAAGAAAATTCCTGAATTAATGCGTGGACTTGGAAAAGGCGTAAAAGAATTTAAGGATGCTTCCAAAGGAGAAGTAGAAGAGACAAGTTCCTCTACTGAGATCAAAGCAGACGATAAATAAGATTCTCATGTATCGTACGATTGGTGATGTTCAGAAAGCTGTGCTTTCAGGTGAATCTGTCTTGTCTATTGCACAAGCATATCTTCAACGAATTGAAGATCATAAGCACCTAAACGCTTTTCTGGAAGTGTTTACAGAATCCGTTCTGGAAAACGCCAATAAAGTCGATGAGAAAGTGAAAAATGGCACGGCTGGTAAATTAGCCGGTGTGGTGATTGGAATCAAAGACAACATTTGTTACAAAGATCACCGCGTTAGTGCCTCATCAAAAATATTAGAAGGATTCACATCCCTTTATACAGCAACTGTTTTACAACGTTTGATTGATCAAGATGCCATCGTTATTGGACGATTGAATTGCGATGAATTCGCCATGGGAAGTTCGAACGAAACTTCGGCTTTTGGCTCCGTTGAAAACAATTGGAAAGCAAACCATGTTCCTGGTGGATCATCCGGTGGAAGTGCTGTAGCAGCAAGTGCAAACTTGTGCACGATCACGCTTGGAAGCGACACCGGTGGATCTGTTCGTCAACCAGCTTCTTGGACAGGAACCTACGGTTTAAAACCAACTTACGGACGCATGAGTCGTAATGGTTTAATTGCTTACGCCTCTTCCTTTGATCAAATCGGTTCATTCACAAATTCAGCTGCTGATGCACAATTGATTTATGAATTGTCAGCAGGAGAAGATGAAATGGATGCCACAACTTCTTCGAAAGAAGTATCGAATGATAAAAATGCGTTCCCTGAAAAACTGAAAATCGGACTCATCAGCGAATGTGTGCATCACGAAGGATTAGATCCAGAAGTTCGCAAGAATTTATCGGAGGTGATTCAAAAGTTAAAAGATGCCGGACATGAAGTAACGGAAGTTAGTTTCCCTTTCATGGATTATATGGTTCCGACTTATTACGTATTAACAACTGCCGAAGCTTCTTCCAACTTATCGCGCTTTGACGGTGTCCATTATGGCTATCGAAGCCAAGATGCGAAAGGTGTGGAGCAAACATACATAAAATCGAGAACAGAAGGATTTGGTACGGAAGTGAAACGACGCATCATGACTGGAACGTTTGTGCTTTCCCACGGATATTACGATGCATATTACACTCAAGGACAAAAAGTAAGAAGGGTGCTTAAAAATCGCACGGATGATTTTTTCAAAAACCTCGATTTATTGCTGTTGCCTACAACTCCTGGTACTGCTTTTGAGAAAAATGCTGTCAAGGATCCTATCCAAATGTACTTGCAAGATATTTTCACGGTTCATGCCAATCTAACAGGAAATCCTGCGATAAGCATACCGTTTAAAGTCCATTCGAATGGATTGCCATATGGAATTCAATTAATGGCCGATTGCTTCCAAGAAAACTTATTATTCCACGGAGTGAAAAAATTGGAGGAGCTACTATGAGAGGTATTCTGCTTGTCCTATTGATGCTTACTGGTTTTTCGTTTAGCCAAAAACCGGCACACCTCATTCGACCTGCTGATACACTGAATCCGGATGCTTTCTTTAACACTGTTCAACAAAGTTTGAACATGTTCTATGCAGAATACGCAAATCAACACAATTACGATTCAATCATTAATTCGTTGAATTATGAACCGAATCAAGTTCCAACTTTCTCTGACGACGTTTATTGTGAACGCCTGGAAGAAATGAGTAAAAAAAGTCCATTTCATATGGACTGTAACCAAGCAACGCTCTCGACCATTAAGTTTTTTGCCGCTCAAAGACGTGGATTTATTCGTGTCGTAATGGGTCGTTCTGCGTTGTATTTCGATTTATTCGGCGAAAAATTGGCGGAATATGGCCTGCCTCAAGAACTACGTTATTTATCGGTTATTGAAAGTGGCTTGCGTCCACAAGTAAAATCTCGTGCTGGAGCCCTTGGACTCTGGCAATTTATGTACAAAACAGGATTATACTTCGGCTTGGAAGAAAATTCGTACATCGATGAACGCATGGATCCAGAAAAAGCGACGGATGCAGCGTGCCGCTATTTGAAACAACTTTATGGCATTTATGGGGATTGGAATTTAGCCCTAGCTGCTTATAATGCCGGTCCGGGTAATGTGAATCATGCCATCAAACGATCCGGCGGAAAAACAACTTATTGGGAAGTTCGTCCATTTTTACCGCAAGAGACACAGGGATATGTTCCGAATTTCATCGCAGCGGCGTATTTGATCACGTATCACGCCGAACACAACATCGTTCCAATGGAAGCGAAAGTCCACAATGCTCAGTTGGACACCATGTGTATGAAAAGCGGTGTACACATGAATACCATTTCGCAAATTGCTAGTTGGGACATAGAAGAAATTAAATCCTTAAATCCAGTGTATAAAACTGCATTTATTCCCAAAATGACTCCCGCAAGGTGTTTGACTGGTCCAATGGATAAAATTAATTTACTCGTGAGTTTGGAAGATTCTCTTTATTCATTAGAAAAATTTCTTTACGCACCCAAACCACCTGTACCAAAACCTGTTCTTATTGTCCCTCAAGACTCCTCACAGAACATCGACACTGTGTCACTTAATACGGAGGTTGTAGATTCGTTAAAACCGACGAATGAAAACCTTCAATACCACAAAGTCAAAGCTGGGGAGAACTTAAAGAACATCGCGCTAAAGTATAATGTGACGATTGAACAGATTATGGAGTGGAATGGACTTCAGACAACCAATATTTATGTCGGACAAAAGCTAAAATTATTTAGCTCGCAAACGGTCACTCCAACACCAGCGCCTGCACCGCGTCCAGTGCAACCGGCTAAAAAATATTACAACGTGAAACCTGGAGACACGTTTGGAAAAATTGCACAACGAAATAACTTAAGTCAAGGTCAACTTCAACGCTTGAATCCTGGCGTGAATATCAACAATATTTCTGTCGGACAACGCATCAGAATTAAGTAATCCAAGTAAAAGCACCAATCGGAGCGATGAAAATAACAGGTGTCATCATCACATTTAACGAAGAACGAAACATCGAGCGCTGCTTAGTGTCTTTGAAAAAGGTATGTGATGAAATCATTGTGTTGGACTCCTTTTCGACCGATCAAACGGAAGCAATTTGCCACTCTCATCACGTGAAGTTTGTTCAACATGCCTTTGATGGACATATCCAACAGAAAAATCGAGCTTTACAGTTAGCGGAAACAGAGTGGGTACTTTCCTTAGATGCCGACGAAGCCTTAACAGAAGAACTTTCACAATCCATTTTGAAAGTGAAACAACACCCAACTGGGGAAGCTTATGCCTTTAATCGTTTAACGAATTACTGTGGACATTGGGTGAAACACTGTGGCTGGTATCCAGACACGAAAACCAGATTGGTGAAAAAAGAACGCGCTCATTGGACAGGTGTGAATCCACATGATCGCCTAGAACGAATGGATCAAGGTAAAGCGGAATTATTAAAAGGGGATTTACTCCATTACTCGTATTATACAAAGGAAGATCACTTCAAACAAATCGAATATTTCGGAAACATAGCAGCTAAGGAACTTTTTGACCAAGGAAAGAACATTTCATGGGTACTTCTATACGTGAAGGTCGTAAATCAATTCATCAAAAGTTTTTGGGTCAAATTAGGTATCTTAGATGGAAGAACCGGATTCCTTATTTCCTTGCGAAGTGCTTACGCAACTTATGTGAAGTACTGTAAATTGCGCACGTTAAATAAACAATCACGATGAAACGCATTTTGATTTCCCGAACGGATAGCATCGGTGATGTTTCCTTGACACTCCCGATGTGTCAGGCCTTGAGAAATAAATTTCCAGCAGCAGAAATCATATTTATCGGTAAAAATTACACACGTCCAGTGGTGGCTTGTTTTACAGCGGTTGATGCTTTTTGGGATGTCGATGAGCTTTTCAATCAGCCGATTACAGGACAATTGGAACAATTAAAGGCCGACTGCATCATACATGTTTTCCCAAACAAAAAATTGGCGTTCCTAGCGAAAAAAGCGAAAATACCAATGAGAATTGGAACATATCACCGCGTATTTCACCTGTTCACCTGTAATGTGCGTCCAAACTTTACACGCAAAAACTCATCGTTACACGAGTCCCAATTAAATTTTCACTTACTCGCTCCATTAGGGATTACTGAAATTCCTTATTTTCAACAAATTCAAGAGTTGGTTCAATTCCAGGCAATTGAAACGGGACTTCCAACGTGGATTCCTTCTTCAAAAGAGGAGCTAATTATCCTTCATCCAAAATCGAAGGGGAGTGCTTTAGAATGGCCTTTAGAAAAATACATGGACCTTGCGTCTCAACTCGCGGATTCAGGAAAAACAGTGTGTTTTACAGGAACGGAACAAGAAGGCATGCAGTTTCGAAAGTTCATTCCGGTCCACGAGCGCATCATCGATTCAACGGGTAAATTGTCATTGGCGCAATTAATCACGCTTATATCTCGTTCAAATGCATTGGTAGCCTGTTCTACTGGACCCTATCACATTGCCGGACTTTCCGGAATCCATGCGATTGGATTATTTTCCATGCGTCGACCAATTGACCCAGGAAGATGGCACGCAATTGGACCAAAAGCGGAGTTTTTGGTTTTTGATCCAACGTGTCAGACATGTAAAAAAGGAAAACACTGTACGTGTATAGAAAACATTGAAGTGTCAACGGTATTAGAGGTAATTGGATGATTTCAAGTTCGTTTAAAAACAATGTTTTACTAGCAGTTTTTGCGTTCGTTTTTTCCCTTGGAATCCTATCAATAGCTCATTGGCCTTTTGCCGCGTTATTCAGTTTATCGATTTTTACTGCTTACCAATGGTTATTCGAGCGAAAAAATCATTGGGTATATTTGTTGTTTGGCGGATTTTTAACGCTATGTTATGCGTATTTACTTTCACCTTTTTCTTGGAAGTTTGCTACATTTATCGTTTTGGGAATACTCGTTCTCACTTATGAAAAAGGAATTCAATGGCGTAAAATCCCTTTTTTAAAGCCTGTATTTATATCCTTATGTTGGTTTGCTTTGGGAATTGGTATTCCAAAGTTTGCCGTGTATGGCCAAATACCGAATCAAGATTTTTCGCACATCCTCCTTTTCTTGATGCTCGCAATTGTTGAAGATTTGGAGGATAGGGCAGTGGATGAAGGCTACATTAAAACAATCCCATTGTACCTGAAGAAATCTGAAACGGAAGTGCTTATTGTCCTCTGGTTGTTCAGTTATTTGGCACTATCCAGTAGGATTGACCTATTTAGTGAAAGATTGGATATAAAAATACTTTCAATTGTCCTCACAGTCGCTCCGTTGATTTATTTCATTTACTTGAAAAAAAGCCCGAAAATCAATCACCGCTATTTCGATTTCATCCTTTTCCTGATTGGACTTCTTCATTTACTTGTTCAGAATAAGGTATACTCTTGAATCCTTTTTATCTTTGTCCTTCGAAAACAAGGATATGGAATACGATTTTAGAAATCTAGAGAGTAAATGGCGTAAGAATTGGCAAGATCGTGGCACGTACCGCGTGCAGGAGGATGCATCCAAGCCTAAATACTATGTCTTAGACATGTTTCCTTATCCATCTGGTGCTGGACTCCACGTGGGACATCCACTCGGATACATCGCTTCAGATATCTACGCGCGCTACAAAAGACTTCAAGGATTTAATGTCCTGCATCCAATGGGTTACGATTCATTTGGACTTCCAGCGGAACAATACGCGATTCAAACTGGACAACATCCTGCGATTACGACCGAAGAAAACATTGCGCGTTACCGCCAACAATTAGATCAAATTGGATTCAGTTTCGACTGGTCTCGCGAAGTGCGAACCTCTGCTCCAGAATACTATAAATGGACACAATGGATTTTCAAACAACTATTTGATTGTTATTACGATTTAAAAACAAATAAAGCGGAACGTATTTCTCAATTAATTCATCAATTTGAATCAGAAGGAAATACACACATTCAGGCTGTCACAGATTACGAAGGACAATTCACCTCTGTTGAATGGAACGCTTTTTCGGTTCACCAAAAAGAAGAAATCATCCAAGCTTACCGACTTGCTTATCTTGCGGAAAGCTGGGTGAATTGGTGCCCAGCTTTAGGCACTGTACTTGCGAATGATGAAATTGTCAATGGTGTTTCTGAGCGTGGCGGACATCCAGTAGAACAAAAACGCATGCGTCAATGGTCCATGCGCATTAAAGCCTATGCCGAACGATTATTGGAAGGATTGGATAGAATCGATTGGTCTGATTCCATCAAAGAACAACAGCGAAATTGGATTGGAAAATCCCAAGGTGCGAGTGTGACCTTTGCCATTGAAAATTCAACGGAAAGCATCGAAGTTTTTACCACGCGTCCAGATACTATTTTTGGTGTTTCCTTCATGGTGTTAGCGCCTGAACATCCGTTGGTGAATCAATTGGTGAGTGCAGACTGCAAAGATGCCGTAGAAAATTACCAAAGAGAAGCAGGATTAAAATCGGAACGCGATCGTCAAGCTGATGTGAAAAACATCACTGGACAAGCACTAGGAGCTTACGCAATTCACCCATTTAATGGAGAACGTATTCCCATTTGGATTGGGGACTACGTTTTAGCATCGTATGGAACAGGAGCTGTGATGGCCGTTCCATGTGGCGATCAACGCGATTATGATTTCGCTAAACACTTCGATTTAGAAATCAAAAATATTTTTGCGGATATTGACATCAGTGAACAAGCATACACAGAGAAAGATGCGCGCATTGCTCATTCTGACTTTTTAGATGGACTTGAAGCGAAAGCAGCAATGAAGAAAGCCATCGAGGCCATTGAAGCAAAAGGAATTGGAAAAGGGAAAACAAATTTCCGTCTTCGGGATGCGGTATTTTCTAGACAGCGTTATTGGGGAGAACCCTTTCCGGTTTCGTATGAAAATGAAATTCCATCGTTGATTTCAGATGAGTTCTTACCGATTGAACTTCCGGAAGTCGACAAATATTTGCCAACAGAAGACGGCGAGCCACCTTTAGCAAGAGCAACAAAAGAAGCATGGAATCACTTCCAAGGTGACCGAATGGAACACAACACGATGCCAGGATGGGCGGGAAGTTCTTGGTACTTCTTGCGTTACATGGATCCCAAAAATGAACAGGAATTCGTTAGTCGAGAAAAAGTGGATTACTGGCAAAACGTCGACCTCTATATTGGTGGATCAGAACATGCAACCGGACATTTACTCTATTCCCGTTTCTGGACGAAATTTCTATTCGATCAAGGATACGTTCCTTTCGATGAGCCTTTCGCAAAATTGATCAACCAAGGAATGATCTTGGGAAAATCTGCGATTGCATACGTAGATTCAGAAGGGAAGATGCATTCTTATGACATGATTGCAAATGATCTATCAAATTTCCGCGAAGTCCGCATCTTAATTGATTTGATTCAAGATGATGAAAGCATTCATTTGGAAGAATTGCGCAAATGGCAACCACAATTCGAGGACATGCAGTTTGTGACAAATGAGCAAGGAAAAATCATCGTTAAACGCGAGGTAGATAAAATGTCCAAACGTTGGTATAACGTGGTAACTCCGGATGATTTGTGTGATAAATATGGAGCAGATACCTTACGTATGTACGAAATGTTCTTGGGTCCTTTGGAGCAAAGTAAGCCTTGGGATACGAAAGGAATTACAGGTGTTCATGGATTCCTGAAAAAATACTGGCGCCTCTTTCATCAAACCGGACAATTTGCTGTCAGTGAGGGTGAAGCTTCGAAAGAAGCAATGAAAACGCTGCATAAAACCATTAAACGTTTGAGAGATGACTTGGATCGTTTCTCCTTTAACACAGGTGTTTCTTCCTTCATGATTTGTGTGAATGAATTAACGGATCAAAAATGCAACAATCGTGAAGTTTTAACGCAGTTGAGTATTTTAATGGCGCCATATGCTCCCCACATAACAGAGGAAATTTGGTCAAAATTACATTCAGACAATACCAGTATATTCGATCAAACGTATCCAGTATTTGAGGAGCAATATTTGAAGGAATCTGATTTCGAATACCCCGTTTCCTTTAACGGAAAAATGCGTTTTAAAGTAAGCTTAAGTGTTGAATTGACTTCTAAAGAAATCGAAGATCACATACTCAGTTTACCAGAGACGGAAAAATATTTGGAAGGCAAAACGCCTAAAAAAATCGTTATAGTACCCGGAAGAATTGTGAATTTCGTTAGTTAACGAAATGAGAAAGTAACGATTCAGAGCTTTTTATTTCTGTCACACACCCATGCAACGCCGGAGAATGAAGGTTGATTTGAGCGCCTCCGGCTAATAACATAACATTTGGAGCATCTTGTTGAAGCTGCTTGAAATAAGTGATTAAAAAATCTTTGTCAATCGATGTCAACCAACTACTGATAATTGCTTTCGGCTGAATACGTTTTATGCAATCTAATAACGAATCATAAGGAAGGCTTTGTCCCAGATAAACAGTATGTAATCCTTTACTTCTTAATAAATACTGGTAGAACAAAAGTCCTATATCATGCCAGTCGTGCTCTGGTAAATAGAGCATAATTGGATTAGATTTATCCGCAGGGATCTCTTGCTTATCGATAGCAGCAATAATTTTTTGACGAATCAGATTAGAAATAAAATGTTCTTGTGCAGCACTGATGCTATTTACAAGCCACATGACACCAATGCGGTCAAGGAAAGGGATAAGATCCTCGCTAAACGTGCGTGCAAGTCCTTTTTCATCAATGACAATTTGCAAGGTTTCGGTAAATAACTGCTCATCCGTATGCAGTAACGACAATATCAATTTTTCTTCTGTAAAATTAATGTTGCGACTCATTTTTATATCCCAAACTAAACGGTGCACTTCGTCTTTGTCTAATTCAGCAATCCGAGAAATTTTGTGACCGTTTTTGTTGAGAAGACTAATGTTTAATAAATAGGAGAGATCTTGGTCGTTGTAGGTGCGAATCTGCGTATCAGTTCGCTCAGGATTCAATACCCCGTAACGTTTTTCCCAAATACGAATGGTATGCGCTTTTATCCCCGTTAGGATTTCTATGTCTTTAATTTTATATTCTGCCATGGCCGTCTAGATAATCTCCTAACAAGAAAAGACAAACTTTGTTCGATGTGATGTAAAATATTTTTATTCAAGTACCTTTGCACCATGATTATTAAAGACGCAACATTCCTCATTTCAAATACTGAAATCGCAAAATGTCCAACGGATGGAAAACCTGAATTTGCTTTCATCGGACGATCAAATGTGGGAAAGTCCTCGTTGATTAACATGTTAACCGGAAAGAAAAATTTAGCCAAAACATCCTCCACGCCTGGGAAAACACAGTTAATCAATCACTTTGTGATCAATGATAAATGGTACTTGGTCGATTTGCCAGGATATGGTTATGCGAAGGTTTCTAAATCCAAACGAAATAACTGGGAGAAGTTCATTTCTGATTACCTGACAAAACGTACCGAATTGGAAAATATTTTCGTTTTACTTGATGCGCGCCTCGAACCACAAAAAATTGACCTCGAGTTCATGAATTGGTGCGGAGAGAAGAATTTACCTTTCTCGATGGTCTTTACGAAAATCGATAAACTGTCAAGTACTGCACTCCAAAAGAATCTAGCGAAATACAAAAAAGAAATGTTGAAATACTGGGAAGAACTTCCACCCGTATTCACGACCTCTGCTACTTCAGGATTCGGGAAAGAACCGATCTTGAACTACATTGGACAAATCCTCGTTTAGTCTACTTTCACGATTTTAGCAAATTGCTTTTGATGTGCATTCGCAATTTCTAAAACATAGTTCCCGCTTGTCAGCTGAGTTAAGTGAATCCTTTGCGTTATTGGTCCTGTTTGTTGAATTTTCCCATCCAACGAATACAGCGTATACTGTGTAAAATTCGTTACGTAGTCTGGCGACAACTGTATTTCATTTTGAACCGGATTTGGATAAATGGTAAATGTGGAAGATAACTCTTCAAAGCCGACAATGAAATCACAAGCACCGGAAAAATGGGGCGCATAAGTGGCGAAATTATCGTGCGAATAACAACGAAATGGACCACCTTCATTTCCGTCTACGGCTCCCTCAAACTGATCATATGGCAGAAAATACGACCCAATGAATCCAATGTTTTCTACAATCGTATCTTGACCCCACCCCAAGGAACTCAAATCTGGATTGCAAAATTCCACCACAAGGTATTTTCTTGTTTCACTGTTAATGATTTTATTTCCAGTGGCGGTCACTTTTAAACGGCTGTTTTCTGGACAAACATTTGTGAACGTTTGCTTTGCCATGCGCCAATGATCGCCAACTTGTGCATAGAAATGATACAAGGTGTCCCACTGATTTTGATAACGGAGGTAAATGACCCCGTTGTTTTCATAGGTGATTTCGTTTCCGATTGAATTACTTACAACAGCCATGTTCCAATCAATTCCGTTAAATGTTTTGGAGAGTATTTTTGCTGATTGTCCGTCGATAATGGTGTCTCCCGTGTATGATACGTCGACATACCCTGGAAAAAATCCATAATACGAATATTTCCAATTTGCACCAGAAGGGGACCAATTTTGTGCTTGAAATGAAAAGGAAAACAGCAAAAAAAGTAACAAAAAAGATGTTTTCATGACCTTGTATTTGACTTAAAATTACCCATATAATTTGTTTTGCCCTACCGGTGTTTTCCTTTTTTGATTGAATAAGGATATTTTACATGACTGAATCCTTCGAATGTCCGGAATAGACACTTGAAAATTCCTTCTGAATTCCCTATTTTTGCCTAAATAATTGAAATTATGGGAAGAGCCTTTGAATACCGCCGAGCAGCAAAAGAAAAACGTTGGGACAAAATGTCTAAAATTTTCCCCAAATTAGGAAAAGCCATTACTATGGCTGCTAAAGAAGGGGGCGTTGATCCAGCTACGAATGCTAAATTGAGAACAGCCATTCAAAATGCGAAGTCGGAAAACATGCCAAAGGACAATATTGAGGCAGCGATTAAACGTGCAGCTCAAAAAGATATTGCCTCATTTACAGAAGTAAACTATGAAGGAAAAGGCCCTCATGGTGTACTGGTATATGTAGAATGCGCTACAGATAATCCAACAAGAACAGTTGCTAACGTTAAATCATACTTCAACAAAGCAGGAGGAATGGTTGTTCCGAATGGATCAATGGAATTTATGTTTTCACGTAAAAGCATCTTTGAAATCGTTAAAACAGCAGAAATGGATCCTGAAATGCTGGAATTAGAATTAATCGACGCTGGTTGTGAAGGAATTGAAGTGGAAGAAGAATTAATCGTTGTTACAGGTGATTACACTGCTTTTGGAACACTTGCAAAAGCCTTGGAGGACATGCAAATTGAAGTTCAGAAATCGAGCTTGAAACGCATTCCAACGACTCCGGTAGAATTCACAGAGGAACAATTAGTGGACATCGAAAAAATGCTGGATAAAATCGAAGATGACGACGATATTCAACAAGTTTTCACAAATATTGCCTAAGACAAAATAAAATCGATCATTTTCAGTTATATTAGTCTGGACACGTGCTTTATGATGAAATTTTACACTCGAACTTACTTTCTGATTTTCATCCTCATATTCTTGGGGGCTTGCTCTACAGAGAGCAATACGTTTGTAAATAGAACGTATCACTCAACGACCGCTCGTTTTAACGGACATTTTAATGCGCAAGAATTATTGCGTGTTTCGTTGAAAACCTATTATGGTAGCCGTAAAGATGATTTCTACGGAATCTTGCCGATTAATCCATTACCAAATGAGACAGAGGTAAAGGGAATGCTTCCTGCAATCGACACCGCTGTTTCTAAGTGTACCAAAGTGATCTTGAATCACAGTATGCCAAGTGCTGAGAACATGTTCTATAAACAAGCGGAATACAATACGTGGATCGACGAAAACTGGTTAACCGTTGGACAAGCATTTTTCTACCGTAGAGATTACGACCGTGCCCTGAACAACTTTCAATTCGTAAAACGCTTTTTCGTGAAAGATCCATCTACCTACGCTGCGGAAGTTTGGATCGCTAAGATTTTCATCGAACAACGAAAATTTGCTGATGCCAAATTGATCCTTGATGGATTGAACGAGGTTGCCCAAGAACAGAAGAAAAAAACCATTAAGAACTATATTCCATTCATCAAAAAGAAGGAGAAAAGTGAAGCTCCTGTCATGAATAAAAGTCTTCAGTTTGACATTCATAAAACATATGCGGATCTCTCGGTAAAACGTAAAGATTACGAGGAAGCGATTAATGGACTCGTACTAGCTATCGATAAATGTAAAAATGGCAAAGAAAAAGCCCGATTGAATTTTATCCTTGCACAACTTTACCAACAAGCAAATCAATTGCCTGACGCTGAAAAATGCTATTCGAAAGCGATGAAGGCATCCGCTCCTTTTGACATTTCCTTTAATGCACGACTAAATAGAGCTGTTGTTGGAGGAGGAGACAAATTAGCGAAAGACTTAAAACGCATGTTGAAAGATGCGAAAAATGCTGGATTCAAAGATCAGATTTACTATTCCATGGCAATGGTTGAATTAAATAGAAATGAAAAGGCGAAAGCAAAATCCTATTTAACAGAATCAGCCTTTTATTCCACGACGAATAAACGCCAAAAGGCAATGTCCTACGAAAAGCTGGGAGATCTTTCGTTTAACACGAAGGACTACGTTTCGGCACAGAAATACTATGATTCATGTGCTCGATTCATCAGCGAGGATTATCCAAATGGTGACCTCGTAAAAAATAAAGCGGCCAAATTAGCTGATTTAGTAAAGGCCGTCGAAACGGCAAATTTTGAGGATTCTGTTCAACGAATCGCCAAAATGTCTGAGAAAGATAGAGAAGATTTCTTGAAGGAAACCCTGAAGGAAATGAAACGTGAACAACAACGAAGAAAAGAACAGGAAGCAGCGAAATTACTAGCCCTGCAACAAAATCAAGCAACTACTGGAACTGTAAATAATGCCAACAAATTTATTTTCAATAATCCGAAGTTAAGAGAAGATGGTTACAACGAATTCCGTAAACTTTGGGGACAACGCGATAATGAGGATGATTGGAGACGCAGTGAGAAAATCGTTCTGAATGACCCTTCCTTAAATGCAGCTAATCAAGATTCATCTGCGCTCACGGCTCAAAATAACCCAACAAAAGATTCACTGACGATTGATGTATTAAGAAAGAACATTCCCCTTACGGATTCGTCCTTTGCACTATCCGAACAACGATTGTTAGAGGCGCGCTACTCTGCCGGAATTCTTTACAAAGAAGTACTTGGAGAGTTGGAACTTGCCGCTGGACAGTTTCAAGCCATTCTGGATATGTTCAAGAAAAATCCAACGGACTTATCTGCAGCTTTTCAGTTGTACAAATTAAACGAAGGCACAGCGGAAGCGGAAACCTTTAAGAATTACATTCTGAAAAATTACCCATCGTCAGATGCAGCCAATTTCTTTAGAGACCCCGATTTTTATGTCAAACAGAAAGAAAGTGCGCTAAAAGATCAACAGAAATTTGTCAAACTTTTAGAGAAGTATAATCAAGAAAGCTATGCTCAAGTTCTAGCAGAAACACAATTAATCGTAGATAATGACCTTTCCAATGCGTTTAGAGCTGAATACATGTTGCTAAATGCGCTCGCTTATGGTCAGTTAAACGAGGACAAAAAAGACCTCGTTCCGCGTTTGAATCGCATCATTGAGGAAAAACCAACAAGCGAACAAGCTACACGAGCAAAAGAAATGCTTGCCATCATTAAAAATGGTTACTCGAAGTCTGTACCAGTAGACTTTGAGAAAAAATCCATTTTTACCATGTCTCCTAATTCGGTACAATACGTTATTGTCCTGCTCGATGAGGATGAGGATATTGAAGAAGCAAGAAATGCAATCTCGGACTTTTCAAACAAAGGATTTAAGTTAGCAAAAGTGAAAGTTTCTCAAAAAATGACCGTCACTGAAAAAGAATTTGTCCTTGTCCAAGAGTTCCAATCTGCTAAAATTGCAGGAGAGTACATCAATGCCTACAAAGCCGGATTTGAATACTTAGATGACTTCCAAAACAATAAAATTTTCATAATTAATCAAGAAAATTTGAAAAAGTTAATAGAAACGTCGAAATTTGATGAATATAAAGTTTTTTACGACGATAATTATTAGCCCGCTATGTTAAGAAAAGAGTTATTTGGTGGAAATGCAACACACGATCAAAGCGATCGATTAAATAAAATTTTATCCGGTACTGAAATTACAGGCGACATCGTTTCAGATTCAAACTTGTTGATAGAAGGAGAAATCATTGGAAACGTTTCTTGTTCAGGAAAGGTGATGATTGGTACATCTGGTAAAATCAAAGGAAACTTGGTTTGTGTGAATGCGGAAGTTGATGGAGCCATGGATGGTGAGTTAACCATTGAAAACTTACTAGTGCTTCACGCAACAGCGAGAATCAAAGGAGATATTCAAACATTGAAGTTAACGATTGAAGAAGGTGCTTATTTTGAAGGCGCTTGCGTAATGAAATCTCCCGTTTCAAATACAAGCATGAAATCAGACTTTGATTTCAATGAGTAATCAAAAGCCAAATCCAAAGCTTAACAATTCTCCTTATTTACGACTAACGAGCGCTGGCCTGCAAATGGCAGGTGTGATTACCGCTTTCTCTTATTTAGGATACTTTTTAGATACTAAATTTAAATTGGAAACACCTTGGTGGACCATTATTTTGGGTTTGACTGGTGTCGGTATGGGATTATACATTGTCATTCGAGAAGTCACTGAAATTTCCAAGAAAAATGATGAATAAATCTGCCTTGAGGCTAGGGAGAATATACCTTTTGATTTTTGGAAGTTTTTATCTGTTCACACTGTCGAATTGGTCGAACGTGACCCAAAGTGACGCCCTTTTTTGCATCGGAACTTCTGCTTTCATTGAACTAATCGGATTATTGATTCTGTACGCAAAGAAAAAAGTAGATCCGCAAGCGGATACCTTCCGATTACTCATTATGATTACTGTACAATTGTTGTCCTTTTTGTCTGTTTGCCTCGCCTTGATTTATACAAATCAATCCAATAATCTCGTGCTTCACTTACTTGGTTTGGCATTGACCTTGATTGTTGTTCAGACCGTGTTTATTGTCCGCCGCTTAAAATCCACGGATGAATTCTAGCATTAAGTGCTGAATTTCATTGAATTTGCCAAACGATAAAGCCTCATAACTATCGTAAATGTCGTGGTAATTCTTATTTGGCCCCATCGTATAAATGAAAAATGCTGGAACTCCCGCCTCCGTAAAGAAGTGATGATCTGAATTTGCCGCTGGACCTCTCGGTTTTATGAGTGATAACCATTTACCGTATCCGTTTAATTGTAACAATCGGTCAAATTCATTTTTGAAAAGCGTAGAATTCACACAGGTAATGCCATCTTCACCGCTCCCCATAATATCCATGTTCAACATAAAACGAATCTTCTTAAGCGGAACGAGTGGATGTTCCACAAAGTATTTTGACCCTAACAAACCGATCTCCTCACCAGCAAAGGCAATGAAAACGACATTGTAATCATCTAAAGGTTTTTTAAGTAACTCCTGTGCGATGGAAAAAATCATCCCATTTCCACTTGCATTGTCATTAGCACCCGGAAAATAACTCGCTTGACCCATTCTTCCAAGGTGATCGTAATGTGCTGTAATAAATAAGAAAGGTTTCTTCTTCGCGTGTTTTCTGGCCGGGATATATCCAATGACATTTTTAGCGGAATGATCTTTCAAAAGACGTGTTTCGATGTGGAGTTCAATAGTGCCTTCGTTCATTCGCTCAAATACCGAATCTTGCACTTGCACGAATGGAAAAGCATTTGCTGTTTGACTCACAGACCACGTAAATTTATCCCTAGTGATTTCCATCACGGGAGCAAATGCACTCAATTCGCGTAAACGTGTCTTGATGACTTTTAAACTATCCGAACTCATCCCAAATAATCGAACCGCCAAAATAACATTCTTTGGACATGGATAAAAACTTGTGGTGGATTTATACAGTGTCTCAGGATTACAGGTAACCACGCGATACGTCTTCCCTTTTTTACCATCGAATTCAGCACAAGAAGAACCCGAATTGGGCGCAACAAGGTAATGTACGGCAGGAATCAAGGCCTCACCGTCCATTTTTAATTCGCATGCTCCCGGAAAGGTTTGAACTGGGAAATGAAATTCTTGAAAATAATGTTCACCTAACGGCTTAAGTCCAATTTCTTTAAAACTCTTAGCGATAAAATCAGCCGCTATCGAATCACCACCATTGACATAACCTCTTCCATGAAACGAAGGAGAACAGAGTGTTTCAATATAGGTTTTCGTCAGTTGGTTTTGTCCAAAAACAGAAAACGTTAAAAGAAAACTAAGAAGTAGCAGTCGCATAACGACGACATATTTTGAAAATGAAGTCTTCTACAATTTCCGACTCTAAATCCCAATTGTATGTGGATGAGTACTCGCTCAGTTGCTCACGCGCTTCACTCATGTGCTGACAAGCATCTAGTTTCTTTGTTCCTGTTGAAAAGGCATCACTAGAACCATCAAATAATTCGTTGATGAATTGCAGTTTTTCGTTTAAAGAAAAGGAACCGATAAGCGTCTCTAATGGGAAAACAGAACGGTCAGAACGAATGGTTTGTTCGATTTGTAAAATCCAAGCGCTATTAATGGATGTTGTTTCCGGGTTAGCGATGTCATCCAAGAAATTCGCTTGCGGTTCCGCGGAAACTTCTGGTTCTGGAATCTCAACACTTACCACTTCTTCGTCCATATGCTCTTCTTCTACTTCACTTTCCTCAACATGATCACTTTCAGCAGTCGCTAAAAATTCATCTTCAGATTCTTCCATTTCTGGCTCTTCCGTAAAATGCTCATCAACTTGCTCCTCTTCAGGTGTGAAATCCATCTCTATCGTTGGGGATGGCGTTTCAACGGTCAAATCAAACAAACTCGTTTCAACAATCGGAACAACCGGTGCTTCTGCTTCGAAATGGAGTGTTGGAACTTCCTCTTCTTCTTCCATTGCAATCGGTTCTTCCTCTCCCATTTCAAATAAATCAAATGCAGGTGTCTCTACTTCGTCCATCATTGGCGATGTCGTCTCGGAGAACATTGATTCAACTGTTGTTTGCGGAACGAACACATTCGTTTCATATAATTTGTAGCGCAAGATGATCAAACGCTCGTACAATTCTTTGGAATCTTCTACCAACAACTCCATTTCTGCTTGGGTCAAATGACCACTTTCCAAAAGGGAAAGTCGTTCTGTCAAATTAGATAAGATTGTTTTCATCATAAGGACATGCTTTTTTCGGACTTTTCATTTAAGTTACTAACTTCGTTATCAATTCAATTGCTTGACTGAAACGTTGCTGTATCAAAATTAGAAAACATGCTGATTGGTGAGACGTTTTACAGTCAATTCTTTTGAAATAAATGTTAACAAACGATTGATTTATGTTTTTAGAGCAATTTCCGATGGAAGGAAGAGCAAATGGGTGGATTGAAGTGATCTGTGGTTCGATGTTCTCTGGAAAAACAGAGGAGCTTATTCGCCGCATTCGCCGGGCTGAATTTGCCAATCAAGCCTTGCTGCTTTTCAAACCGAAAATTGACAATCGTTTCAGTGAAAAAAATGTGGTGAGTCACAAAGGAAACACATTTGAAGCGGTAATTGTTGAACATGCAAACGACATCTTAAGTCAATGGCAAAACGAACAAGTTGTAGCCATTGATGAAGCTCAATTTTTTGATGCATCCATTGTTGATGTGTGTAACGAATTAGCCAACAAGGGAGTTCGGGTGATTATTGCCGGACTCGACATGGATTATCAAGGAACTGCTTTCGGACCCATGCCTCAGTTAATGGCTGTTGCTGAATATGTGACAAAAGTTCACGCGATTTGTGTTTCCTGCGGAAACTTAGCGCATTACTCCCAACGAACCGTTCAACAAACGGAACAAGTGTTGGTTGGTGCAATAGAAAAATACCGTCCACTTTGTCGAACGTGTTATCACCAGAAATGAAGTTAGAACTGACATATACAGATTTTTGTTCGCAATTAAATGGAAAAGCAGAAGGCGCACCATATTCCGAGCTCATACAGGAAGTTGTTTACGATACGCGGAAAATTAATCCGTCGGCTGGCTTGGTTTTTTTCGCATTGACAGGACCCTTTCGTCAAGGAGAAAGCTACATTTCGGCTGCTTATGAAAAAGGGGTGCGTGTTTTTGTGGTTCATCAGGTTCCGGTAAACAAATGGTCAGATGCTAGTTTTATTGTGGTTAAAGATACCTTGGTAGCGCTACAATTGTTGGCTAAAAATTACCGAAACAAATTAGAATATCCAATTCTCGCAATCGCGGGTAGTCTTGGGAAAACCACAGTGAAAGAATGGCTTTACCATTTGCTTGCAGGTAAATTGGAAGTTTTTAGGAGTCCAAAAAGCTATAATTCACAACTAGGCGTGGCAATATCCATTTTGCAACTTCCAAAAAAAGCAGATTTAGCTATCATTGAAGTGGCAGCCACAAAGCCCGGTGAAATGAACGTTCTCGCTGATATGCTTCGTCCAACTCATGGGATTCTAACCAATTTACTTTCGTCACACGCGAACGAGTTTTCTGATTTCACTCAGTATTCTCAAGAAATATGCTCCATGTTTCTAGGGGTTCAATGGCTGATTACTCCTGAAGAAACGGAAACTATTGCTCAATTATCGGTTAAAAAGATTTCCATACTGCCAAATGCCCTTGATTCTCTGATTCCTTTTCAAGATGATAGTAGTATCCTTCAATCCAAAATAGCGATTGCTGCGGCGCAAGAATGGACCAACATTGAGGAAGAACGAATTAAATCGCTTCCACATTTGGCGATGCGTCTGGAAACGTTCGAAGGAAATGACGGGTCGCTCATCATCAATGACACTTATACGTTGGATAAAGAAGCATTTAAAAGCTCCTTGTCTTATCAACTATCCATTGCTGGTTCGAAACGGCGCATTGTGCTCATTGGACTTTCCGCTGAGCAGCTAGTTAAAACGAATGAAATCATGGAACTTTGCCAACAATTTGGGGTAGATGAGGTCCATTTTTTACAGCAAGAGGAAGAACTTACCTTGTCCTTGAAAAATGCAGTCGTTTTAGTGAAGGGAGCACGGTTTATGCAACGTGTCGCCAATCGATTGAAATGGAAACAACATAAAACGCAATTATCCTACAACCTTTCTGCCCTAAAACACAACCTAAATCAGTTCAAGAATAGCCTACATCCCGAAACGAGCATGTTGGCGATGGTGAAGGCGCAATCGTATGGTGCAGGATTGACCACTATGGCTCAATTTTTAGAGAAACAAGGTATTCATTATTTCGGTGTTGCGTATTCCGACGAGGGTAAAGAATTGCGAAAATCAGGGATTAAAACACCCATTTTAGTGATGAATGCGGAGGAAGAGGGAATGGAAACCTGCGTGGAATATGACCTAGAACCTGCCATCTATGATTTTAATCAACTCGATGAGCTTCTCAAAGTATTAATTGCGCAGGAAAAAACAGCGTTTCCAATACATATCAAACTAGATACGGGGATGAAACGCCTCGGTTTTTATCCCGATCAGGTGCAACAGTTAATCGAAGTACTAGCGGCACAACCCGAAGTGCTGGTCAAAAGTGTCTATAGTCACCTGGCTGAAGCGGAAGATCAGGAGTCTACGTTCACAGCGCAGCAAATTTCTCGATTCGAAGAAATCTGCAAACAGTTTGAGTCTTATTTGTCCTATCCGTTCCTTCGTCATATTCTGAATTCAGAGGGAATTGCACACTATCCTAATGCACAATTTGACATGGTGCGCATCGGAATTGGACTATTTGGATTAAGTTCGAATCGCCTGATGGAACAACGCTTGAAACCAGTGATTGATTGGATCAGCAGCATCTCGCAAGTGAAAGTGATTCATCCAGGAGAAAGTGTTGGTTATGGACGTACCTTCATTGCCCAAAAAGAAATGCGCATTGCCATCATACCAATTGGATATGCAGACGGATTCAAACGAAGTTTAAGCAATGGGGTAGGTGCCGTTTTTATTGATAATCAACGTTGTCCGGTAGTTGGACGCGTGTGTATGGACATGATTATGGTCGATTTAGGTGAGCTAAAAATTCATTCCAATACAAAGGTGGAAATCATTGGATCGAATCAAAGCTTAACACAATTCGCAAAGGATTGTCATACGATTCCATATGAAATACTTACATCTATTTCACCTCGCGTTCACCGAAGTTATTCCGAAGAGGAATAAATCTTAAATTTGTTTAAATTCAGGCTTATGAAAAATATTTTTACACTTCTTGTCCTTCTTTTCATGGCCTTTCAAGGGAGTGAAATCCTTGCTCAAGTAACTCCGGCGGACACGAATTTATACCGTGTGGTAAAATCTAATAACCAAGAATACATCGGTAGAATTTTGAATGATGATGGACGCGAAGTTTTACTAGAAACAAGCGCATTAGGAAAAATATACATCGTAAAATCAGACATTCAATCCATTACGATTGTTCACCGCGAAATAGATTTTGTTGGTGATGAATACCGTGGAACAGGCGTGTTTACTACGCGTTATCAATTCAGCACGAATGCCTTCCCGCTCCAGAAGCATGATAATTATGCACTCGTAAACTTGTATGGACCGGAAGTTCATTTTTCTGTTTCTAAGAATTTATCCGTTGGTGTCATGGCTACATGGATTGCGAGTCCGATTGTATTGGCCTTAAAATATACCATTCCAACGAGAAATGAAAAATTGAACTTCGGATTTGGAACCCTTTTAGGAAGTGCAGGTTATTTAAATCAAGGCAAAGGTTATGGTGGACTTCATTGGGGGATGGTTACGTATGGGGATCGCAAAAACAATGTCACGCTTTCATTGGGTTATTCTTATTTAAACATGGGTGAGTATTCTGAAAGCAGCAGCTATCAACCAGGAACGTATCCTGCTGTTTTTACTAACGGCTATTGGCAGTTTGAATTTCCTCAAAACACGGTTCAAACAACCAAAACACCTGCTACAAAAGCTCCAATTTTGGGAATTGCAGGAATTACATCGGTTGGAAAGAAAGCTAGTTTTGTGATGGATATGATGTTCATGTTTGGCAAAAAAGTGGAATCAGACATGTATCAATCAGTTGATTATAACTACGATCCACTTAATAACCCATCAAGTTTAGTTGTAGGTCCTGTTTTAACGTTACAGCGAATAACAAATTCAATCAATTGTTTGATCATGCCTGGAATGCGTTTTCAAAAAACTGAAAATACGGCTTTCCAAATTTCACTTGCAGGAGTAATCGGTAATTCAACAACTCAAGTTTCCGGTCAGTTAACCACAAAACGTTACTCGTTTCCTGTTCCAATGTGTACGTGGTTTTATAAATTTTAAATATGCACAGACTTCAAACGGATCTGTTAAATTTAGTACGTGTCAAATTAAATGGCGGCGACTCTATGGGTTACGTGCTCAGCGATGTCCTACATGTGAGTCAAGATGCTGCATACCGCAGATTGAGAGGCGAAACCGCCTTAACTATTTTCGAAGTGCAAAAGATCTGTAAGGCATTTGACATCTCTTTTGATGCACTCATTGAGCAAAAAGCGGGAAACGTCGTATTCGGTTATACTCCTTTAAACGCCTACGATTTTAGCTTGGAATCCTATTTAGAAGGTATTTTAGATTCATTTAAACGATTAAAATCACTTGAAGATCCTCGCATCATCCTCACGATTAACAATGTCCATTTTTTTCAGCTTATTAACGTACCTCAACTATTGCGATTCCGCTTATTCTTTTGGGCTAAAACACATTTACAGATTCCGGAATATCAAAACATGCTATTTAAACAT